>Ga0209541_10000095_pt1 | contig 153349 bp, 183 predicted proteins | sample RifCSPlowO2_01_FD_184027 | JGI IMG/M metagenome (GOLD analysis project Ga0209541, IMG submission 184027) | Groundwater microbial communities from Rifle, Colorado - Rifle CSP2_plank lowO2_0.1 (SPAdes) (version 2) | ecosystem: Environmental > Aquatic > Deep subsurface > Groundwater | place... | reverse complement strand
CAATTGAGTGCGCGAAATTCCTTGCGCACTCTTCATGATAAAATGCTAAAAGAAAAAATTATTGGAGGATGGCAATTCCCCCCAATACTAAACTATTGGGTATCCTTGCCATATATGTAATGAAACTATGTTTCTTACTCGATACATCTGGATTGCCTATAGAAGCGGCAAATAGTAAGAGCGAAAGAAAAGAAAATGAATTGATGGATGCTCTTTTAAAGAAAAGATTAGATAGATTGCAAAGTCAAGTTGTAATTTCTGGTTATACGACAATAGAGGGAACTTATTTAGGATTTCCGCTTTCGAGACCTGCAAATACCATGATTTATAGAGTAGACAACGTTGTTAGAGATTTAGACAAAGTAGTCCAAGAATATGAAAGCGGAGAAGCACAATTAGAAGCGGAATTAAAGAAAGTTAGGAGTTGGCAAAATGTAGAAATTACATCGCCTCAAGATGCAAGAGGAATGAAAAAAGTAAGAAAGTTATTTTATGATCGAGCTCGTGCATTTTTTGGAACGGATGACATTTCTAGGTGGAATATTGAAATGGATGCCTTGGATGGAGCTGACCTCAGTTTTAAAGAAGAAGATAAACGAGATTGCAAGAATAAACTTTCAAAAGAAGCATTTTTAGCTCTAATATATGGCTCTGGTTATGTTATGGCAAGAGCAGTAGTCGTTGATGGTAAATTGCCACAGCTTGAGCAAGGTTTAGATGGTAAGTATGTAACAAGAACAATAAATGTTTAAGACGCCCACCTGTTATAATTCTCAAATTTTGAAAAATTTTGCTATATTTTAGCGAGCCCACACCAAGTGTCGTATAACGGTTCATATAAGCAGAATCTGTTATTTTGATTATATGGGGCTTGATTAGGTGAGACTTTTAGAGCAAGTAAAATTTTTCTGTATTAATTAAAAATAAAAAAAGAAAGGGCACCAGAAGCTATAGGGGGTTAAGAGAAGCCAAGTAAGGTGCCCTTGGAAATATTATCTCTAAACAATATCTATCCCTAGTTCTTCGCTAAACTGTATTTTTCTGGCACGCTCACTAGATGCTCTATCAACCCTTCCTAGGATGTATGGCGAAGTAACGCCTGCAATTATTGTCATAACCCTTAGTTTTCCCTTCATATCCTCATTTATCCTTGCACCCCAGATAACATTCGCATCTTTATCTAGGCTTTCAGTAACTATCTCTCCAATCCTATTAACCTCGTCAAGCGTCAAGTCAGAACCTCCCTCAACATGTATCAAAGCACCAGTCGCTCCCTTGTAGCTTATATCCAGCAAAGGATTTGTTAAAGCCCTTCTAGTAGCCTCTTCAACCTTATGGTCTGTATTTGACTCTCCAACACCAATGCTGCAAACCCCGCAATCACTCATAATAGCCTTGACATCTGCATAATCTAGATTAACCAAGCTTGGAACAGCGATGGTTTCAACTATCCCTCGAATCATTGTACTGATCAATTCATTAGCAACTGCGAAAGCCTGCTGGATTGGCAAATTGCCTGCAATTGAAACTAATCTATTATTGTCAATCACAATCACGCTGTCACTAACCTGCCTTAACTCCTGCAGCCCGAATTCAGCCTTGTCAATCCTTGCTCTTTCCAAAGAAAATGGCATTGTAACCGTCCCAATAACAATAGCCCCGCCTTCCTTAGCTATCTTTGCAACAACCGGAGCTGCTCCAGTTCCAGTTCCTCCGCCTTCTCCTGCGCAGACAAACACCATATCAGAATCCTTTAAAGTTTCCTTAATCTCTTGCATAGTTTCCCTGGCAGCCTCTAGCCCTTTTTGAGGAAAACCACCAGCACCCAATCCTCTAGTAACATCCCTTCCAATTAAGATCTTCCTGTCTGCATTATGCACGTCTAAGTGCTGCTTATCAGTATTAATAGCAATAATCTCAGCTCCTTGGACCCCTTTTTTATAGAGCCAATTCACCATATTGCCACCGGCACCACCCACACCTACTACTCTTATATTGGCCTGGCCAACAGTCATCTCAGAAGGCTTCTGTTTAGAAACCTCGCTTACAGCGTTTTGCACGATAAACTCCATTTTTTATTCCCCCGATTTTTTTATTTTTTTCATTTTTATTTTTAGATTGTTATATGAAAGAGAAAGCTTTATATATAAGTTAGCCTTCTATCTTTCCAATAGTTTTTATAGAAATCGCCAAAAATATTCACTATAAAGACTTCCGATACAAATTGTCTCGCCAAAGACAATTAAAATCGCCAATTTGAGTTCGCCAAAACTCAAATAATTTTTATTTCTACTCTTTTACATACAACTTATTTAAATATACTGTGATTTTTTAATATACATATTCTAAATAATATTTTATAAAATATATTTTATACAGTATGAATAGCAAGGTTAATTTCTTTAAGCAATACAATAACGTTTTTATAGGTCAAACATTTACCTGCTATCATGAAAACAATCTCAATTCTCCACACAGGGGGCACAATAGCATCAAAAGTAAGCAAGAAAGGAGGGGTTTCAGCGCAATACACAGCAAAGGAAATTCTTGATTTATATCCAGAAATCAAAAAGCTCGCAGTTATAAAATCACGCTTAATCGGAAACATAATGTCGGAAAACATGAACTTCTCCCACTACAACCTGTTGGCAAGAGAGATCCAAAAAGAAGTCAAAGACAAAAGCAATGTCGACGGGATAATTATCACCCATGGCACAGACACATTGCATTATACATCAGCAGCTCTCTCTTTTATCTTAGAAAACCTTCCAATCCCGGTTATTTTAGTAGGGGCACAAAGGTCATCTGACAGGGGAAGTAGCGATGCAGCTTTAAACCTAGTCTCAGCAATTAATTTCATAAACAAAACAGATTTTGCAGAAGTCGCGATTTGCATGCACGCCTCAATGGAAGACACCCACTGCTCAATACTTCCAGGATTAAAAACCAAAAAGCTTCACACTTCGAGAAGAGATGCCTTCAAGCCAATAAACACAAAGCCATATGCATTAGTTTATCACGATCAAGGCCTGGACTTATTAAGAAAGGATTTCAAAAAGGTAAATAAGAAATCAAAGCTCCAGTTAAAATTATTCAATCCAAAAGTAAAAGTCGGCATTCTAAAAACGCATCCTAACCTCTCTTCAGAAGAAATAAGATTCTACAAAAACTTCCACGGTTTAATAATAGAAGGGACAGGTTTAGGGCATGCGCCAATAGGAAAAATAGATTCATTCACATCAGAGAACTCAAAAATCTTAAACGAGTTAAAAAAACTTGCAAAAAAAATCCCGGTTTTAATGACGTCCCAATGTATATTCGGTAGGATTAACATGAATGTCTATACTCCAGGAAGAAAATTGCAGGAAATAGGGGTCTTAGGAAATCTTGCAGACATGACAACAGAAACTGCTTTTATAAAATTAGCATGGCTATTATCAAACTACAAAAAACTAGAAGTTAAAAATTTAATTTTAGAAAATTTAAGAGGAGAAATTTCAGATAGAACATCAACAGAATTCTTGGAAGATGATCTCAATCAATGAACTCCTAAACAGGATTAAGTGGGACAAAAATCTCAAACCTGAAGAATATAAACTGCGCTATTTCGACAGGGTGACAGATTCGTTAAAGGAAATAAAGTTTGCACAAATAAAAGAATTTGACAATTTCTCGTTAATAGTAGAAAAGGATAATAGGGAAATACCTCTGCCTCTTCATAGAATCAGGGAAGTAAAAAAAGGAAATAAAATAATATGGAAAAGGTAAACTATCTAAGGCATTATTTCTTCTAGTAGTTTTTTGTTTTAATATTTTTCTTTAATCTTTCTTAGCAGATTTTCAATTAAGCCTTCGTGAAATTTATCCAGTCCATCCAACATTCGTTTATCGAATCCGCACAATGGCATTTTAACATCCCATCTTAATTTTATTAAGATGTTCAACTAATTTCTTCATGTCATCCTTTTTTCCTTCAAGCTCTTTGTAATACCTTCTATCCATCTCAAAATAAATTTTGTTTAATGAACTAATTATCTCCGGATATTTATCTAAACCAATTTTATTGATTAATAAATAAAATGATTTTGCATATTTAGTTAAATTCCCTATAATTTCTCTAATTTCTGAATCGTTTATATTTTTAGTTTCCTTCAAGAATCTATCCATATCTCTAATTTCATTTTCAATAATTTCATTAGCAGTTTTATTTTTCAATTTTGATCTGTCTATGATTCCATGCTCTACTAAACCTTTATGGAAACCTTTTAATCCATCTAACATATTTTCATTAAATCCACACATTGGCATTCTCCTTTCCTCCTCTTGGTTAATGGTTAATATTTCCATATTAGATATTATAAAACTTTATATTATATTTTTTACTAAAAAGCAAATTTTATAAATGTATCATTATATATAGTAAAATATGGACAAAAAAGACATCAAAATACTTACAGAATTACTAATGAATTCAAGAATACCTATAAATCGATTAGCTAAAAAAGTAGGTATTTCAAGAGAAGTGGCTAATTATAGGATAAATAAATTAATTAAAAATGGAACTATCTTAGGATTCCATACAACAATAAATACAGAATCTCTTGGTTATTCGAGGTTTGGCTGTTTCTTTCAGCTAAAAAATATTTCTCTGAAAAGGGAAAGAGAGTTTCTAGATTATCTAAAAGAACATCCTTTTGTAAATTATTTAAGCCCGATAATCGGTAAATGGAACTTAGCTTTTGATATTTTAGCCAAAAACAGAGATCATTTATATGCAATTATAAAAGAAATAACAAGTAATATCCAAGGATATATAGAATCCTACATCATAACTAGTACAGGAGCAGAACAGGAGACTTTCCCTACTAAGATATTAAATATAAATAAAGAGATACAATCTCAAAAAATGTATAAAAAACAGAAATTAGATCAAACAGATTCAGAAGTCTTAAATCTTCTTTCAAAAAACTCCAGAATAGAATACAAAGAAATTTCAGAAAAACTAAAAATAACCCCAAATACAATAAGATATAGGATAAAAAATTTAGAAAATTCCATGATCCGAAATTATACCATTTCCATAGATATAAGGAAATTGGGATATGAATGGCAAAACATTCAGTTAAAGGTTATAGGAAGTAAAGAGGATTTATTAAAGCAATTCTTAAGGCAACATAAAAAAGTCATTTACTTTTACAGATATTTAGGAAATGAAAATTGGGATTTAGATATTGGAGTAATAGTCAAAAATCCATTAGAACTCAGAGAGTTCATTTTAGAATTAAGAGAAAAATTTGGAGGTATAATTAAAATATATGATATATATATTATTATAGAAGAGTTAAAAGGAAATTATGCTCCAGAAGGAATATTTAAAATAGAAGAAATAACCTGAATGATGGTTATCATAACCCAAATAAAGGTTACAAAAATGCTAAATTATAAAAAACTTGGATTCAAAGCAGGATTAGAGATTCATCAGCAGCTAGATACCAAAAAATTATTCTGCTCGTGTCCAAGCATCCTAAACAAAAAAGAAGCCCCTAATTTAATAGTCAGAAGAAAACTAAGGGCAGTAGCAGGCTTGTCAGGTGAAAAGGATATAGCAGCTCTGCATGAGCAGCAAAAGGATTTGACATTTAATTATGAATTTTATCATGATTGTAATTGCCTTGTTGAACTAGATGAATCGCCCCCGGAAGAAATAAATAAAGAAGCCCTGAAAATAGCATTGCAAATTTCTTTATTGTTGAAAGCAAAAATAGTCCCAAAAATAAAAGTCATGAGGAAGATAGTTATCGACGGCAGCAATGTTTCAGGTTTTCAAAGGACAATGCTAATAGCAAAAAATGGAAAAATAAAAACATCTAAAGGCATTGTAAAAATCCCGGCAATATTTCTCGAGGAAGAGGCAGCAAAAAAAATTAAAACCGTCGATAAAGAAGTAACTTATAGATTGGACCGTTTAGGGATTCCCCTATTAGAAATTGCAACTTATCCCGATATAAAGGACCCCGAGCATGCAAAAGAAACAGCGGGAATAATAGGGACAATTCTGAGGTCTGCAAAAGTAAAAAGAGGAATTGGAAGTATAAGGCAGGATGTAAATCTCTCAATTAGGAATTCACCAAGGATGGAAATAAAAGGATTCCAGGATTTAAAGTTGATACCAAAAATAATCGAATGCGAAGTTTCTCGCTTATTAAAAGAAAATCCAAAACAGGCAGAAGTAAGAAAAGCAGAGCCTAATCTTACAACTTCTTTCTTAAGGCCATTGCCAGGAGAAGCAAGAATCTATCCGGAAACAGATATTCCAGAGATTAAAATAGATAAGAAACTCTTGTCAAAAATAAAGCTTCCTGAATTAATAACTGAAAAGGCATTAGACCTAGAAAGAGAGTTTTCATTGCATCCGGAAATAGCAAAAGAGATTATAGAAAACAAAATTGATTTCAAAGCATTCGTAAAAAATTATCCGAGGACGTCTCCAAAATTCCTGTCCCAAATACTTATTGAAATGCCGAAGGAGCTGAAGGCAAGATTCAATATAATCCATAAATTCACAGACATGGAATTCAAGGAGGTTCTGACTCTCGCAGACAATCACAGCTTACAAAAAGAAGCTGTGATAGATATCATGATAAAAATCGTAAAGAAGCAAAAAATAAACCCAGCAGACTATAAACAAGTCTCATTCCAGGAAATAGAACAGGAAATAAAAAAAGTAATACAAATCAATCCATCTCTTCAGCCTAATGCAATTATGGGAATCATAATGAAAAAGTATTCAGGCAAAATCAATCCCAAAGAGGTATTCGATCTGATTAAAAAATTGCAATGAATATATTATTAAAAAAAATCATAGAAAAAAGAGGAATAATTGCAGCAATAATTATTTTTATCTTCATTGCAGCATTAAGCAAAACAGTCAATGAGCTCGGAGTAAATTATTTGGCAAGGCAACAAGAAAGGGAAAACGGATTGATGGTGGGGGCTGAGCCATTTTTCATCCAAAGAGACAGGGAGGTCGGGGTTTTATTAATACATGGATTTACATCCTCGTCAAAAGATTTCCAAGGATTGGCAGAATTCCTGGCTGAGAAGAATATAACAGTTTATGTTCCATTGCTCCCGGGCCATGGAACCCATCCAAGTGATTTAAAAAGTACAAAGTACGAGGAATGGGTTGATGTGGCACAGCAATCTTTGGATCTGCTTGATACAGAAAAAAAATTCGTTCTCGGGTATTCAATGGGCGGAGCATTAGCATTGCATCTGGCAGCGCAGAATGATCTAAGCGGGGTAATATCAATAAACGCCCCGATGTTCTTAACCAGCCGCTACATCCCCTTTATCCCTTTAATAAAATTAGTTGAGACTTACGTGGCCAAAAATTCAGAGGATATAATACAATTTATAGACGAAAAAAGAGTCGCTTATGACTCCGTGCCGTTAGCTAGCATTACTGAAATGCAAAAATTAATCAGTATAATCCAGCTACCTAGTATCACAGAGCCGGTATTAATCTTCCAAGCAGATAACGACAGGATAGTGTCCCTAGAATCAGCTGATTACATCTATAATAATATAAGATCAGACAATAAGGAGTTAATTTTTCTTTCCAATTCAACACACAGTAAAATAAACAACCAGCAGGATGCATTCAATACAGTATATGAATTCATCCTCTCTAATCAATGAACAAATTTTAATGAATCAACTTTAGCGCATTAGCAGTCTTCTAACCCTTTCTCTCTCTTTCTTGCTTCTCTTAATCAAATCGCTAACAAGTTTTCTTCCCTGCTTCTCATTCAGTCTGCCTTTAGCAACTATATCTCTGACAATGCTCTCGGCATTTTCCTTTGCAATTGAAGCAATCCCGATGCTCAGCAAAAAGCCCGTATTAAACACTTTCTTCACATTAGGAATCTTTCCCAAACCTCTAGATCCAGAACCTCTTTTCTTTTTCATTTTAAACAACAATCCTCCTTTCTTTTATTACAGAGATAAATAAGTTGATAGTTAAAAAGGTTGCGATTAAGAACCCGATAACAGCAAGCCATTTTCCATTTCTGACATTCAGCACAAGAGCGCTTGCAACAATCAGTGCAGCAATTATCACCCCCAAACTAACCCTATTACTACTTCTATCTATCTCCATTTCCAGCTGCACTAAATCCTTTCTCTCAAAATGCACACCAAGCTCGCCTCTCTTCAATTTAAGCAGGATTTCATTAATCTGTCTCGGCACTAATTTGACATTGTCCCTGAAATCAGATATCCCCTCAATAAAATTTTTTATTATGTAGCTGGGCCTCAATCTTCTCGCAGTTATAGTATCAGTATAGTCATGAAGTGCCGAGCTCAAATTAAATTCAGGATTAAGCTGCTGGCCAACGCCCTCAATTGTAATAATAGCCTTGGCAAGCAAAATAAAATCAACAGGAAGGGATATATTATGCCTGCGAGCAGTAAAAACGAGATCATTAAAGAGATGCACAAAATCAATCTGATCAATGTTTGCGCCAGCATATTCCTCGACAATGGCTTCAATATCATTAACAAGGGTTTCATCCTTCTCGTCAATCATCCCAACCTCAAAAAACCCATCAACAAAAGTATTAATGTCCCGGTCTACAAGCGACACAAGCATGTCAACTAGTTTCTCCTTCATGCCCTCCGTCAAGCTGCCGCAGATTCCATAATCTAATAGTGCAATTTTGTTTCCCGGCAGCACAAAAACATTTGCAGGATGCGGATCGGCGTGGAAAAAGCCGTCTTCGAAAATCTGCTTCAGAAAGCAATCCGCCAGGTTTTTGGAAATAATCTTCTCGTCGCAGTTCCAATCCTTCAGACCTTCTTTATCGTCGATAGGAACGCCCTCGATGTAGCCCATAACCAAGACTTTTTTGGTTGTAAAATCCCAGTGCACCTTGGGAACCTTGACCGTCTGGCTGCCTAAAAAATTATTATAAAACTTTTCAATGTTCCTGCACTCTTTTAAATAATCCAGCTCATTTAAAGTATACCTCTTAAATTCGTCGACAATGCCCTTCAAATTATAATCTTTCAGCTCTTCAACATGACTCTGCAGCAGTTCAGCAAGATGGTACAAAAGGTCGATGTCTGTATCCATTAATTCCTTTATTCCAGGCCTCTGCACCTTGACGACGACTCTAACGCCATTTAGTAGCCTGGCTTTATGCACCTGCCCGATGCTGGCGCTTGCAATTGGTTCTTTTTCAAAATGTGAAAAAATCTCGGTTGTTTTATGCTTCAGCTCCCCCTCGATAATCCTTCTAGCTTCATCAAAAGAAAAGTTGCTGACATTATCCTGCAGCCTACTGAACTCATCGCAATATTCCTTGGGGATTAAATCAGGCCTTAAGCTCAGCAGCTGCCCTAGTTTAATAAAAGTTCCCCCTAGTTCATCTATCGCCGCCCTGATCTTCTTCGGCAAATCCGCTGGTTTTTCAACTCCCTGCTCAACTCTCTGATGCCAGAATAAATGATCTTTGAGTTTTAATTGATAAATATAATATCCCAGTCCTGATTTAAATAGCGCATCCACAATCTGCTTGAGTCTGTGAGCATCCCTGTAAGCGTGTTTAACAGTAATCATATTCAAATTCAACATAAACAGATATAAATAACTTTTGAAATTAGAGAAAGAAAAAAGCTTCAAGATTTAAAGATTCAGAGAAAGACTTAAAAAGAAGCCATCCCATTAAAAATCCATAATGGTAAAATTAGATCTTAGGCATATTGACAAAGAGATGCAGCTGTTCGATAAGAGAAGGGATGAGATGCTTCAAAAATGTCATGAAGCAATTCGGTTTTCTAAGAGAGTTATATATGCAATACACAGAGACGACCCAAAAGCAGGCGAGCTGGCAAAAGAGTTGAAGGAAAAGGTCAGCAAATTAAGAACGCGTGGCGAGCTCCAGTTCTCCCCGACCTACAAGGTAGCAATGCAGGAATATGTGGAAGCGATTTGTTTATATGAATTCATCCTCAATAATAAAGTCCCGACGCAGAGCGAGTTGTATGTCTCAGCCCCGGATTACCTTTCAGGTTTATGTGATTTAACAGGCGAGCTAATGAGAAAAGCAAATTACTTCGCAATCAAAGGAGAAATAAATGAAGCGCTTAGAACAAAGGAGTTAGTCGACAAGATATATGAGCAGTTCTTATTACTAGACATAAGAGACAATGAGTTAAGAAAAAAATTCGACAATGTCAAATACAATCTCCAGAAATTAGAAGACCTCGTCTTGCACATGCAAAAAAGACAAATGACTAGAGCAAAAATTTCCCGTCACTCATCAGCGCAGCCCAGTCAACAAGGATAGTCAGTTTTTTGCTAACCCCAATCTATTTGGGAGATATAAAAAATTATCTGACGACGGTTCTTATAAAATATAGGTTATGCATGCTCATTAATCTTTTGGCAAGCGGCTCTTTTATTTTTATTAGATGATGCAAGTAAGCCCTAGAGAAATTCCTGCAAGTATCGCATCCACATTTTTCATCAATAGGTTTGAAATCTTCTCTAAATTTTTTATTATCCATTTCAAGGTTTCCGTTAGAAGTAAAAACCAAATTATGTCGTCCAACTCTTGTAGGATAAGCAGAATCAAAGATATCAACTCCGAGTTTCACAGCTCTTTTAACATCATCAGGGCTTCCAATCCCCATTAAATAAATCGGTTTGTTTTTCGGCAAAAATTTAATAACGTCTTCAACAGCATCAAACATCTCTTCTTTATTCTCTCCAATACCAAGTCCACCGATAGCATATCCATCAAAGTCTAAAGAAGTAATTAACTTAGCTGATTTTTCTCTTAAGTCTTTATAAACGCCTCCCTGAATTATTCCAAAGATTTTTCCTTTTCCTTTATAACTATTCTTGCATCTCTTAGCCCATTGATAAGTCAGCTCAACACTTCTCTCAACATCTTTTTTCTTATCACCATATCTCGGCATATAATCCAAGCACATCACAACATCGCTTCCAAGCCCAGCCTGAATCTCCATGCTTTTTTCAGGCGTTATCAAATGAACTTTTTTATCATAAGGGCTTCTCAGCTTCAATCCTTTATCGCTAATCTCGTGAAGAAATACATCAGAAATCATCTGAAATCCGCCAGAGTCAGAAAAGAAATTCAAATTAGTATTGGTAAATTCTCGCAAACCTCCAGCTTTCTTAATCAACTCAAGCCCAGGATCTAGATACAAAAGAAATGAATTGCAGATTACTGTAGAAAATCCCATCTCCTCAATCTCCCGCAAACTAATTAATTTAGCACTTAATTTAGTAGCAACAGGCATGAACAAAGGCAGTTCAAATTTCCTTCCATTAGCTGAAAACATAAATAAAAAATAAAGAAAGAAGGTTTTTAAAATTTAGCCATTAAAGTTTCCATTCTAAACCCGCACCAATACCATTTTTATTTGATCTGAATCCATTATACCTTCCTTCTATAACACCAAACAAATTTCCTTTGATCCTTTTGCCTAACTGAACTTCGCCAACAAATTTTCCAAGTTTAAAATTATAATCTACAAATCCTTCAATGTATTCATTGCCTTCGGTGAATCTTTTATTTCCATAAACTCCAAGCTGTATGCCACTATTTGCAGTAGCTAAGGGATAGAATTTAGCTCCAAAGAAAAAGGGCAGTCTAGGCTCTAAAACCATTCCGAATCTGGTTACTCCATTTTCAAGTGCAAAATTTCTATTGTACTCAGCAATAATTCCAAGACCCTTTTCTCCTTTTTTAGATAAATTAATTTCACCATAAGGCTGTTTTAAATTACCTCTATCTCTTTTTTCTGTTTCAGATTCAATAAAACCAAAGGTACTTGCTCCAAAAGGCAAACTTGAAGCACCTCCTGTTAAAGTTACAGTTGAAAAGTCTCTTGAATCGTGTTGGGTGGTTACCTTAGCCCAACCTCCGGCATTAACATCTCTAGATAATAGGGCACTAGCTATTAATACTCCTGTTAAGATTTTTCTGATTGATTTCATTTTTTACTCCCTTTCAACTCTTTTTGAATTGAAATTCATTTACTATTAGTAGCAACATATACCATTATAAATATTAACTCTCCAATTTTAGAGAGTTACAAAAGATTTAAAAACCTAAAAACCTCTTCAAAGATTATGGATACATCCATATTAGAAGAAATCGGGCTCAGCAAAGGAGAAATCAAAGTTTATGTTCATTTACTAGAGTTAGGCTTAACAAAAATAGGCAAGATAATTGAAAAATCAGACATGGCTAGCTCTGCGGTTCATAATGCTGTAAACTCTCTAATAGATAAAGGCCTAATATCTTACATTAAAAAAGGAAAAATAAAATTCTATAAAGCCACAGACCCAAAACATCTGCTTAATTTTATAGAGGATAAAAAAAGAAGTTTCCAAAATCTCCTTCCCGAATTACTGCAAAAACAAAAACACGAAAAAGAGGTAAATGAAGCAGAAATTTTTCTTGGTTTGAAAGGCATCATGACCATGCTTCTAGAACTAATAAAAGATGGTAAGAAGGGAGATGAATATTGTTTCTTTTCAGCAGATGTAGAATTTATGAACAAGGAAATTCAAGATTTCTTTAGAAAATACGATCCTATTAGAAAAGAAAAAGGACTAAGGACCAAAGGATTAGCTCCCTTAAGATTAAAAGAATATTTTGAAGGTAGAACTAAAAGGTATTTTATGAGTATGAAATACACTGAAGATCCCCTTCCCCCCAATATGGGAATCTTCAAAGATAAAATAACTTTGTTGACCTGGGGAGAAAAGCCAGTAGGTTACTTAATTCATTCCAAACAATTAGCTGAAATATACAGAAGTTTCTTTCATTTATTATGGGAGAAGTATAAATAATACTTTATGGAAAACCGCAGAGTAAAAACATTTAAAAGTCCTCTTTTATTCAATATGTTAATGACACTCAAAACTTCAATGAGAACGCATACAAATGGAGAATTAACCAAAAAACATGTAGGAGAAGAAGTGACATTGTGTGGCTGGGTAAATTCTCGACGAGACCATGGCGGGATTATCTTCATAGATTTAAGGGACAGATATGGCTTCACTCAAATTATCTTTGATCCGGAATTTAATAAAGATATCCACAAGGCAGCTGATTCTTTAAGAAGGGAGGACTGCATTCAGGTAACGGGAAAAGTGAAGGAGAGAAAGAAAGGGATGACAAATCCTAATCTATCAACGGGGGAAATAGAAGTTTTTATTTCAAAATTAACCTCCATTGCTAAAGCAAACACGCCCCCTTTTGAAATCGATGACCGCATTACCCCAAGCGAAGAGCTGAGGTTGAAATATCGATTCCTAGACTTGCGCAGGCCGATCATGCAGAAAAATTTAATGTTCAGGCAAAGGTGTTTGCAGGCTGCTCGGGAGTTCATGGAGCAGGAGCATTTCCTAGAGGTCCAAACCCCGATGTTTGTAAAGCCAACGCCAGAAGGGGCTCGAGATTATCTTGTTCCAAGTAGGGTAAATCCTGGAAAGTTTTATGCCCTCCCCCAATCGCCACAATTGTATAAACAAATTCTAATGATATCTGGTATTGACCGCTATTTCCAGCTACCGGCAATTTGCATGCGCGATGAAGATTTAAGAAGTGACAGGCAGCCAGAGCATTCTCAGTTGGATTTCGAAATGTCTTTTGTAAATGAAGAGGACATTATGAATTTAGTCGGGAGTTTGATGAAGCGCATAGTAAAAAAAGTTCTCAACAAGGATATAAAAGAAAAATTCATAGTTTTAAATTACGAAGAGTCAATAGAAAGATATGGAAATGACAAGCCAGATCTGAGATATGAATTAGAATTGGCAACAATAACGGACATAGCAAAGAAATCAGATTTTGAAATATTCAAAAAAGCAGAAAGTGTAAAGGTTTTAGTGGCTGAAAAAGCAGTTGGAAGAAAAGAAATTGATTCCCTGATAGACTTCTCTCAAAAAGAGCTCGGAGCTAAAGGATTGGCTTATATGAAATACGACGGAAAAATCCTGGAATCGTCAATAGTAAAATATTTCCCGGAAAAAATTCAAAAAGAATTGATAAGCAGATTAAAATTAGAAAAAGATTCTACAGTTTTCTTCATAGCAGATAAGCAAAAAAGAGCAAATGAAATCCTCTCATCCTTAAGAATCGAATTGGCAAAAAGACAGGGTTTAATAAACAAGGATGAGCTGAAATTCTGTTGGGTAACGCGCTTTCCATTATTCGAGTGGAATGAAGAAGAAAATAAATGGGATGCAACACACCATATATTCTCTCACCCAACCAAAGACACAGAAAAATTCATAGAAAAGGATCCTTCAAAAGTCTATGGGAATTTATTTGATATAGTATTAAACGGGACTGAAATCGGCTCAGGCTCAATTCGCATCTCAGACCCGCATCTGCAGCAAAAAGTGTTTAAGGTTATAGGCATAGAAAAAGAAGAGGCTGAGCAAAAGTTCGGATTTTTATTGAATGCGTATTCATTAGCAGGAGGTCCGAAGCATGGTGGCATGGGATTAGGCTTTGACAGGATAGTTGCAATGCTGCTCGGAATTAGTGATATTAGGGAGGTAATAGCATTTCCAAAAAACAAGGCGGCCCAGAACCCTATGGATGGCTCGCCATCAGGTGCAACAGCTCAACAATTATCAGACCTGCATATAAAAGTCGATGTCGCAAAGAAGAGGGAATAAATGAAAATAGATAAGGCATTGATTGAAAGGGTAGCAAGAAATGCAAGGTTGGAATTAGGAGAATCAGAAATAAAAGAATTCCTTCCGCAGTTAAAAGAGATCCTGGGATATTTCTCAGAAATAGAAAAAGCCCCAACAGCCAATTTGCCGCCGACATTTCATCCTATAGAAATAAAAAATATCACAAGAGAAGATGTAACAGAAAAAGGTTTGACGCAACAAGAAGCATTACAAAATACAAAACACAAACAAGATGGTTACTTCAAAGGTCCAAAAACAATCTAAAAAGAAATTCATAATAGTCTTTCTAGCTACGATTCTAATAATACGATTTCTCATTTACTCTGTTCCTAAGTTCATTCCACCAAGCAGTATAATATGGGGAGACAAATTCCATCATGCCTTTCTAGGGATAATCTTATTAATAATCTACTTCCCAATTAAAAATCAAAAATACTCCTTTTATCTTCTAGCAATAGCATTAGGATTAATAGTCGATCAAATTACAGCAACTCCCTTTTATATAGCAGATTTGATTAACAAACCTCTAGCCCCTTATTCATTTTGGTATTCCTGGTCTCCTTATAATCTAATCTCAACTACGCTATTAATAATAATCTCAATATTTTTAATTAACAAATACAAAAAATGAACACTAAAGAATATTTAGAAAAAGTAAAATCAAAAGAAGTTTCAGTAGTAAAAACAGTAGAAAAAATTCTCCAGGAAGCAAAAAACTCCCCGAACCATTTCACAGCAATCTCAAAATCATATGCATTGGAGCAAGCTGAAAAAATAGAAAAAGATCCAATGGGAAAACTAGCCGGTCTGCCGGTTTCAGTTAAAGATGGGATTTGTGTAAGGGGCATAGAGTCAGCAGCAGGCTCAGAAATATTAAAAGAATATAGGCCGCCGTTTTCAGCAACAGTAATTAATAAGCTAGAAAAAGAAGGGGCGATTATTATAGGAAAAACTTCTCAAGACGAATTTGGATTTGGAGGATTCTCAGTAAACACAAAAAAGATTCCAAGGAACCCACATGACATAACAAGGTCGTGTGGCGGCAGTTCTGGTGGAGCAGCGGGATTTACAGCATTCACAACGCAACCGCATTTAGCATTGGGAGAATCAACAGGCGGCAGTATAGCAAACCCGGCATCTTTCTGCGGAGTAGCAGGTTTAACCCCGACTTATGGCTTAGTTTCGAGATATGGTTTGATTGATTATGCAAACTCATTGGATAAAATAGGAACGATTGGAAAAAAAGTTTCAGAAGCATTCCTAGGTTTGTATCACATAGCCGGCTATGATGAAAAAGACTCCACATCATTGCCCCAAAAAATCCTGCCTGAGAAAAAAATAAAAAAAATAGCAGTTATCAAAGAGTCATTAGAAGTAGATAAAGAAATAAAAGATGTAATCCTAAGTAAGATAAAAAATTACGATATCATCTCCCTCCCATTAATAAAAAAATACTCAATTCCTGCTTATTATTTAATAGCTTTATCAGAAGCATCTACAAATCTTGCAAAATACTGCGGTTTAAGATACGGCCAAACACTTCCATTAAAAGGAAATTTTAATGAATTCTTCACTGAGGTCCGCAGCAAGTTTTTCTCAAAAGAAGCAAAGCGCAGGATAATCTTAGGCACTTTCGCAAGAATGTCTGGCTTCAGAGATGCATATTATCTCAAGGCATTGAAAGTTAGAACATTAATCCTCAACGAGTATAAAAAAGCCTTTAAGAAGTATGATGTCTTAATTTCTCCAACGATGCCGATAATAGCTCCAAAGTTTGACGAGATAAAAAAGCTAAGTCCATTAGAAAATTACATGATGGATATTTTAACAGTCGGTCCAAATCTCGCAGGTCTTCCGCATTTATCAATTAACGCTGGCTTCAAAGAAAAAATGCCCGTCGGTATTATGTTAATAGCTAATCATTTAGAAGAAGAAAAATTAAGAACACTAGGTGAAGAAATTGAAAGAAGTTAACATGGAACATCTAGCAATAATGAAAAAAGGATGGAATTTAACAGAAAAAATACTAACAAGAGAAAAAACCATAGAATCGAGATGGTATAAAAACAAGTATCCCCCTTGGAATAAAATCAAACCTGGAGAGGCAATTTATTTTAAAAATTCTGGAGAACCAGTTACAATAAAGACTAAAGTAGGGAAAGTTTTACAATTTTCAGATTTAAACAAGAACAAAGTCAAAGAAATACTAGAGAAGTATGGAGCGGAAGTTGGAATTAAAAAAGAAAAGATTCAAAGATTTCTTAGTTTATTCAAAGATAAAAAATATTGCATTCTAATATATTTAAGAACCCCAGAAAAGATAATCCCTTTTGAAATAAATAAGAAAGGTTTTGGATTAATGTCATCATGGTTATGCGTAGATAATATTGAGAGGTTAAAAATAAATTCACAGAATTTCAACTGACATACCTGCCATACATCCGCACAGCATTTATAAATAAAAAACAATCAAAAATTAGTATGAAATCGATAAAAGAAACAATCTTGAAAAATCCAAAAACAAAATTGGATTATGGGGATTTTAGCATTTTAATAGATAGAATTAGGGTGAAAAAAACAGATGAATTAACAAGACAAAGTATGTATACTCTTTATGGAAAATTAGATGAAAAGAGAAAACTTGGAATTAACAAAAGTTTTCTGTGGCTTACTTTAAAAGAAAAGTATTCACAAAAAAAGAATCTGGAAAAATTTCTAAAAATTCCTCCTTCAACAAGAAGATTATGGGAAAAAGAAGGATTTCCTTGTTTATTATTTAATAGACACCATAATTTCTTCGAGAAATTTACAAAATTAAAGGGAGAATTGTCCAATGAAGAAGGAATATATGAACTATTAAAGAAACATTTTGAAATAAATAATAAAGAGAAAATAATAGAAGTATTAAGAAATTTGTCTAATAATGATCTCAAAAGAGTCAGAGATTTCCTAATTCTAAAAGAAATAAAAAAAGGGTTTAAAGTAAAGAATAGGTGGATAATGTATTTATGCAACAGAGTAGAATCAGATCCATGCAAATGGAGGGAGAAACCACCAAAAATTATGGAAAATCTTATTCTAGTCTCAAAAAATAAACCCTTAGAGCAGACATACAAAACAAGATACTCGTATAAACTAAGAATAAAAAAGTTCAATGAGCATTTAGAAAGAACAAGCAAAATAATTAAAGAACTGGAAAGATACCTAAGGATGGAAGAAATAAAAAAAATAATAGATACGTATAACAGAGGAAACACAAAAGGTTATTTAGAATTATTAAAAGGTTACAAAAAACAGTGGTCTACATTCGATAAAGGGATAAATCGTCACGAATTTTATTCCTGGCAAAAAGGAAGTTATCCAGACGGGATTAGAACCTTATTAAATATTCATAAGTATGGCTTACATAAAATGGATAAGAAAACATTGTCAAGAATAATAGGATGGGGTTTTGGAGATGGAGGAATAAGTAACAGACTAAGCTACTATTTCCTATGTGGAAATAAAAAGGATTTAGAAAAAATTAAGAGATATATTAGTAAAAAAATCCCAAAGATAAAAATACGAATTGAAGAGAATAAGAGTACAGGAGAAATAACAAAGATAAAAAACAAAATACCAAGAAAAATTATAGGAAATAAATCTTGGATATTATACATTAAAAATAGTACATTCGTTAGATTTCTATATGGAAAAGGGTTACCTAAAGGAGAGAAAGTATTACAGAGAATCACAATTCCATTATGGATAACAAAAGGTGATGATGAAATAAAACTTGAATTTCTAGAAGGATTATTAGAATGTGAAAATCAGAAACACAGCGTCAAATTAAATAAATTAAAAAATAAGATAGAGATACCGGTTGTTAGTTTCGGAATGTGTAAAGATAGAGGATACCAAGACAATCTAATAGAATTTTTAAATTCAATAAAGGGATTACTAGAAGGATTCAACATAAGGTGTGGAGAAGTAGAAACCCCCAAGCCAAGCAATATAAGAAAAAGAGATGGAAAAATAACATATTTCTCAAGATTTCCTATTTACACATCAATTCTAGATGTCATAAATTTCTCGAAGATAATCAAATATAAATTCAATACTGAAAAGAAGAAATCCTTAGAAATTACAGTAGAAGAAGCAAATTTAAAGTTGAGAAGATTCAACAAACAAAAGATTAAGTTTGAAAAGGCAAAAAAATTATTCAAAGAAGGCATGAATTATAGTGAAATATCCAGAGAGTTGAATGTCTCCCAACCAACAATAAGGCATTGGATAGTTGGTAAAGAACACTTACCTAGACCTTTAGATATCGATATTGGGGGAATATTAAATGAGTAAATTTCGCTGTGGGATAGAAGCACATATTCAGCTCTCAACCCGCAGTAAAACCTTTTGTTCTTGTCCAACTTCAGGAAGCGAAAATCCGAATACATTAGTCTGTCCAACTTGTATCGGTCTTCCAGGAAGCAAACCCGTCTTAAACAAAGAGGCAATCACACAAGCAATAAAAGTAGCATTGGCTTTAGACTGCACGATTTCCAAAGAAACATTCTTCTCCAGAAAGAATTATTTCTATCCAGATCTAGCAAAAGATTATCAAATTTCTCAATATGAAATCCCTATTGGAACAAATGGAAATTTGGATGGTATAAGGATCAGAAGAGTCCACTTAGAAGAAGATCCTGGGGCATTAATACACAAAGAGAATACTTGTCTAATCGACTATAACAGATCAGGAATCCCATTAATAGAGATAGTAACAGAGCCTGATTTCAAATCTCCTAATGAAGCCCGTCTATTTTTAAGGAAATTAATTACAATTTTAGAATACTTAGGCATCTACACAAGAAGGTCAGAGGCAACAATGAAAGCAGATGCAAATATTTCCACAGTAGGAGAAAGAATAGAAATAAAAAATATAACCGGATTAAAAGAAATTGAGCGCGCTTTGGACTACGAAGCTGCTCGTCAAGAAAAAGAGCCTGCCAGGCAGCAAGAAACCCGCGGTTGGGATTCAGAAAAAGGAATCACATTTCTGCAGAGAATAAAGGAGGGAGAATCAGATTATGGTTACATCTTTGAAAGTGATCTCCCAAAGATAGAAATTACAAAACAAATGCTTGACGAGATAAAAAAGCAGATTCCAGAACTAAGCTTGGAAAAGGCGTCAAGATTCAAGAAGCAGTACAAGCTGCAGCCAGAGGATGCTGAGACACTGGCAGCAGAAAAAGAACTGGCAGAATTATTTGAACAGGTAGCTGAAGAAATAGACCCGATACTGGCAGCAAAATGGCTTAGGCGGGATTTGATGAAAGTTTTGCATTACAACAAAAAGGAATTAAAAGAAATAAAAATTGAAGCCGAGCACATTATCGAATTATTAACGCTGCTAAAAGAAAACAAAATTAATGATGCAACGGCAAAAGATCTTCTGATTAAGTTGATAGAAAAACCATTCTCTCCAAAGGGGCATGTTGAAAGACAAAAGTTAGGAATGATCGCATCAGAAGGGGAATTAGAAAGATTATGCAAGGAAGCGATTAAAAACAACAAAGCAGTTGTAGAAGACTACAAATCTGGAAAACAGGAAGCGTTGCATTATTTAATGGGCCAAGTCATGCGCTTATCCGGGGGGAAGGCAAATCCAAAAATAACAGAAAAGCTGCTAAAAAAATTACTCTAGGTTATTAGTTCAGCAATTCCTCACCTCTATCTCCCTTTTCTTATCAGTGCAGAATTTGAATTCATCCCCGGCTTTTACCCTCGGTACTATTTCAATTGAGTTTATTTCCTTGTAATCTTTTCCAAAGTCGCCTTCGACATAAGGCCTGTAAATCCCCATAGTTTTAACTTCATAAGCATTCACTCTTGTATCATCCAATACGCTGCTAACTTCTTCCCCTCCACCGCCAGAATAAAAAAACTTCACGACAAATGCATCCTTAAAGTCAACATTCTTTTCATTCTTTATATTCATGTACAACAAGTCAGTATTTCTCCTTCTTTCATTCTCATGATCAGATCTTCCGCATTCAGCATTTTCAACAAAGAACTTAACCTCGTCGCAATTAGAAAATCCCTCGAAAATCTCCTCCCCTTTTTCAAACCCAGATTCAACAGTTTCCCTAGTTAAATTAAAAATGACAATCAAGAGGGTTACAACAAAAACAATAAGCAAAACAGCAGCAATTAATGGGGAAACGCCTCTTTTCATACCAAAACTTTAAAAGTCCATAACTTAAATAATTTTCCAAGGGTCTGTAGTTTAGTCTGGATAAAACATCCGGCTTCGGACCGGAAGATCCTGGGTTCGAATCCTAGCAGGCCCGATTTAAATCGCGATATATTTTTATACAGAAAAGATAATGGAAATAACATGCAATCAGAAAGGATAACCGCATTTTCAACAGCAGTGATAGCTTTTGGAAGTGTTATTGGTTTAATGGTTGGATTTTATTATAATCTAAAGACATCAGCTGCCGAGACATTAACTATAACCATATCGGAATTATTATTTATATTCATGTTATGGGTCTTTATTATGTAGTTAAGGAGGAAAATAAAAAATGAATAAAGTGATGAACTGGATACAAGAAAATTGGCAAATTATCCTGGTATTGATAATATTGTTCTTCTTGATGTCGAGATTAAAATTCTAAGGGGTTCAAATGAAAGAAAGACAAGAGGGAGTAACAGTAAGAAAAGAAGAAAACTTTTCAGAGTGGTATTCACAGGTAGTTCAAAAAGCAGAATTAGCAGATATAAGATTCGGAATCCAAGGGTTTATTGTGCACCGGCCTTGGTCGTTCAAAATAGCAAGGAAAATCTACGAGTACTTTGAAGACGAAGTTGAAAAAGACAGTCACGAGCCTTTCTTATTTCCAATAGCAGTCAAAGAAAAGAATCTGACAAAAGAGAAAGAGCATGCAGGTTTCACGCCGGAAGTTTTTTGGGTAACAGAAGCAGGATTAGAAACAATAGAAGAAAGATTTGCATTAAGGCCGACAGGAGAAGCGCAGATATATCCGATGTATTCTCTTTGGATTCGCAGCCATAAGGACCTCCCATATAAGGGATACCAATCAAGGATAACCGTATTCAGAAATGAAAAAGTTACAAGGCCTTTTATTCGCGGGAGGGAATTCATGTTCTTCGAAACGCATGACGTATTCGCAACGCATGACGAAGCAATAAAACAGGTGGAAAAAGATTTGCAGATGGCAAAAAGAATAATGACTGAAAAATTAAAGATCCCTTTCTTATTTTTCAAGAGGCCGCAGTGGGACAAATTCCTGGGAGCAGACGATACCTTCACGCCAGACACGTTAATGCCCGACGGAAAAAGAAACCAGTTGGCTTCAACTCACGACTTGGGAACAAACTTCTCCAGAGCATACAGCATAAAATTCATTGACAAAGATGAAAAAGAAAAATTCGCTTTTCAAACATGTTTCGGCCCAGGAATATGGAGGCAACTTGCAGCTTTAATAGCAATTCATGGAGATGACAAAGGTTTAATCCTGCCGTTTGAAATTGCGCCGATACAGATAATAATAATCCCGATAATTTCAGCTAAGGATGAAAAGGAATCAAAAAAGCTGATCAAATACTGCCAAAAAATAAAAAGCTCATTAAGCAAATTTAAAGTTGAGATTGACTTATCTGAAAATTCGCCGGGATTTAAATATAACAAATGGGAATTAAAAGGCGTGCCATTAAGAATAGAAATAGGGCCTAGAGAGTTAAAAAATAAAAAAATAACAATAAAAAGAAGGACAGACAGGGCCGGGATAACCGTATCTCTAAAAAAGATAAATAGCGAAATAAAAAAACAAGCCCATGAAATCGATGCCCAAATTGAAAAAGCCGCAGAAAAATATTTCAAAGGCAAAATAAGAAACGCTTTCTCTTTGGCTGAAGTTAAAAAGATAATCGATAGTTATCGGGGATTTGTTAGGGCTCCCTTTTGTTCTGTAAGCAATGAAGGGAAAAATTGCGCGGATGTATTAAAGGAAAAAACAGAAGGCGCGGTTGTCTGCGGCACTTTATTCCCAAATGCAGAAAAGCCAAAATCGAGGGAAAATTGCATAGTCTGCAAAAAACCAGCAAACCATCTAGTATACCTCGCTAAAACTTACTAGATTACTTAAAATTAAACAATGAACGCATTATTCTCTTTCTCTTCCTTTACCGTCGTAGCAGGACCATGCCCAGGAAAAATAAATAAACCTTCATCAAGACTTAAAATCATTTTAGCGCTCTCCAACAACTTTTTATATGAATAGTTTCCTCCTCCCAAAGAACCAGCAAAAATCAAATCACCAACGAATAAAAATTTTCCAATTTGATATGTCAGAGATTCTTCGCTGTGTCCAGGAGTTCTAAAAACCCTAATTTTTCTTTTTTCAAAGTTAAGAACCGGCTCACTTTCTAAATCTTCAAAATCTAAATTATTTGTCCCCAATTCTTCCCAGATATCCCACTCCCCTTCAACGTGATCTTGATGTTCATGAGTTTTCAAAAACCATTCAAGATGAAGGTCTTCTTTCTTAACAAAATCAATTATCTTCTCAGGAGCTTGAGCAGTATCAATAATGACGCAATTATTATCTTCATCAATAACAATGTAGGAATTAACTTCTCCATCCATAAAAGAGGAGAAAATTTTCTTAATTTTTAATCCATCATAAACTTTGCCATAGTCAAATTTCTCTGGTTTATATTTTCCTTCCTTTATATTTCTCAGGGATTTAAAATTCAAGTTTAAATATTTTGCAACTTCAGAAAGATTATTGCTAGAAATTTTTTTATTCAAGCCTCTTTCAGCTTTTTTTATTATGTCCTCGTAATTATCTTCCAATTCCATATGAAAATAGATTATCAAAAAATATTAAAATTCTTTTGAATATGCTTTTTTCTTTAATCTCATTGTTTTCATTTCCATTTTTAACAACTACATAAGAAACTTCTGTTTCAAACTCATCCTCAATGCCGTCTTCAGTCGAGATAGATTCAGGTTTAAATCCATCCGATAGGTTCTCGGCGTCTCCCTTGCTGTAAAAGCTAAATTTATCGCCGATAAGCAGTTCATCTCCAGCTGAGTTCCCAAAACTCTCTCCTACTTCAACTTTAGACTTGTATGTAAAATCCCCGTTTAATTCAGGCACGCTCAAAATCCAGCTAATTTTCTTCTCCTCGCGCGGCCCCAAGAGAACAGCTTTGGTATTGTCTCCCAAAATTCCAGGGGCAGATTTGACAAAGACCAAAGTTGATAAATAGTAGCCTTGCAAATTCCTGACAGTAACTTCCAAAGGAATAAAGCTCCCTCCTTTAACCTCATCCAGTAAAACATCGGCTTTAATATCAATCAAAGGAAAAATCTTCTCTCCTTTTTTTATAATGCTCGTATTCAATTCCAAATTCTTCTCTTTCAATCCGACTTTTACAGCCCTCCAAGTATATTCGACACTAGGGTCCTTGGCGTCAACGCTCTCGCTTAATTTAACATGCCCTGTATCAACCCACCCATATTGGCCGAAGGTAACATCCCACGGGATCCACCCGTATCCTTGAAAATAAACTTCAGCCCATGCATGCGGAGCCCAACCATCAGGAACAGCGTCGCTATAAGCAATCCCGACAATGTATCTGACAGGAATATTCAAGCTCCTCAAAAAACTAACAAACAAGTTGGTTATCTCGTCGCAAACTCCGTATTTATTTTCCAAAACCCAGCTGCTTTTCTGCGTCGCCTCTTCAGTCAGAGTGTTCAGATCATACTTAACATTCGTCCTTACCCATTCAGCAAGTCTAAAAACAGTTTCATACAATGTGCTACTTCCCTCAGTGATTTCAAAAGCCTTCTCCCTTATTTCATTGTCAATGTCCACCAGTTCAGTTTCCTTAACGTATTTAATATGCTCCTTCGCTAAAGTAAGGCTAGACAGGGGAATATCAGCAGGAATTTGAAATATCCTATTCCAAACTTTTACCTTGGCATCGTAGCCAAAACTTACCTCGTCAACGTCGTCGTCCCAGTTATATTCAATGCTATTCTTCATAATGACGCTTGCACTAGGCCGGTGTTTCAGGTTAAACTCGAGAATATCTTCTCTATAAGAATCCTTGGGAAATATCCTCAGGTCAGCAGCAAAATAATCCAGTCTGGATTGGGGAGTTTGAAAATCTAGCCCAACACTCCCGTCTAAGCTGACCTTAATTATCTGAAAATCAAGTTCGCTTTGAGCACTAACACTTGCTGCAGGTAAAACAACTAGCAAAATTATTGCCGGCAGGATAAAAATAAGTTTTTCTTTAAATCTCTTAAACATATTCCCTCAGCAGTTTGATAAATCTTTCATAGTCATCCTTATGAATCTCAACGGCAACAGCATGCTCATGACCGCCACCGCTCCCTTTAATCTCGCTAAAAATCCTGTGAATAACACCAGGAAGCTCGACATCGTCAACAGAGCTCCTCAAGCTTATTCTCATCTGCTCGTCCTTGATCCTGCCGACAGCAATAATCCTCCCGGGATTTCTATGCACCAATTCATTCGCCAGATCGCTTGTAAAGCTTACCTGATCAGATACATACCTGAAAGCAATAACCCTCCCCTTAGATTTTTTGCTCTCATCCAGCGCTTTTTTCAATAAATCGTCGTATTTCTTGCTTATCCTCTCTGCACTTTCAAAAAGCCTCTTCCCATTTTCGCTTTTCTTAAACAGGATTTCATAAGGGTCATTAATCTTCAAGATCATCTCGATATTCCTGCTAACTTCATTTATTTTGCCTTTTAATGAAAAGGAGAAAATCCTGATCAGCTCGCCAAGTTTAGTATTATACAACACATCATCAGCCTTGATGTTATTCAATGAACTAACGCCCTCAACCAGGTCCCCATAATCTTTTTTAAAGTCATTAAATAAAACCAAGCTCCAGTCGGCAACGCTTCCGATAGCAGCAAGCCACAAATCTTTTCCTGTTATTTTATAGCAAATATAGCTAGTCGGCTTGTTGTCTTTTCTATTCCTCATTCTAGGATTATAATAATTAACCCCTTTGACATTAACGATATTATGGTGATCGATCCAAATTTTCTTGACATTTATTTTATCAAATACATCTTGGTTCAAATTAGGCTTGTCAAGGAATACAACCAAGTCTGGATTGTGCTCATCGATTTTTTTCAGGTATAATCCTTCTTCATTTAGAGACATTCCTCTGACTCTTACTATCACTCCAATTCCTTTCTCAAACTTTCTTTTCAATAACAGATAGCTGACTAACCCATCAGCATCGTCATCGTAAAAGTACAATGGATTATGGCTTTTTTTCAACAGGGTTTTTATCGTTTCCAGCTTCGTCATTCCCTCCTCCCAAACCCTCTATCCTGCTTAAGGCAGTATCGATCTGCTCTCTAGTCCACCCTTGCTGCAGAGTCTGATTTATCAGCGCTTCTTTTTCATACTTGCCAAGATTGTCCCTGAAATATATAACAAGCGGGTTCAAATCAACCTCGTCTATTTTCTCTATCCTCTCCTCTTCTATTCTGCCAGTCACTCCAGTTAATTCTTTTTTCTTTCCTTTAAACAGCGCTTTAATTCTCTCAAAGAATCCGGCGCCAACTCCTTTCTTTCTGATTAATATAATGCCCATTACAACAAATACTATAACAGCTGCGAGCAGCACAAGCCATAAAATTAATCTTCCTTGTTGTTTAACAGGAGCGCAAACACCATTTATGCATTCGGTATTTGAGCTGCATTTAACATCGCTTGGGCAATTACTGCAGTTCTCCCCCGCCTCCCTTATATCATTCCCGCAAACAGGGCTTTTTTCTTCTGCTTCAGCTTCTTGTTGAGCAGCTGGAGGAGCAGAGGTAGCTAAAACAGAAACATTCCAATTTTTCTCGCTACCGTCGACGACAGCACGGACAGTATGCAGCCCGGCATCGCCGTCGAAATTATATGTTTTCTCAGTATTATTTATTTTGACGTCATCAACATACCATTCAACGCTTTTGTTTCCTGAAACGGCAAATGCCTGCCCATCACCTTCCTCCAATGAAATACTGTCTGTATTTGGAGAGAAGCTTATTTTCTCCACAGCGCCGCCGGCGCCCCTAGTTATTACTATCCTCACCTCATTGCTTTCAACAACATCAATGTCGTCATCTGCAATGAAAATAACAGATCTGGTTCCAAGATCGCTGGCCTCGATATTAGTAACTCCATTGCTATTTGCCTCGATGATTAATCCATCAATCCCATTGCTTCCAGCTTTATATTTGTAAGTCAGGGAGTTGCTGCTGTTAAAATATGCGCTCAAATCAACAACGCCTCGGTTCATCCCGGTTACAATATTCAATTCTGGAATCGTCCCGTTAAAAGTAACAGTATTTTGCTGTGCATAGATAGACGCACTATAAAAAAACAGCAAAAATAAAAAAACTAAGCAAGCCAAACCTCTTCTCATGCATAGTACTAAAGAAAATTTCTATATAAAATTACCTATTTATTGTTTACTTCCCTCTTCCAAAATGCGCCCTTATGCTGGGCCTTATCTTTTCATAACCAGCACCTTTTCCCCTTAACCCTCTTGATTTTCTCCCGCTGCTCGTCAACCCTCTAAAAGTTCTTCCTCTTTGCCTTGCAATACTCCTTAAAATTGGGTCATTAACAATCACAGGATGGTTTCTATCGACCAGCATTACCTCGGCCCAGAAATATTTTCCATCTTTTAAGAGGGGATAGCTTCCTAAAACCTCGCAGTTCTTATATCTTCTATTAGCCCTCTGCTCGCAGATCCACAAATAATTCATCTTCACAATTTTTCTAGAAGTTGCTCTCTTGCTTCTTCTCCCGTGCTTCAAAGGCCTCTCCCTCTGCCTCCCTCCCCTTTTAACTCTCACTCTAACAACAAAAACACCTTGTTTAGCTCTATAGCCCAAAGCTCTAGCCCTATCAAGTCTCATAGGTTTCTCAACCCTAACAACAGCATTAGACCTCCTCCATTCAATAAGTCTTTCCTGCCTAAGCTCTTTGCTTAAGTTCTTCCAGCTTTCTTTAATTCTCTGATAAAACATAACATTTATTTCCAAAATCTCAACTTTTAAAGTTTTCTATATTCGTCGCAAAACAAACAAGTATATTTAAATATTTATTAAAATTGTAATTACTTAGTATGTATTATAAAAAAGCCTTTCTATAAGAACATATAAAGCAAGCTGAACAAGCCAGCGAAGAAGAAGCTGCTTTTCAAGCTGCCGGCCCACAGCACAAGAAGTAAAATTCCAATCCTTCCAAGCGAGAAATAAATCCCTCTCATTATAAAATATTCTCCCCTGTTTTTTGACTTGTCGTACATCAGCGCGGAAAAAGGAAGCTCTGCAGCCATTGAGCTAAATCCGCCAAAGAAGTACAACCCGATTAACTGCAAGGTATTTTTTGCAAATATCCTCAGCAGCCAGGACAGGCAGTTAAAGATGCTCCCTATTTTCACAATAAACCTTCTGCTGTACATATCACTCAACTTTCCAACAAGAATTGTAAACAATAATGTAAATAAAGATACTATCGTCGCCAAGCTTCCTAATTTAAGATAGCCTTGCAAAAAAGAAAATACAAAAATCGGCCAGAAAATCCCTCCGACAATGCCAGTGCCACCATTCCCGAAAAACGCGACCCCGTCTTTTAAGAATTTGACGCTAAAAATTTTTTTAAATTCAACCTCCATTCTTTTATTTTTATATCTGCAGAAGAACACAGGTACAGCGCTTCCAAATATTAAAGCAGCAACGATGAAAAATAGCAGTTCAAATCCGGAAGCCAGCAAAAGGCTCCCGCCTACCAGCGGCCCGACTAATCCTGAAAACAGGCTAAAATTAAACCAATTACCCACTTCCTTGCCTCTCTCCTTATAGTCACTTGCTTCTGAAAACTCAAAATGAAATCCCAGCCAGAAAAAAGAATCTACAATGCCGAGCAAGAATGGAACAAGATAGAACAGCCATGAATACAAGGGTATAAGGTCCAAAAGGATAAAATAAGATATATACAAAGGGGAAGAGATTAATACAATGTATTTAAAAGAAAAGATATCAACGAGTTTGGAACTTGGAAAAATGAACAGCATATACGAAAGACTGTAAATCAGGTAAAACAGGATTACAAAGCTTAGGTTGTATTTCAGTTCTACAAAGAGGTAAAGCGGTACAAAAATCCCCACCATGCTAAAAGCTAAATCTCTCAAAACAACAGAAGCATAAAGTGCATTCAATTCACTTTTCAGAATAAATCTTATATAATTGATTGGATGCTCTAGCATATCATATCTCCATCAACTTCCCGGCAATCAAGCCACTAACATCTATCTTGTTGCTTTCGTGCCGGACAGTATTGCAGCTAACAATCCTTTCAGCAATCCCTTTTAATCTTAAAAAAGAATCCCCATTAAACAGCCCGTGCACAGCCAGCACATTAATTTTTTTGCATTTCAAATTCGCAATATTTGCCATCATGCTGTTGCCGCTTGCAATTATATCATCTACTATTAATACATTATCGCCGTATTCAATCTTATCTTCATTCACATTTCCATGATTTCCTTTTTCATACAGAGCAGCATTTTTATCAACATGCTTAGCCAGTTTCCAAGCTCTCTCGCCAAACCCGACAATCTTGCATCCGGAAAAATTATCCCTCGCATATTTTCTCAAGGCCTCATTGCATTCTAATCTATAAAAAGGAATGGAAAATTTCCCAGGAAGGTTATGCTGGTGAAGATGCGGCTCGACGCTCAGCACAGCATCCACATTCCTATTCAGCAGATCAGCAACAATATTCTGTTGCACGCACTCCCCTCCAACTTTCCGGTTATCTTCTCTAAAAAAAGCAATATACGGAGCAACATAAATTATTTCCTTTGCCCCCAAGTCCCTTGCAGCAGAAGCAGCATACATAACTTCAAAAAAAGAATGATTCGGATAAGGATACAAGCTCTGGACAAGCGCAACCTTCTTTCCTTTCACGTCGCAGTTAAACTTGACATGCAGCTCTCCATCAGAAAAATCTCTTAAAATCAAATCATCGTAGTCAACATTTAATCTTCTTGCAATTTTTTCAGCCAAATCTTTGCTGTTGCTCATACCTGCAATTATCATCACTCTAAGTAACAACTATAAGATATTTAAACTTTATCTACTTCTAATATAAGCATGAACAAGTCAATAAAAATAATCTTGGGTTTGTTGATTATGCTCGCCGGAGCCTGGACTTATTTACAATGGCCGGGAAACTTAGCAGCATTATGGACAATAATTAAGGGATCTTTCGGTTTGCTAGTAATTTTCATAGGATTGATGTTTGTTTTGATTGGTTTCACCGAATAGTTTAAATAAAATCAAAAACAAGGTATAAAGTATGGCAGAAAAGTTAACAGAAGTAGATAAAATAATAAGGGTAATAATATACCTGCTAGTATTTTTCCTAATTCTTAAAATATTTAAAATAATATGAGATTAATTACTACAAATGCATTAGCAAAATTTTTCCTAGAAGCCCTATTGTTCATTGTTGTTCATCATAGCTACAATTATCTTTTTTAATGAATTCATCCAGATACTTAAAACATTAAATCTTTTTGATGAAGAAAGTATAAAAACAATTGGAATAATTGCAGGATTAGTATCAATGGATAACCTATTATCGAGGACATTTTTAGGAATAAATATCTTCAAATAAACTCATTTAGTTTCCTTTGAGTTCTTAATTTTCTAAGCAAAGCACTTTGGTTATAAACCCTCTCAATATTGAAATTAAATTTCCTGACAATTAATTGCTTGACGCATTCCAGCATTTGCTCTCTTGTTTCAAATTCAGCAAATTTATTTTCCAACGCTTTCCTTGCAGCCGATCTCACAACCCACACCCCCAAGCTGTCAGTGTATTCAGGAGTTTCAAACCTTATTACTAGTACGGAAGCCTGCCTTTTTATTTTGTTCAGATATTCGAGCACACCTATACGAGAAGCATAATACCCTCCGGCCGTTTTTTCCGCATAACTCTTCCTTCCATCATACCATTCATGATCAGTTGCAAATTCGATTTTCCCTGAAAAATTCCAGACAGCCCCAGGCAGGTAGCCCTCAAATAATTCATAGCTCCAAACCTCGGGAAACAGCATTACATAATAATAGTTTCCAAAAAAGTTGCCGGTGAACAGTAAGAATTTATCAATGCTAGGGAAGGATTTTATCTCTTCAATGAATCTTTTCCCGATTGTGTCATCGACAGCGGTTATGCTCCATCTCGTGGGAACTAATCTCCTGTTTTTCTTCAGCCCCATCACGCCAATGCTCAGCAATTTAGTCAAAAAGTTCTCGTCAATGTTTTTTCCATACAGATAATTCACTGCATCATTAGCTTTCAAATCTGTGTCTTCAAAAACTTTCTCAACAGAGTTTAGCACTTTAACATTGTCAGCAATCTTTACGCTCTTCAAAGAAATAGCGGGGCCAATAGGGGTAGTAATTTTATCTTTATCAATTCCAAAATTAAGTTTTTTCTTAAAATAAATCTCGACATCAACAGGCTTATACCCGAGAGCAATTTCCTTGGCAACATCCAAAAATTTATTCTCCCTTCTGGCATCCTTAACGCTGCTTTTAAATCTGGAATTAATCAAGCTTCCTCGATAAGAAACAACGTCTTTTATCGTGGTTTCAGAATTAGCCCAGTATCTAGGATTATCCAGTATCCAAGAATTCTCGTCATGCACAGCAGGGCTTAAAATCCCGACATTGACATTAGGATATCTCAATTTTGAACCGACAAAAACACCCGGCGGGCTGCTGCCAAAAAAGTTATCCTTGCCGAGCTCCAAGACAGAATTAAAAGCGCTTTTAACTTTCAGCTGAAGTTCAACATCCCTCCACTTAGGCCTTGAAACAAGCATATTAACAATGAAGAAAGCAGATTATATATCCTTTGCGGCTACATGTCTTATGTCATCTAAAAAAATAATTCAGTTCAATGTCAACTCTCTGGCCGGATACAATAGGAGAGCAAAAATCAAGCCAGTATTTACATTCATCCCAGAGCATTCCTCCTTTTAGTTTCAAAATAGATAACCAAGATTATCCCAAAAATAATAATTCCAAAAAACACAGGAACAAAACTATCAAATGGATCGGCTTTGGATACGCACCTCTCGCATTTTTCATAAGCTTTTTCATAACTGCAAATATTGTCAATATTGCAGCTTCTAACAACTTTAAACTCCAAGATCTTTTGATCATAAACAGTTTCAAAGAATTTGTCCTTTAATCCTATCCTTATCTTGTAGTCTCCGCTGGCAAGCCTGTCATCGAGGCTCTTCAAATACAAATCTCCAGGATACAAGTATAATCTCTCCTTAAAAATCTCTTCGTTGTAGTCGGGTCCGACAATCTCCACAAACAATCTTACGTCAAGGATCTCTCGTGTTGGATTTCTTACCCGGATATTGAAGCTAATCTTCTCATCAGCCAAAAACAAGCTGTCAATTCTGCTTTCGATATATCCCTGTGAAAAGTCTTGTGAAAAAACATTAGGCACAGCGAAGATTGTATAAAAAATAATAAAAAGAATAAAAATTAGAGGATTGCGCGCTTTCAAGCTCCTATAAATTATTTTATGAAGTCTCATTCTACCTTTCAATGAACTGATAACTAGCCTCCAATTTTTTCCCGTCATAAGTCTCAATAATGCTTCTATTTTCATCAAGGAAGGCGACATAAACCCTAAAACTGCCTTTGTCTGAAATGCTAATGCTATATTCAAGCTCATTAAATAATTCATCCAAAGCTAGGCTTTCCCCCCCATTTAATGTTCTTATAGTTCCTTTGCTTTGATCATCAATAAGCACAGCATAAGGTTCCCATTTTCCAAGATTTTCCCTCTGGATCTCTAAGGATAAATAGCCGGATAAAGCATTGCTTCCCAGGTTTATCAACTTAGACTGAGGGACTACCTTCATTAAAAATTCCCCTTCATTATTGCTAAGATCATAATCATTTTCTGTAATTGCTCTTATCTTAAACTCCTTAATACCAACCTCGTCAGGAGTATAACTTATCCCCGAACCAGCACCACTATCTCCATTCAAAAACCCATGGCTTCTGTTGTAAAGCAATGTCTCCTCCCCTTCAATATGAACAAAGGACAATGAAACAAAGATTTCATCAGAGGTCCTGCCTCCCGAATTATGCATACCGAACTCAATTAAATTATCCTTGTTAATAATAAGATTAGACCCAGTTAAAAAAGGATTTATAATTATATCTACATTATCACTTAATACGCCCAAACTGAACGGATAAATATCATTCGCAGGATCGGCATCATTCTTGGTTTCAACAACAAGCTTTAGTTGTTTATAACCGGGGCTTATAGGGGTCCATTCAAAAAGAATCTTTCTTATCTCTTCAGGAAGCAAAGAATCAATAATGCTAGAGCCAATCAGTTCATCATTGTTAATGATTTCAAAAAGGCTTACATTTATATTTTCAGCAACTCTAAATCCCTGATTAAAAATCTTAAAGCTTAAGTTAGAAGGTTGGTTAATAATGACAAGTGTTGGCTCCCAATTATAATGCCCAGTAACATCAGGTGCATCAGGCAGCACATTTACAAATCTGTCTCCTCTATTATTATTTAAGTTGTCATCACCTTCCACCTCGGCAACAGCTTCCAATATATATTCACCGACTTCCACAGGAGTCCATTCAATAAAGTAGTCAAGAGACCAATACCCATTTGCTTTTTCCACATAGCTTTTATTTATTTCAGATATCGTTCCATCTTTCACGCTAGAAACAACAACGCTTACATTTTCCGCATCTTTAGGGCCATTGTTAGATAATATAATTCTAATCTCGGTTCTCTCATTAACGCGAAGTCTTCGCTCAACATCAATCCAGACTTCAATATCAGGAGCATTTGAAAAAACATAATAATTTATCTCTATAATATTATTCTCCAAATTTAGATCGTCTTCAGCTTCAATTTCAAGTCTTAAAATAATATCCCCTTTCCTCTCTGGAGTCCATTCGAAACTCACTTCATCAAAAGTACCTGAACGAATATCAAGATTATTTTTTTCTCCAATCAAGATCTTTTCATCAGCATTTTCAGGATTTATATAGTACAGAGAGGCATTAACATCTTTTGCATTTGCCCTGCCACCATTCCATATCCTAACAGAAATGCTAGTTGATTCATTAACAATGGCTCTATTCACCCCTCTAAAAATTCCTATGAGATCTGGTTTCCTAGGAAAAACAACTATTTCAATGTCTCTCATATTATCATCGGGGGTTATATCATCTTCAGCTTCAACAATGAGTCTAAGCTCACGCTTTCCTTCAACATCAGGAATGTAATCAAAAGAGAAAGAATTAGTCGTGTAAAATCTTTCTTCAAATATCTGAGCATAGTAGATTAAATCTAATTCATCATCTGGTTTTATTTCATAGACATAAACTTTTCCCACAAAAGGAGCATTTCCATTATTAAATATTAATCCAGACAGTCGGTTTTGAGAGTCTAAGAAAACCGGTCCTCCAGAAACACCTTCAGCAAGAATATCTCCAGCAGCAAGGTCAACAGTCTTGTCAAAATCATCAATGCTGTATCTATTAATAAGCTCAAAAACTCTTTTTCTCTCTCCTTCCAAAGGAAGTACCTTCAATTTAAACATTACTTCTTCATCAGCATCAAATTCATTATTAAATAGTTCTCTTCTAATATTGTCTCCATCAAATTCAAATCTGATAATATTTTCCCCTTCAATAACAGAATACGGGTAAGCAGACATCCCAAAACTTAATGGGAAAGCTAGTTGTTCTCCTTCAATTTCCAATTCTGCTTGCATCTCGCCACTTCCATAAGCTCTTGCATAAGCATCAAGCTCAACAGCAAGGGCATCATAATCCCCATCTCCATCATTGTCAACGCCCCCATCATTAGCAATATTCAGTATTTCAACATTAGGAACATTAAAGGAAATTATTTTATTTCCGATTAAATTTCCTTCTCTATCATATACTCTTAATTCAAGCTCGTATCTTCCTACGTCTAAAGAAGCATGACTGAAAACAACTATAACTCCATTGCTAACCGGATAAGGACTTTCATAGATCTCATTAAACTCATTGTCTCCTTTTCTGGTATATATTTCATATTTATCAAAATCATCATGAGTAACAGTCCCTCTAATAATAACATTTGTCCTGTCTCTGTTAACAGAGTCTATATATATAACAGCAGGGGGTTTTTCCAAAGACACAGCTCTTAGAATATCTAGAAACCCAGTTCCTTGAGTATTAACTTCTAAACCAAGATCTGTAGCGCTGCTTTTCAAAGCCTCTTTAATTTCAAATGAAGTCCAGTCAGGGTTTTTTTGTATTAGCAAGGCTGCAGCGCCTGCAACATGCGGTGTAGCCATAGAAGTTCCAGAGATGGCAACATGCTCATCATCATTATTACAACTGCCATAAAAAGCATCATCCCATTGAGCAGCGCATATATCAACACCAGGAGCAACGATATCAGGCTTATTTATCTCAGTTACCCCATCCAAATCCATAGCAGGACCTCTAGAGCTGAATCCAGCAATTTGAAGTTGTTTATCGACAGCGCCAACAGTGATGGCATTTTTAGCAATGCCTGGCGAGCATATTGAGTTTGTGCTTCCCCCATCAAGTCCCCAACAGAACCAATTTCCCTCAGGTCCAGAATTCCCCGCAGCTATAACAGCAACAACACCCGCACTGACAGCATTATTCACTATTTGAGCCTTAAGCTCTTCAGTATCATCTTCATAAAAAGGGGGCCATCCTAAACTCATGCTTATAACCTCATGATGGTCAGAGAAATCACCATCTTCATTAGGATCCATAACTCGTTCAACAGATGCAATAAGCATAGCAGAATAACCAGAACCTCTACAGTCCAAAACTCTGTAAGCGTAGATATCAGCATCCGGAGCAACTCCTTTTAAAGCACCATTGCCAGCAGCAGTTGCAGCAACATGAGTTCCATGTCCCATGCAATCCATTGGATCATTATCTCCATCAAAAAAATCATAACCGCCAACAACTTTCCCGCAGCTCCCACCTAAAAATTGGTCTCTAGAGCACCCGCCCAAATCAGAATGAGTATAATCAACGCCAGTATCAATAACAGCAATATCAACCCCCCTCCCTGTTAAAAATTCTCCATTACTGTCTCTAAGATTCCATACATCATCAGCATTGATTAAAGGCACAGATTCCTGTAAAAGTGCTCTAATAGGATAATTTGGATGAACTCTCTTAACACCTCTCACGCTTCTAATTTCTTCTGCCTCTCCGCTACTTATATCCAGAGCAATGCCATTAAATACATTTTGGTACTCGTAAAAAATACCTAATTCTTCCTCGCTTAAACTACCCTTAATTGCATATCCAGTTACAGTTACATAATCCCTCTTATCTAATCTTCTCAATACTTGTTCCTTAATATTTGCATTTTTCCTATTCAAACCAACTTTATATCTCTCTAACCTGTCATCAACGTCTTCAAGAGATACACCAAAGACCATCTTAAACCGTACAAGCGGATTATAAGTATAATGAGTATCGATGTAATCCTGGTTTTCTTTAGCTTCGCTTTCAAGTTCAACCTTTTTGACTAAGACAGGATCATCTTCAAACTCTATTATATATCCATTTGGCTCAACAATCTCATCTTCAGCAACTTCATTTTCATGAACGCTCCCAATTCCAGCCTCCTCATCAGAGTTTATAGCATTAAGATCATCAGGAACATTTGAAGCAGGATTATAATCCAGCACAATATCTCCTGTTATCTTTTTCAAATCTTCATGTTGTGACGGAGGATCAGTCAATTCTATCATTTCCTTTTCCCAATAATAATCCTTTGTAGTAGCAATACTTATTTCAGCATTTATTCCAGCACCTCCAGCACATTTCCCGCAAAAATCACAATCTTCATATAATCCCACATCTTCACTAACTTCTCCCAAATACCTTTTATCAATTTTAATATTTTTATTATCAAAAGCACACCTAACATTAGCCTCTCCATTAATATTCTCCTCCGTAATAAAATCAGCAACAGCTCTTCCCTTTTCTGAGCTACTGCGTGCTAATGGAATTAATTTACCTCCAATAAATAAGTTATAAGCCCCTTCGTAGCAGCTTTCTTCTGGATAGCCAAAAAACACATATCTTCTCTGTTTCTCTAAACTTGCTCTGTTATCTATAATTAAATTCCTGCTCCCGGCGCAAATCTCCCCTTTATCATTGCAATCCCCGAACAAAGTCCCGTCTTCGCATTGAAAATTAAGCTCAGAACTAACAACCGGAATCAGTAAAAAAACAACTACTAAAATCAAGCCTCTTTTCAGATACATGCAGGAATAAAAGCATTCAAAACTATAAAAAACTATCCATGCTTTTTGTAGCTAACTAAATTCTTTCATAGATATTCAATGGCTTAAGATTAAGAAATTCTATCATTGATTTTAACGCTATTAAAATTAAAAAATATTTAGAAATAATGCTATCAAAACAAAAAACTATTTATAGTAAATAAAAAATATAATAATATGCTTGGTCTAGGAAAATATCACAGAGCGCTGCACTACATAAACTCGCTAGAAGATGCATCAAACATAGGCATCAAGGATTTCAAGCAGGTTCAGGAATTAAAGGAAAGATTAAAGCACACTGGATTAAAGCTCCGCTCTTTGGAGATAACAAGAATAATTTTTTTCATACTTTTATATTCCTCCGTAGTCTCTGCATTTGGCTCATTTATTCCAGGCTCGGAAATAATAACAAACAACTTGGTAAAAATAGCCTCAATCATAGGCTCGACAATAAGCTTTGTAATAATAGGCATAACCTCGAAGGCAATCTCAACCTACACCTTAGATTTAAATATCATAGCCTCTCATTTAATATCCGTATACACAAAAAATGGTGCAAGAACCTCATTACGAAAGAAGAAAAAGCAAAAGTGACAGGAAGGCAAAAAGGCGCTACAGAGTTTATAAAAAGGGCGGCAAATTTAGATCCCAGAATTAATCAATCATCTCTTTTTTGCTTTTTTAGATTTGCTGGATTTTCCCTTAGCTGTACTTTTCTTCTTCCTCGCTTCTGATTTTTTCGCAGCCCAAGTTTTTGCTTTTTTCCTTTGACTAACTTTTTTTCTTTTGGTTTTAATTTTTCTTATCGGTCTTCTAGCTTCTTTAATCTTAATTTCCTCAGCTCTTTTAATCGCAGCCTCTTTCCCTGTTTTTATTTCTCCTTCCAGTTCTTCAATGCTCTTCATTAGTCTCTGTATCTTCCTGGAGTTATTGTCCTGCACTAAAATTTTATCGCATTCAGGGCATTTAAATCCATGCTCAATTGCCTGCTCAAACCCCAACCTAACATCGTTATCAGGGCAGCTAAAATACTGCCCGGTTTCCTCTCTCTTCAGCAACTCCTTTAAAATGCCAAGCCTTTTCTCCTTATGCGCCAGGGCAGCATCCAAGGCTCTTTTCAGATAAAAATCCCAGTAATAGATATACCACCCTTTTTTCTTATCTTTCTTTCTAGTAAAATCAACTAGGCTATGGGCATACAACCTATACAGCATATTCCTTATCTGGTTTACTGTCAGGTTAAAATGCTCAGCCAGTTTAAATTCGCTCACGTTTTCCCTTTTTTTCAGGTACTGGACAAGTTCAAGAACATCTTTCCCTATCGCCTCTGAAATAAAGTCGTCAACTAATTTATCTAAAGGGTTCATAAATCAGTATAAATTCCAGATAATGCTTTATATAATTTTCTATGTCTTATTGTCTGTGCAGGTTCCCGGTATTGTTCACTACATATAAATAATAAGAAAAAGTTAATAAAGAATGAGATTTTTAGTCCTCATTAAGAGGTTATAGTAATGGCATTATTCAAAAAGAAAAAAGACGAAACAAAACAAAAAATAAGGCCCCCTGTTTTTCCAGGATTACCAGAGCATAACTTTCCAACATACGAGCCAGCTTTCCCTTCATCTCTAGATAATATAAAAAGGGCAGTTCAAGACCAAGACTTTAGCCATGGAGAAAGGCCACTGGCAGTTCCTGAAGAAAAAGCTATTTTCGTCAAGGTTGAAAAATATAAAGAGGCAATAGACACTTTAGAAGTAATCAAGGAAAAGCTAAGAACAGCACAGGCAGTTCTGAATGAATTAAGGGAGTTAAAAAAGAAAGAGGAAGCAGAGATTGAAGAATGGCAGAACACAATTAACGACATAAAGGAAAAGCTGACATTAGTCGACAACAACCTGTTTGAAATTTGAAACATGATGTACAATGCAAAAAGGCAAATTACTCCACGCGCAGATAAAGAACCCTATTCTCGTTAGAAAAACCCTGCTTGAATCAGCCATCTCGACTGCAGAAGCTCTAAAATCAATGCACGAATTTAAAAAATTAAAAAGTCTTGAGGGCAGAAAAAAGGCTGAATTAAGAAGGCTATTCGAAGAAGTAAAAATTTTAAGGACAAAGCTGGAGGAAGAAGAGCTACCTCGTTTAACAGAAATCAAGCACGAAAAAATAAAAGAAGATGTTTCTAAAAAGGTTCTGATAAAGGAAGAAATAAAGAAGCAGAGGAAGCAGGAAACAATCTTGGGAAAAGAAACAGAAAAATCAGGATTGGATTTGGAGATCGACAGGCTAAGAGAAAAGATAAGAAACCTATAATCCAAAAGCCCTTTGATAATTCAACCTATCCATCTCTCTTGTAGGATATGTTCTAGCTAAATTTCATTCAGGAGTCAAATTTTTATTCTCTTACCCAGGTTTCCTTTACACGATATTTTATTCTAAACTCATTAAATAAATTTTTTACCTTTAAAATATCATCGCCAGAAATTAAAATGGCATTAGAGCTCAGTTTAAAGCCCCTAATTTCGTCCAACAATCCCATTTGTTTATACTCTTTTTTACCTCTCTTTAAACTGTAACCAAAAATCCTCCTTATGAATTTCATTTTATCTTTCCTATTTAAGTTCCTTAAAGAATAATAGAATACATAACAATATTTAAGATTATCCGGAATTTCTTTGTAAGAACCATATAGTACAACACCAGAACTAATAATTTCATCCTTTAAATTTTTCCAAGTTTCATCCTCTAGGGAGCCAACAATAAAATTTACAGGCAATCTAATTCCTTTCAAATTCCAAGTCCTTTCGGCTTTCACTTCAAAAGAGTTCAAAATCGATCTCAAATTTTTTTCAACGTTTTTAATGCCCAATCTATCTTTAACGTCAAAAAATAAATCTATATCGCTTTCTTTATCATAAGTTCCTTTAGCTACTGATCCAAATAGGATAACGTTTCTAATCCTGCCCTTTATACTTAAATCTTCAAAAACCATCGATAAGAAATCATACACATAAGAAAGAAGTTTATCAGCCGGTTCTGTCATTTTTTTCCTCCAAAACAGAGTCAATAAGGTTTTTTATTTTAAACAAATTTTCTATCGCAAAATTAACAAGATTAGCCTTCTTATCCTTCCCATAACATAATTTATTCCTATAACTCTCCTGATCAATCAAGAGGTTTATTAACTCTCCTTTCTTAGGAATATCAAGCTTCATGAATCTCTTTTCAGCAATTCTTTGAGAAGCAAAAAATCTATGATTAGCATTAAAACCAGGTTCAACAAGAGCCTTTTTACGAAGTAAGAGAGCAAATAAATTAACAGCAGCTTCAGATGCAGCAAAGCCGATGATTTTCTGTCTTTCTATAAGAAGATTAGCTCTTATTTTTTCATTTATATCATCCAAAAATTCTTTGATTATTTTTTCATGCTCTTCAACAGTTGTCATAATATTAATACTAAATACAAATATAAATATCTTTCTGTGATAAATCACATAATATATGTTACTCGTCACTTACTTTACGTTACAAATCACATTAAATATGTTACCAATAACATAAATCATTCCAGCACAGCCTTTATTCTTCTCACTCCCGCGCTGCTACTTTCTTCCTTAATGATTTTAAATTTTCTCAGTTCATTGGTATTAGTCACATGGGGCCCGGAGCATAATTCCTTGCTGTAGTCTCCAATGAAGTAAGCTTTCACTCTGTCTCCATACTTGTGCTCAAACACCCCGGTGATCCCGATTTTTTTAGCGTCGATTAATTTCACCTCCTTCCAATTTACTTCCAAGCCTTTTATAATCTGCTCATTAACCTCCCCCTCTATTTTCTTGATCTCATCATCAGTTAGTTTTCTAGGAAAGTTAAAATCAAATCTTAATCTATCTGCAGTAATATTGCTTCCTTTCTGGATTATATTTTTATCCCCTAAGATATTCCTCAAGGCCTGCAATAACAGGTGGGTTGCTGTATGCAGCCTGGTAGTTTTTTCAGAATGATCAACCAGCCCGGATTTAAATCTTCCAGCCATGGCAGTTCTGCTTAATTCCTGATGTTTTTCAAGCTCCATTCTAAACCCGCCCCTATGGAAAAGCAGATTTTTTTCCATCGCTAATTCTATAATCATCTCCGCAGGAAAGCCGTAAGATTGATACAGCAAAAATCCTTCTTTCCCAGTTATAATCGCCTTGTCGATTTCTTTCTTGGATATTTTCGCTTCTTTTATTGAATAATCCTTCCCAGCTTGTTTTTTATTCCACAAATCTTTCAAAATCTCCACATGATTAGGCAACTGCATCAACTTTAGATATTTCTCTTTTTTAATCGGAGTTTTTTTGCTAAAAATTTTCTCTGTGATTTTCAATCCTTGCTCTAAAGTGCTCGCAAATTTCTCTTCCTCTTTCCCGACCTCATCTAAAATAAATTGCTCTCTAAAAAAATAATTCCATTTATATACGATAAAGACCTCTTTAACTATCTCTTTGCAGAACCTATCCTGGATCCCCAGTAATCTTCCATGCCTTATTGCTCTTCTTATTAATCGCCTTAATACATATCCCCTTTCCAAGTTGCTGGGAGCAATCCCTTCATTCAAAATAAATGCTGCAGCCCTTAGATGATCCACAATTATCCTCTTGCTTCTAACATCCTCACCCCTCGCAATTTTGCTCACTTTTTCCATCAAAGATTTCAGCACATCAATTTCATAAACGTCAGAAAATCCGTTCAAAACAGCAACAGTCCTTTCAATACCCATCCCAGTATCAACATTCTTCTGCTCTAATAATTCAACCCCCCCTCCTTTTATCTTATTATACTCCATGAACACATCATTCCAGATTTCAACCCACTTTTTATCTCTGGGATTAAATTTCTTGGGAATATTTTTTCCAGCATAGTAAAATATTTCAGTATCAGGCCCGCACGGTCCGGTATTCCCAGCAGGTCCCCACCAGTTATCCTCCTTGCCCAGGAAGACTATTCTTTCTTTAGGAATACCTAGTTTCTCCCAAGCATTAGCAGAAGTATTATCTCTTTCAGCATCTTCGTCCCCCAAAAAGCAGCTAACTCCAATTCTGTTTTTATCCAGCCCTAAAACTTCAGTTAAGAATTCATAGCTCATCTTTATAGCACCTTCCTTGAAATAATCTCCCAGGCTCCAATTCCCGAGCATCTCAAAAAAAGTTAGATGCACTTCATCCCCAACTTCATCAATGTCTCCAGTCCTTATGCATTTCTGCACATTAACTAATCTTTTTCCAGCAGGATGTTTCTCTCCAAGCAAAAAAGGAACAAGAGGATGCATCCCTGCAGTTGTAAACAAGACAGTAGGATCATTCTCAGGAACAAGGGGCGCATTAATAATTTCTTTATGCCCTTTCTTCTTGAAAAATTCAATGTATTTTTTCTTAAGCTCGCTTGATTTCATAGCAAACGGATTATAAAAGAAGTTTAAAAACATTATGCAAAGGGATTATGAATTTTAATTATTCCCAAAAATAAGTCTTCTCAACATCATTCAAGAAGTTCACGCCGCCCTCTTCACTCAAGCAGCTCCCAGAAATACATAGGTTGCTTTTACACTCATAATTATTATCGCAAGCATCTTCTTTCTGCACTCTTAAAGCCTGAGTAAAGTCACAGTACCTTCCAGCAACTCTTGTGCCGACAGGCAGACATTCTCCATTATAGCTGCATCCAGACTCGCATCTCACACTCTCAGCTCCAGCAACTTTACAAACACCAAATCCTCCTTCAGAAGTGCATCCAATTTCGCAAAAAATTTCTTTCACAGCGCCATCACTTCTCGCCTTATCGCAATAATATTCTCCAAGGGTAGTAGAGTTAACGCAAAAATCCGTTCTGGGTTTAGTTGGATCAAAACTGCCTATGACATTGCCGCCGACTTTATCATCAATGCCGGAATCAGTGTCCTCGCAATCTAGTATGTTGTCAGTTGCTCTTCCAGTAGAAGCATTAAAAAAATTTCCAGAAAGACTAACAACAAGAACAAGTACAGCAATAACAATTAAAACAATATGATTTCTCTCCATCATCTAAGAGAGAAAAGATAACGTATAAATATCTTTCTATGAATGCTTTGCTAATAGATTAAATAATAAATTTTGTTTCAGCTGTTGAGTCTAGTGGGTGGTAAAGTATATTTATATATAAAAAGAGGCATCTCAATCTTATGGGCCTATATCTGTTTTTGTATATTATTGCACTTATAGTATCGCTTATATTTTATTATCTATTTAAGCATAATAAAAAGGAGTTTTTTTATAACCTGTCAATCTTTTTCATTTTACTAATGATATTTTTCTTTGTATTATCCCTAACCACCAATGACCCAATAGAAGAAATAATTACCGCAATTCCCGCCTTCTGGCAATTCATGATAACTGCTTTAAGCGGTTCGTTTGCAATATACAAAGTTTATCTTAATCCTTTAAAAGAACGAGTTATCACAACAGAAAAAGATATATCTTCGATAAAAACAGATATAGGAAATATTAAGGAAAACATAAATGAAATGAAACCTTATATTATGAAGAAGGTAAAATAGTTATTCTCCTCATAAATAGACTGAATAAACAAAAAAGAATTTTAAATCTTTAAGTCAAACATTTTCATCATTCTACAATAAATCATTCCAAATACAAAGCAGGCTTTCCAGCCTTAGTTTTTTTACTTTTTCCTTCAGGATCATATTTTTCTTTGTCAGCAACAGAAAATATTTTCATTTCAAAGCCAGTTCTTCTGGAAATATCTTCAATATTATCCTCGTAAATTTTTTCTTCCTTAGGCAAAACATAAACAAAGCATTTCTTGATTTCTTTTTTAACTAGTTTAGCAACGTGATTTATATCCTCGATCAATTTCTCAATTTGTTCCTCCTCTTTCTCAAGGTTTTTATCGATCTTATCCTCCTCAACTTCAGGCCATTTTGAGAGAGAAACATATCCTCCCTCGTATAATTCCTCGGAAATGTGCGGAGCAAAGCAGCTAAGCACAACTAAAATTTTCCTGAAACTATTTTCAAAAACTCCCAATGAAATATTTTCCTTATTGTTGTAAATAAAATTAACCAGCTGCATTAATTTGCTGATAGCCAAGTTAAATTTAAACTCTTCAATATCAGAAGTAATCTCCTTGATATTTTTGTTTAATTTGCTTTCAAATATTTTATCCCTGATGTTCGACTTGGATTTTGTTTTATTCCTAAATGAATAAATCTTCTTCAAGAATCTGTAAACGCCCTCAATGCCCTCATCATCCCATTCTCTCGTCTTTCCAGGATCGCCCATGAACAAGAGGTAGGTCCTCAGAGTATCGGCGCCGTATTTTTCGATTGTTTCCATCGGGTCAACGATATTCCCTTTAGATTTGCTCATCCTAGCTCCATTTTTATTTATCATCCCTTGATTAAATAGACTGGTGAAGGGCTCGTCGATTTTCAGCATCCCCATGTCTCTCATCGCTTTTACAAAGAATCTTGCATAAAGTAAATGAAGGACAGCATGCTCAGCCCCCCCAATGTATTGGTCAACCGGCATCCATTTTTCAATTTTCCTGGCATCAAAAATTTTCTTCTCATTTTTATTGTCGCAGTATCTCAAAAAATACCAGCTCGAATCAAAGAAAGTATCCATAGTGTCCGTCTCTCTTTTCGCATTTCCATCGCATTCAGGGCATTTAACATGGACAAATTTCTCGTTTTTAGCCAGGGGGTTTCCCTTGCCAGAGAACTCAGCATCCTCAGGAAGTAGAACAGGAATATCAGCAGGAACAATCCCGCATTTATCGCAATAAACAATTGGAATGGGGGTTCCCCAGTATCTCTGTCTTGAAATTAGCCAGTCTCTCAATTTATAATGCACAGCCCTCTTTCCTGTTTTATTTTTTTCCAGATACTTGATTATTTCTTTTATCGCTTCCAAATTATTCATTCCATTAAACAGCTTATCAGAATTTACCACAATCCCGGGATCAACATAAGCCCTCATCATCTTCTCCCCGTCAAGCTCATATTCTTTGGGTTTTATAACGACCTTAATAGGGATTTTATATTTCCTGGCAAACTCAAAGTCTCTCTGGTCATGCGCAGGGACAGCCATCACCGCCCCCGTTCCATACTCAAGCAGAACAAAATTTGCAATATATATGGGAACAACATCGCCATTAACAGGATTCACAGCATATCTCCCAGTAAACAAACCCTCTTTTTCTTTTTCCTCCGCAGCCCGCTCATATTTCTCCTCAATAACAACCTTGTCAATAAAATACTTTAGTTCCTTTTCATATTTAGTTCCTTTAACAAGCTCAGCTACTTTTGGGTTTTCAGGAGCCATTACCACAAAAGTAACGCCCCATAAGGTATCCGGTCTGGTCGTAAAAACCTTTAATTTCTCGTCGCTGTTTTTTAATTTGAAATCAATCTCAACCCCTTCGCTTCTTCCAATCCAATTCCTCTGCATAATTTTTATCCTCTCATCCCAATTTAATTTATTAACGTCTTTAAGGAGCTCGTCGGCATATTTGGTAATTCTCAAGAACCATTGCTCTAACTGTTTAACACTAACTTTATTGTGGCATCTCCAGCATTCCCCGTCTTCAACTTGTTCATTAGCAAGAACAGTGCCGCAATTATCGCACCAGTTAACAGGAGCCTTTGCTCTATATGCAAGGTTTTTCTCCAAAAATTTCAGGAACAGCCACTGATTCCATTTATAATAAGAAGGATCGCAGGTTTTAATCAGTCTATTCCAGTCATAGCTAAGCCCGAGTCTTTTCTGCTGGAAAATAAAATTTTTTATGCTCTGCTCAGTATATTTTTTAGGATGAATTTTTTCTTTTATCGCAGCATTTTCAGCAGGCAGACCAAAAGCATCATATCCCATTGGATAAAAAACATTAAATCCTTTAGCTCGTTTAAATCTCGCGCAAGCATCCCCGATAGAATAATTGAAGGTATGCCCTAAATGCAGTCCAAACCCCGAGGGATACGGAAACATCTCAAGTATATAGCACTTCTTTCCCTTATCTTTAGCCTCAAAAATTTTATCTTTCTCCCACTTCTTCTGCCATTTTAATTCAATGTCTCTAAATTCTTTCATTCTAATCACAAACTATTTATAATTTAAAAAGGTTGTTAACCATACATCCGATTCCATTTTTCCACTAAGGTATAAGTCTTTTCACTGCTACCCTTCGCTGCTATTATTATAATGCCCGATTTAGAAGATTCATCCTCCAAAAAAGATTCCAGTCTTTCCACATTAGGGAAATTTCCTCTACGACTGCCACTAGACCAATATTTAGTCCAATCCCATCCCTCTCTTCCCCTAGATCTTCCTACAAGGATAGTTGCATTTCCATTCCCCCTCCTACTTCCTCCTTCCTTATTTCTATAGTTGTCCATTCTTATCTCCCAATGATTTATAGGCACTTCTATCTTATCAAAAATGCGAGACAAAATTAGTTCATCTCGCGCTATCACAATAAAATAAGAAGAGCCAATCTAGGAAAAACCAAATCAAAATTGCTATGTTTTTGATATTTTCCCATCTAAAAATATAAATAATATGGATATATAAAGCTTTTTAAACAAAAAATGTTCCAAATCTACTATGGGCCCGTAGCTCAGTTTGGATAGAGCATCAGATTCAAGCTTTAGAAAAGCTTATGCAAAGGTGAACCTTCTATTCAAAAAGAAGTAAGCTGAGGGTCGCGCGTTCGAATCGCGTCGGGCCCGCTCAGATTGATAGAAATAAATTTACTTTTGAAAAGATATAGGTTTTGACAATCATAAAATAAGCGAATACATTCTGCTATAAATAAAAACAAAACTTTTTAAAGTTAATAAATGAAGATTGTATCAAGGGCAGATACCGAAGCGGTTAACGGCACCGCCTGCAGAGCGGTTGTTCGGGGGAAGTTTTAAGAAAAATCTTAAACTCTCGAATTCGAATCCCTCTCTGCCCTCTCAAAAATAATAAGTTAAGAACAAAAAATTTCAAAGAAAAAGAAAAAGAAAAATTATTAATTAAAGATCAGAATTTAGAATTTATTTCTTTCTCTTTTTAGCCATGGCCACCCACCTCTTTTTTTATTTTATTATTTATGCATGTATTAAAGCGCTTCTAATTTATTAAGCTTTCTATAATCTATAAAATTTAACAAAAAGAAAAAAGAAAAAAGAAATATCGCCTCTATTTTTTCACGCCTGTTTTATTTCTTCCCAAGGAATATAGCTTTAACAATTAGCAAAGCTATCAAGATCAACACAATATCCCCGATTATCCAGAACACCGTTGTTGACCCGTTTCCATTGAACAAACCACCAAGATCGAATGCCTTTTCCAGTTCTTTAACATCAAAGTTCAATGAAAATGTCTTGGCTTCAAAACCGCTTCCTGCAGCAGGCTTTACTGCAACAGTAGCTGAATAAGTCCCTTCCTCTAATCCCTTCAATTTCAAATTAAAGTACAGATTATTGTCTCCGGGATGCAGGTTAACTGTCTGAGCAGAAACAGGTTCGGCCCAGTCCCCTATAGCATTGATATCGACGACAGCAGTCAAGTCATTGGCTTCAGCATTTGTAAATAGCAAGTGTAAATTCGCAGTTTCTTTTGAAGCATCTATCTCTTTCGTCTGGCTGACAACATTCAAGCCAACAGCCTTTCCAGTAACCGCAGTTATTTTAGTCCCTTCGCTTACAGTTAATGTAACAAACCCCTGTCCATTTTCATAAGTATCGTCATCCTTGTCAACAACAGCAACATCTATTGTATATTCTTTTTCAGCCACGCCAGCAGGAATATTTAAGCTAAACCTTCTTGTTAATCTGTCATCAGATCCTCCGGATTTGTCCAGATCAAACTCATTAGATTTTAAGCTGATTCCAAGCTCACTATTAGTTACTTGGATATAGGCATCCCTCTGATCATTCTTCCCTATGTTTTCAGCCTCAACTGTTAGTTCAACTAAGTCTCCAGCCCTTGCAGTATTCGGAGCGAGTGTAGCTTTCTTTACAATGATATCATTCTTCTCCCTGCTGAAGTCCAGATTCTTGCTGTCAACATTACAGTTCTGATCTTCGTCGCCGTCTTCAACAGCTTTTATAAATAGCACATATCTGTCGTCCTCGTCGCCGTCAAAGTCTCTTGGAACTTCAAATTCAAACTCGAAAGTTTCTTCGTTCCCGTCTTTTATCTCTTGAGAATCGCTTTCAAATGTGGCAATCTCTTCATCCTCGTCGAGGTTATATAATACAGCCTCAACAATAACGTCTAGATCCTCGTCATTATTGTTTTCAACATCAACCTCTACTTTTATCTCCTCTCCAGGCTTGAAGTCATCTCCATTGTCTGGCTCCTTGATATTCAATTGCAGGAAAGCAGTTGTTCTTGAAGCAGCATCTCCGTCTTTCACGATTCCATCCTCGCAGATTTCAGGATGCACCTTCAAATCCAGTTTAAAGGAATCCAGAACAGTAGCTCCGCTTTTAACATTGACAACGCCACCATAAGTATCCAGCTCAATGCTATTCGCATAGCTTGCAGTAACAGTTATTGTTTTAATCTCGCCTGCATTTATTATTCCAGGATCAGAAAATACTAAAGTAATAGCATTATTATCAGCATCGGTCAAGTCCAAAGCAGTAGTATCGAAAACCAACCCAGACAAGACAGTATTTCCAGCATTCTTAACCTGGAATGTCCCAGTCAACCCAGTATCGCCTTCCTCTCCAATTATCTCTAAAGCAGAGACATTGTCATAAGTTAAGACATCCAATGCAGTAAGAGGATTAACAACAACGCTCAAGGTAAAGCTAGTAGATACAGCACTTCCCCCTTCTGTCCCGCTGATAGTCACAGTTCCTTGATAAGTTTGAGCAGCTTGATTAACAGGAATCACAACGCTTGTAGCTACTGTCTGGCTTGAATCATCGCTCAAAGTAGAAATCGAAGCTGGATTAAAAGTCACAGCAGATACAGCTATGTTTTTCGTATTATCGCTAACCCCAATTAAACTTCCAAGAACGAAGTTAATTCCAGTAACAGCATTTGAATCAGCAACAGCATCAGCATCGCCTAAAACAAAGCTGCCAGTTACAGTTCTTCCTGGAGCATCAGTAGCAGGATTTGTATTCGTTGCATTCAAAGTAGCAAAAGCGCTATTTAAAGTCAGCAAAAATAAAGCTAAAATTATTCCTATAAAACCTATTTTATTATATATATTATTGCTTAGATTTTTGTACATTTTTAACCCCCTTGAATCACCCCCTCAAACTAAATAATTGCAGAAATATTACATTTATAAAGCTTTCGCTTATATCCACTCTAAAATAACAACACTAAAACATACTCATTATAAATCCAGCAACTACAGGTATCAGCAAATTATCATCTATCTTCTTCTTAAAAATTGCTAGCTCCAGTCCTTCAACACTCATCGCAACCAGGCTTCCAAAAAAAGCAGCCTGCCAGGAAACAAATAATGAGGCTCCTAAAGCCCCGGCAATAACACCTAGAATAGTTCCCTCGAGGAATTTAGTTCTGCTAAGCGGGTTCTTAATCCTCCCAAATCTTCCAAGATGGCAAAAGCTGTCCCCGAACCCAAGCACGAATATGCTGGCCAAAGCAATCTCTCTCCTAAATAAGCCAAGAGAAATAATGCTTCCCAAAAAATAAGTCAAGGCCCCATACCCGGGCAGGCTCTCTCCTTTCCTGTCAAAATTCCTCAGAAACCAGTTTATGAAGATTAAATCGCGTTTTCTGGAAGCTAGAGAAATAGCAATCCCGGCTAAGAGCAAAACAAACATGGCCTGCAAGTTCAAAACATCTATATATAATAGGTAAACTAGGATAATTCCTAGTACTAGATGAAATACCTGCCTTTTGAATTCTACCCCTTTATCCATTTTCTCAAAAATAAATACAGCCCAGCACCCAATAGCCCCCCTCCAATTACGTCGGTTAAATAATGCAGTCCAAGATAAACTCTTGATAAGGAAACTAAAACAGCAAGCAGTAAGAAGGCTAATCTATATTCATATTTCTCATAGTACCCCGCCATAAAAGCAAAAATAAAAAAATACACTGTAGCATGGCTGCTTGGAAAACTGAAAGCCTCTAATCCGGTAGAAGTCAAGCCAGAACCCAGTGGCCTTACCCTTTGAACTAATAATTTCAAAACTATGCTAGCAACATAAGTAAAGCTGATCCCTGCCCAAAGATAAACAATTTTCCTTTTATCCCAGAGCAGATAGCTGCTTATTAAAACCACGGCAATAAAAAAAGCATAATGGCTTGCAGCATACATAAATGGAAAAAGTTTGTCCGGTAATGCATTAAAAAATTTTAAAATTTCCCGGTCAAAAATAAAGCTTATAAGCATCAAAACAAAAAATGCTGCAAACAAAATCCATTTTTTCATCGTAATAAAGAACAGCTAGGTATTTAAATAAATACTGGTAGAACCTTTCTATGTATTATTTATCATTGATTGCAAGGCTATTAATCCCTTTTATAATCACAATAAATTTATTGGATAAGCTCATTTACCCGGCAACAATATACTCATCTTATTTTATATTAAGGCTAATAAATTATCAAGCCTTCATAATCCAGCCGTATATAATAACAGCGGGCAACTACATCCGCTTCAGCCAGGCATGCGCAGCAATCTCCGCTTATTTTCTATTATTATTGCTAATCCTATTAACAAAGGATATAAAGCTGAAAACCAGGATTAAAATGTTCCTCCTAGGCTCAATAATAATTTTCTCTGTAAATTTAATAAGAATTCTAACGCTAATAGCGGTGCTGGAAAAACAGGGCTTTAATGCATTCCAGCAAGCCCATGACATCATCTGGATTATTTTCGGATCTTTGCTGGTAGCACTAACATGGATCTCCCTGATAAAGCATTATAAGATAAGCTCAATCCCGATTTACTCAGATTTGAAATATTTACTTAAGCAAACAAAACTATTTAAATTCTAACTACACCCCCCAGCATGACTAAAAATGAAAATTTCTATAAACACGGAAACAGAGGAAATTGCAGAATTAAGGCATGCAGTAGCAATAATAGAAGACGCAATAAAAAGAAGAGAGAATCCTGATTTATACGAGGAGGAAAAAACAGAGGAAAAGGCAGAAGTAAAAGAGCAGGAAAAAAAGGAGCCGCAGCAATTAGCAACGCAACCAACCGTACAGCAAGTACCGCAAGTACAGCCAGCAGCAGAGCCGGAAAAATTAGCAGTTGAAAAACCCAGCCCGACGAGTGTGGAAGAACCAAAGCTACAGTTGCAGCAGTTTGAACTCAGGATTCCCCATCCAATGTCTTATTCTCAAGTACAGCAAGAGAATCGGACACAAAGACCAGCGCCAATGCCCTCGAGAATGGAGGAAAGAGGAACTGCCCAAGAAGTAGATATTTCAGCACTTTCAATGTCCAGTTACGGAGAGTCAAAAGAAGGCAGGAAAATGAATGACTTAAATAAAACTTCTAACTCATCTTCATCACCAGCACAATCTTCATCTCCAACCTCATCTTTCTCCAGCTTCCAGCCATCAACTAGCTCTCAGTCATCAAGCGGAATGGAGCCAAGGGGTTTTGAGCCAAGAACAAACAATAAGTCATCTGTAAGGGATATAGTAACATTTTTGCGGAATCAAAAACCCAACCAGCCAATTCAAATGTCAGAAATCGTCAACAAAGCGCGCTGGAAAAACATCTCAGAGCAAGAAACAAGGAACCTAGTTTCAGAGCTGCAAAGAGAAGGCTCTATTTAACCTGCTTGTTAATCTCAACCCAAGAATGACTACAGAAAACCCATTTATGGGCTATTAAATTTTAATATTACAAGCTTTATAACCTTAAAATTTGGTGTTTTACATTAACATCCGTCTCAATTGTAGGGTCTTAACGGATTTTGCAAAGATTTTTATAATCGAAGCACCATAATAAGTTTATGAGAAAATTATATATTGTTTTAATCGTGATTGCCGCAGTTATTTTTACTGGAATTTTTGTTTATTGGATAAATGTTCCAAAAATCAATTATTCTTGTGAAGTTGATTCTGATTGTATAATTGTTGATAGACATAATTGTTGTGGATATTATCCTATTTGTGCCAACAAAAATTCCAAACCTAATCCAGATTTTGTCAGATTTACTTGCGGTCTATCTGGTAGTGCTTCTGTTTGCGGATTCCCATCAATTGATGGATGTGAGTGTATTGAAAATAAATGTAAAGGGACATTTAGTGGAAACCCTTAATACTGCAAAATCCTAACCCTACAACTCAAAATTTTTCCCTTCGGGAACGTTGCACTAAATCCCCATCCTCGCAAAGCTCGAAGAATAGAACAGCATATGTTTATTTAAACTGTTTATAAAGATAGTATCCGGCAATAAGCAAGACTACAACAATTATTGTAAGCAGTTCAAAATTCCTGTCCAAGAATCCAAGCACCTCGTTTCCGTACAATATCACAAAGCCGGCTTCCAAAAAAAATCTCAAGCCCCTGCTTAATATCGAAAACAAAATAAATTTCTTGAAGTTGATATAAAAAACCCCTCCGCTTATAGTCACTAATTTAAACGGTATCGGAGTAAAGCCAGCAATGAAAACAGCCCATGATTCATATTTATTATATAAGGTGTGCACTTTAGCTATTTTATCTTTTGAAAAAAATTTTTCAAGGACTGCAATCTTTCCAACGTAGCCAATATAGTATCCGAACATAGCTCCAAAAACGCTTCCGGCAGTGGCAATAAAAGCAAACCACAAAGCTTTTGCAGGATCAGCAATCATCAAAGGCAGCAGCAAAGCTTCAACAGGAAAAGGGCTTATACTAGCCTCGATAAAAGAATACCCAAATAAACCAGCCCAGCCAAGAGGCAAAAATACCTTGTCAACATAGCTCACAAACCCGGTTACAGCTCCCATTAATCCTTGCCACCCTGAAACTTTATCAAGTCCTCTTTAGTTATCTTTTCGCCCCTTTTTAATTTTTCCTCCACGTCATTCGCTTTCTTTTTAAGGGTTCTCTCTTCAGCCTCGTCCTTGTCCTTTTTATCAGCCCGTCTGAACCCATCAAGCTTGTTCTTAGCATCCCTCAGCGCTTCTAATTTTTCATCCACTTCCTTGCCTATCTTATTGAACTCTTCCTTGAATTTTAAGAAATTATTAAACGCTTTCTCTTGCTCGTTATTAACCTCTTTTATCTTCTTAGAAATCTCCAGATAAACATTGTGTTTGTTCTTGCTTTCCTGAGCTAGCTCCTGCACTTTTTTATGAAGCTCCTCGGCAGCCTTCTTGCTTTCAATAATCTCATTTTCTATTTTTCCAATCTCATCAAGAGCACTCGCTTCTTTTTTAGCGCCCTCATATTCCTGCTTCAGCTTTCCGATTTTCTTCATCAGCCTTTTTTCCTCGGAAAATTTCAGAGCCTCTGTCTCAATTCTCTCCTCTATTTTATCTATATCATTTTTTATTACATCTGCAGGCCTCTTTCTTTCCCTCTCTCTAAAATTAATCCCCCTCCTTAACTCATTAAACTGATTTATCTTTTCCTTGGTTATAGAATTCTGCTTCTCTCTTTTTTCCTTAAGTTCCTTGACTTGAATATTTACCTTATTTTTTTCTTCCCTTAATTCTCTAGCTTCTTTGATAGAATTAGCAATCTCTTTTTTCAGCTCCTCTTTCCTCCTGAACCACACCTCTTTTTCATTATTAGTTTTATTTAATTTTTTTCTCAGCTCCGCTATCTCCCCCTCAACCTCGTTAAATCTCTCATTAATTCTTTTTCTCTCATCAGACATTTTTTAACATCATTGGTAAATTGCGCCAAATAGTTTATCCGAATAATGCCCCAAGACCTGCGGCAGCCTCTTCAGTTGGCTTTTTCTCTTCTTCCTTCTTCTCTTCCTTCTTTGGATGAGCACTTGCAGCAGCAGGAGCAGCAACAGGCGCAACAGCAGCTTGCTTGATAGCATCTTCAATATTAACGCCTTCCAAGTTTGCCACCAAAGCCTTGACTTTCGCATCATCTACCTTAACTCCAGCAGATTCAAGAACTTTTTTTACATTGTTTTCATTAATGTCCTTGCCCGCCTTGAATAAGAGTAAGCTTGCATATACTTCTAAACTCATTTTTAGTTTCCTCCTTCTTGATTTTGATTTTCAATTTGAATAGTTTGAATAATATCAGATATTTTTTCAGCTTCTTTTTCACCACTTGAAATAGCATTTATAATCTTATCCCTTTCAGCATACAAAACATTCTCAAGAGACTTGGCTTCGCTTTCAGCTTTTCTAATCAGCAGCTCAATATTTTCTTCTGTAACATAGCCGATATTTACACTCAAGTTCAGCCCCTCGCTAACAGCAAGTTTCAAAGTATCCAAATAAAATTTTTCATCCACGTCCAAAACTTCTTTTTTAAACAAGTAACCATTTTCATAAGTCGCAACCAGGTTCAATCCAAGCTCCATTGGCTTAATTCCCAGCTTAGTTAATACATCGGCAACCTTCCTGCTTATCACCCCTCCTGATTTAACAACAACAGCATCTTCCTTCACAGTTACTTTCCCCTGCTCAACACTCGCCCTAATCCCCGCGCTCCCAAGCTCTCCTATTATTGGGCCAGGAGGCAGGCTAGTAGGTCCGGCTTTTACAATAAGGTCATTAGGCGCTAATTGTCCTGCTTTCGCAGCAACAAAGCTTTTTCCCCTCCTCAAATCCCTAGCTAGTTTAAAAGAAGAATTATTTGTCAAAATCAAAGCAGGAGTTACATTATTCAAGCTTTCATCAAGTTTCTCAACGCCTTCATCAATTTCCTTTAATGCAATTCTCAGCAATCTTTTCTTAACAACCCTTATATTAACATCAGACTTTCTTCTAGCACCCTGCAGCTGCGGGCTTGGCAGATTCACCAGATCCAAAATCCCAGTTGTCTTATATTCTCGTATCAGCTTCTTTATCAGTTCAACTTCCTTCTTCTTGGCTTCACTAGCCTTGCTTTCTCTCAGCATCTTCCCCTCCGCCTTTCCCGATTTTCACAGGCTTGCTCATAGTAAATTTAATAATAATATTTTTTATACTCCCCTCCCCATTAGGCAGCACATTCAAAATGTTTTCATAAACAGCATTTGCATTCTCAGCCAGCATATTATCATCAAAGCTTTCTTTCCCGAATGAAACTTTTATAATAGTCTCGTTCCTATTCCTAACCCTCATATTTTTCCTGAATTTATCAACACTATCCTTCATCTCAACCCCGGGCATCAAAACCCCTCCCGTCTTAGGATTCGGCATCTTCCCAAGCGACCCTAAAATTTTTCCAAATACAGTTGCAGTCTGTCCCATCAGGCTCGACTGGGCAATAAAGATGTCATACTCGCTGGCAAGTTTGGAAATTTCTTTAGCCTCTAATTTACCAAGCATCTCCTTAGTAATAACTTTATCAGCCAGCGATTTGGCCTGCTTCTCATATTCAGAATCAACAAGGGCGCAGATCTTCACAGTTTTCCCTATACTATGCGGCAGAGTCAAATAAGTGTCAAAAGAATTTTTCTTGTCAACGTCTTTCAAATTAATTATAATGTCAACTGTCTGGTCAAATTTTCTTTTCTTAGAATTCTCTCTTAATTTTCTTAAAGCAGCTAAAAAATTTTCTTTATTCATTTATTTCCTCCTACATTAAGTAGTATAACGGAATAACTTTATCTGAAATTAAGGGTTTAAAAAACTATCTACAAAAGATTTGTTGTGTAGGCCCAATACATTTTAAAAGTCTGCTTAATTAGGATTTTTATACTTATAGGATGGGATTGGACAGGATTTTTAATGGGAATGCTTGGTGCTTTTATTATGGAATTTACAAGGTTCATACGTAAAAATAAAATTTTTACTGAAGTAATATCAATAGGAGGAAGCAAGGTAAATACCGCAAACTTTAATTACTTTGCACTCTTTATGACTATTATTTATATTATAATTGGAGGTGTACTAGCGGGGGCTTTTGCTAATACAAAGAATGAAACTCTTTTATATGGAGGGTTATGGCAAGCCTTATTTACTTTTTATATTAGGCTAAATAATAAAGAATAAAATGGATATAAAACAAAGAATAGGGGAGATAAGTGGAGCGAATTTAATAAATCCTGGAGACAGAATTAGTGTGAAATATTATGATAAAAACAATGATAATAAAGCAAGAACAGACGAAGGTATTCTTATTAAAGCAACTCCACAAAAAATAATAATAAATGGAACAACCGCACGTAAAGAAATAGATGTTGAAAAGATTATAGAAATAAAAAAGGTTTAACAGCTTAATCTAATCAAATCCAACAATTTATTTTTATCCAATTCCAAATCAGTAGTTAACTCATAAGGATATTTATTGCCTGATGCTTTCTTAGGAAGTTATAATAAATCTCATAACCTTTCATAATCACTTTAGATTTTCCAAATGTCAAAATCAGCGAAAACATTTAAACATAAAGAACAATCGAAAATAGCATGGCAAATGAAAAACTTCCTTTCAAAAGATTCTTAATAGCTTTTGCAATAATTTTAACTCTCCTAATTATATTCCTAATTAAAAGGGCTTTCCAAAGTGGCTAAGGATAAAAACATAATTGGCATTGTCTTTGAAGTAATTTTCTGGATTCTTGTTGTAATATTTATATATCAATTAATAGCAAAAATAACAGGAAACAGCCCGACAGATTTCACAATACTTTACACAGGATTTGGAATAATCAGCTCATATATTCTCGTAGCCACATACAACTTCGCAAGATTTATGGGAAAGGTGGATGAGTTTATGATAAATTCAAGAGGATCTTTCAAAAAAATAAAAGAGGACATAGAGTTTCTCAAGAAAAAATAATTTGCCTGCGGCATAAATAAACAAACAATCTCTCCATCAACCCAACACTTTTCTCCTCTAACATCTCAAATTCAAATCCGTTTTTTAGAATAATCTCATCAACTTTTCTTTTATCTGTTAAGTTACTGAACACAATCAGGACCTTTCCATTTTCATTCAAATATTTTCCAGCATCGGAAAAGAATCTTTCAATTGTCTCCCAGCCAAATTTCCCGCCAACCAAGTCCTTGTCTTTTATCTCGTCTTCGGGCAGATAGGGGGGATTAAAAATTATAAAATCAAATCTCTCTTTCACATTAGAAAATAAATCACTTTTTTTAACATTCAAACCCTGCCTCTTGCAAAACTCCAAAGACTCATCATCGATATCAACTCCAAAAACGTTTTTACTCTTGGTCAAAGCAGCTTTCATTAAAATTCCAGAGCCGCATCCGATATCCAGTATTCTTCCTCTAGCAAATTTCTTAACGTATTTCTCTAGTAAATAACTATCATCTTCAGGCCCATACATTTTTCAGAATAAAAACATCAATCTTTCTTTATCGCCTTCTGTATCAGCGCCATATTGGCAATCTCATCTATCTGATCAGACCCGTATCCTACTCTGGCTAAAGTATCCCACACATCCTTGTCGACTTTTATTTTCTTTTTCCTTATCATCATGCAGTCCATAATCCATTCTTAGATTATCAGCAATTTCCCCAAAATAATTAAGTTAAGCCGCAACTAATTTTGCCTTCCTTTCTAAAGAAACTTTAATTGGCTCTAGGCTTTCTATTCTCTTTTTAAAGTTTACAATCGAAATCCCTCTAACCTCCCCTGTCTTTTCATCTATTCTTTCAAATATGTCCTTTCCCAGATCTTTAAAATATGCAATTGTTGGTCCCCCTATCCTTACTTCTAAAAAATCTCCTTCCTTATCATAATACACGCTTAGCTCTTCTTTCATCTTGCTACCTTTATCTTATTAACATAAAAGCTTGTTATAACAAAACCTTCTCCATTTAAATATCTTACCATCACAAAAAGGTATTTCTCTCTTAATTTTATATTCTTATAGTATCTATAATAAAACCTAATCTTCTCATCATGATCGCTCTTCCTTACTGCTGTAGGATTTGTTAAAGTATCTTTAATTTCCTCAAGTCTATTAGCAACTACAGGGTGTTCATATTTAATGTGTCCCCACCTTTCTTCTGATAGATATATTTTCCTCCCGCTTTTATCATTAATCTCAAAAACAATATCCTCATTCATTTCTATTTCTTTAAATTATCCAGATGCAGAAAATATTCCTTAACCCTATCAACTATACCTTTCAAATAGAAATTCTCGATCTTCTGCTCGAACAGGTGCAGCAGCTTTTCATTCTCGGAGATCTGGTAAAAATTGTCTTTCTTCTCAACCAGGAACAAATCCTTCAGTCTTTTCACCTGTCTCCTAATATTGCTTTCAGCAATCCCTTTCATATTCAGATTCGCTTTCTTCCTGTACTCAACAACTTTTGCTTTTATCTCGTCGGCAGCAATCTCTCCTTCTTCAAGCAAAGCATGCAGCACATCAACAATCACGTCTCTAGAATCGCCTGGCTGTAAAAGCCCAAGGCTTAGGCATATCTTTTTAACAAGCTCTCTTTTAGGCATATTATAGGGCTTCTCATATTTCCTCAAAGTAATCTCTGCTATAGGAACGCTCTTGGCGACGTTTCCATTCCCCATTTTTATTCTCCCTCACCATTTCTCCTGTGTGAACCCAGTCTCTCAGAAACAAACTCATCCCTCTTCCTCAAGAATTCCAGTCTGTCAGAATCATAAAGCTCCTTATTTCCCTCTAAAAATTCCCTCTCCAGCCCTTTGATGAATTTCACCAAGTCCAGCATGTAAAATTAAAATCACTCAGGATATATAAGCTTATTCACAATAAAGTTTATATAAATCCCCTCAGAAAAAACAAAGATGCCAACACTGATAGCATGCTTGTCAACTGGAAAAGGAACCTGGGGACATGTCTCCCGCCTTATTAGCGAGAATTCCTGGGACAAGGTATTTCTAATCACAAATGAGTTTGGCAAGGAAAATTTTTCAGCATCAAATAACACTGAATTAATCCTTATCAACCAGAAGCAGGGCATAAAAGAGCTAGCAAGAGAGATAGAATCAAAATTAAAAAATAAAATAAAGGATCCGGAGGTAGCTCTAAATTTGGTTTCAGGAACAGGCAAGGAGCACACAGCCATTTTATCAGCAATACTAAAATTAGGATTGGGAATAAGGTTGGTCGCTCTAACTCAAGAAGGTATGCAAGAAGTATAAAAAAATTAATTTCATTGCATAAAAATCAAATACAATAATGTTTATATCTTTCAAAATCTTTCTAATCTTATGTCTTTATTCGGCAAATATCAGGATTCAGAATCAATTTTCAAAAATGAAATCGCTCTCGATCCAAATTTCACCCCGCGCGGAAAAATAGAGTTCAGGGAGAATGAAAACCAGTACATAGCAGATTGTATAAAGCCGCTCCTCCAGAGAAGAAATGGGAAAAACCTGGTTATATTCGGCCCGCCAGGAATAGGAAAAACTTTGGCATGCATAAAAGTAAAAGAAGAGCTTGAAGAAGCAGAAACTATTGGCGAGATTTCGGTTTTCTACATCAACCTATGGAAGAAAAACACGCAGCACAAGATTATTCTGGAATTGTGCGATCAGCTTGATTACAAATTTACGCAAAATAAATCATCAGAAGAATTATTGCAGATAGTCAAGCAGAAGATAAACCAGAATTCGGCAGTCTTCATTTTTGACGAGGCAGACAAGGCAGAATCCCTGGAGCTGCTTTACCAATTGGCAGAAGATGTCTACAGGAAAACAATGATACTAATCGCGAACGACAGGAGCTGGATTTACAAATTAGAACCAAGATTAAAATCAAGGCTGATGCCGGATTCATTGGAATTCAAGCCATATAAAAAGGAGGAAATAATATCAATTCTTAAGTCAAGAATCCAGCTAGCATTCAATCAAAGAATGGTCCAGCAACAGGCATTGGAATCAATAGCTAGCAAGACTGAAGATGCAGTAGACCTCAGGCTCGGATTATTTCTGTTGAGAGAGTCGGCGTTTATAGCAGAGTCATCATCATCAAAGCAGATAACTCAAGAGCATGTTGAAAAAGCATTATCAAAAGTATCAGACTTCAAAAGGCCAATTGAGCTCGACCAAGATGAAGAGGAAATAATGAAAATAGTAAATAAAAACCCCAACAAGACAACAACAGAAATCTTCACAATCTACCAAAGCAACAATCAGGAAAACAAAAGCCAGCGCACTTTTCTGAGAAAAATCAACAATCTGGAAAAAGCAAATCTGATAAAGTTGGAGGAAGTGCAGGGAATACAAGGAAGATCATACAAAGTTAAGAAATTGAGCGAGTTCTGATATAATAATCATAATGATTAAAAAGTTATTTTACAAGAGATATCTCATAAAGCATATTTCCCATTCAACTGACACACCTGCCATGCACTCGCGCATCTGATATAAGCAACTACTGTTTCTAAAAACAAGAAGCCAAGGAGGTGCCAAAAATGAAATGGTTCAAAAAAACATACCAAACATGGCATGGACATGCCGCCGCCCGATACCGGGAAGCTGAGCTTCTCGGTTTTATTTCTGAAACAGCTGAAAAAGCAATTAAGAATCACTGGAAAGAGGAGGTGGGAAGATGATGTCTCTAGACCAAAGAACTATCGGGGATTTATTTAGCGAAAAACTAATGCAGCTTCCAATAAGAGAAGAGAAGTCATTAAAGAAAAAATGCACATACTGCGGGAGCTAAAATGAACATCTACTCAAAGAAGCACATTGAAAGGGCTCTGGACAATGACGACATGGAAGCAGAAGACGCCGGATTCATGCTTGGCTACCTTGAAACAGAATAATGAAACCAAAAAGTATTTAAATAACATTATTTAATGTTATTTAATATGGTATTAAAAACTTTTAATTTGGAAGAAGATGTATATAAAAAATTTTCAGATTTTTGTAAAGAAAACGGCATAAGTATGAGTAAGCAAATAAATATATTTATACAATCCCAAATAGAAGAAGAACCAAAGGTTAGAGAAGAATATTTAAAAAAATTGGAAACCATAAGAAAAGGCAAATTTATTAATGTAGGTACTCTTGATGATTTTAAAAAGAGGTACCAAGTAAATGCCTTATAAACTTGAAATTTCAGAATATCTTGATAAGATTTTGTCAAAACTTTATGAAATCCCAAATTCTTATAAATAAAAGATTCTTCCATTTCAAAATGAAACTCTTCGTTTTCACAGACACCCATGGAAATAAAAAGTTAATCTCGGCATTAATAAAAAAAATCCAAATTTCAAATCCAGATATTGTAGTCTGCGCCGGGGATTTAACAAACTTCAGTAAAAATCTGGATAAGCTGCTAAACATGTTCAAGAAAACAAATCTGCCTTTATTAATAATTCCAGGAAATCACGAGACTAATTCAGGCCTGGAAAAAGCATGTAAAAAAACAAAGTTCGCAGTCAACATTCACAAAAGAATTTATTCAATTAATAATTATCTTTTTTTCGGTTTTGGTTTAGGCGGCTTTGCAGAAAAAAATTTAGAATTGGAGAGATTAATTCCAGAAATAAAAAAGGTAGTAGTGAAAAAAATATTAATAGCAGTTACGCACCAGCCCCCATACAGAACAAGATTAGATTTAATTAATTCTGTACACAGCGGTAGCAGGTCCATAAGAAAGTTGGTAAAAGAAGCAAAGCCAAAACTAAATATCTGCGGCCATTTGCATGAAAACGAAAACAAAATTGACAAGATAAATTCAACGCTTATAATTAACCCGGGACATAAAGGCAAGATTATCAAGATTTAAGAACAAAACCGCTGCCAACCTCCTTCACCCTTTCACTCAAGCCAGCGCCAAATACAACCCAAGCAACAGAGCCTATTCCTGAAATCAGTTTCTTCAGCCTCTCTAAAATCCTCCCAACTCCGGTAACAGGATATTTCTCAAACAATTTATTGCAGTCCTCTATTAAAGTATCTTTCAATGAATCCACATAAAAAGCCAGCTCAATATCGTTGGCGTAATATGCTTTCATGACATCCAAGTAGGCTTTTTCAACCTTCAAAAAAATAATTCTAATTGACTTTTTTAAATCCTCATCCAGTTCATGCACCCTTAAAAATCTGCTAACCCTTTTTATCTCGTCCCCAATGTCCTCCATATTCATGCTCAGCAGCCAAATCGCCAGCAAGTCTTTATTCTGGACATCCAACATTCTTGCAATAGCAGGATTGTCCACCGCCCCGTGAACAGCTCTTAATATTAAAAAGCAAAACCTATTAACATCAAAATCCCTTTGATAGATGGAATTGCTGTGGTCTTCATGCACTGATTTTATCATATCCTCGAGCATTCCTCTTATTATAATATCCATCCTCCGGATATTCTCAAAAATAGAAACATCCCTCAAGTTCAAAAAATCCCTTGCAACAATCTTCTTATTGTTCTCCTCTACTATCTCCAGTGCCACAAAGCTATGCAAGATTTTCCTTATGCTTTTCATAATCCCGTCAAGGTTATTTCCGGTGATTATAATGAAATCAGAATTATTAATGTACGCAGACAATATCTCCCTGCCAAGCCTTTCAATGCTTTTATCATCAGCCTTGATAGTAATTTCTTTTAAACTCTCCTCTTTATGTAATTCAGGAAAAAGAATTAACTCCCCGTTTCTGTTCTCCTCGAAGTATAACAAATCCCCTTTGTTTAATTTATATTTCTTAAGCCAGTAGTTTGGAATAGACAAGACATGAGAGTTGCTTCCAAATTTTATCAATTTTCTTTTTTCCATCTACAGTATATACAGTATATAGTAAAGATATATATACCTAATGCTTTCTCAACTAAATAATCTGAGAAGAGGTGAGAAAGATGGATGATGATTTTCTAGAAGAAGAGTTTTCAGAAGAGGAAGAGATCGACCAAGCGCTGGATGACGAAGAGATTGACGCGGGGGAAGCCGGGTTTTTAAGGGGATATTTTGGTGAAGAAGAGGAAGACTAAAAAGACTAAATCAGCCCGGTAAGAATCCCAAACATAAAATTAAGCAACCTTCCAAAAAATGGCGCTAGCGAGATGACAATAAGGAGCAGGCAAAAGATACCGACGCCAACCCATATTTTTTTTGCTGTATCTTCTTTTTTAAACAAATTCAGGCATAGCAGATAAAACATCTTGCCTCCATCTAAAGGTCCCATTGGCAACAAATTAAAAAGACCAACACCTAGGTTCGCGGCAAAGATCCAAAAAAACAGCAAAGCTACCCAGGAAAAAATATTTCCAAGCACACCATACTTCTCGTTAATATATTGTTTCTCAGGAGTAAAGCTCAATCCCAAATATCCCCTTCCATCATTTTCAGCAACAACTAGTTTATATTCATTTTTATCAGTCTTAAGCAATGCTTCATCGCCAGGTTTAATCTCGACTAGCAGCTCTAGAAATTCATTAACGCTTGCAACATCAACATTATTAAACCCAAGTATTCTTTCATCGTTCTTAATCCCGGCATCAAAGGCAGGGCTTCCCTCCTTGACATCTTTTATAACAATCCCTTCGCTGACAGTCATAGTAGACACTATAGGGGCCAAGACAAAGATAAACAGCAGGAAAAAAATCCCGGCAACTATCAAATTGGAAAAACTCCCGGCAGCCAAAACTCCGAGCTGCTCTCTGCTTTTTTTATTGCCTAATTCTTTCTCGTCAGGCTCTACAAATGCAGCAGGTATTATCGGCAGCAAAAATGAAAACACAGCAAACCCGCTGGATTTAACTTTCACGTCATAAAGCCTTGCTATTAAGCCATGGCTAAACTCATGCACCCCGGCCAAAATAAAAATAGCGATGATCCAATGAAAAAAACTAAGCACAGGCAGCCCAGGAACAGTTTTTATCCCGGGAAATAAGGGAGCGACAGGAGGGGGAGCGCCAGCAAACAAAAATCCGTATGTCCCTTTTATAAGCAAAGCCAGGATGACAACCATTCCAAGGAATCCAAATACTATGCCTAAAAACGCGAACCCGCTTACTAATCTTGGATATCTTTTAGCAATCTTATCCATGAAGACCAACCCTATTTTAGTCCTGTACAGCACCATGTAAACAAGAGGAAAAAGAATCTTCTCAACCTTGATCCTCTCCTTATTCAAAAACATGACTGCTAGAAGAATTAATCCAAACCCAAATAGTAATACTAAATCATAGTTAACATTGACAATAAGTTATCACCTCGTATCACCTCTTGCTCTTTATCATTCTAAAGCTCTTCCCGCCGCATCTTCTGCAGCTAACTTTTTTCAGCATAACCTTCCCCATATCAGCCTTCCTTTTTGTTTTGCATTTTTTGCAGACAAAGACCCCATGAAATAATCTTGCAGTTGCTTCAGGAAACCTAACCATTATTTCATCTCCATCATTACTTTTTCATCCAGAACAATCCAGTAAAGCACCTTCGTTCCGTTCTCAATTTTTCCTTTCAGCTCGTCGGGAATTTTAAGGTTGAAAGTTTCAAAATTCTCCTCGTCCATAACGGTCGCATTATCTTCATGAATAGACAAAACTTGGGCTGATTTTTTTTCTATAACAGGGCTGTCAATTTTATCATGCCCTGGCAGCACCAGAACCTTTTTCTCCCCCCTTATTAATCCAACAGATTCTATCCTGCATTTCGCATGCCCGTGTTTTCCGGTTTTGGAAATATCCATCTTAGTCACTCTGCATGCAATTCCGTCGACAACAACATACCTCCCTATCTTCAAGCTAGTAACCTGTACTTGTTTAATCTCTGTCATTCTCAACTCAAACTAAAATTTATTTATAAACTATTTGGTTTTAAAATTTTAAAGGAGAAGTTATAAAAACCTTTCTCATCGCAATCTAAGCAATCAAAATATGGCAATAAAAAAACACGACTTCATTGAAATAGAATACACGGCAATAATCGAAGACACATCCCAAATATTCGACACAACAGACGAGGAGACTGCAAAATCAGCAAATATCTACAATAAAAATGCAAAATATAATCCGGTTGTAATATGCGTAGGTGAAAACCAGATTCTAAAAGGATTGGATGAATCTCTAGTCGGAAAGCAGCTAAAAGAAGCAGAGTATGAGATTCAATTGCAGCCTGAAGATGCATTTGGCAAGAAAAACCCGAAGCTCCTCCAATTAGTCTCGCAATCATCATTCAGAAAGCAGAATATAATTCCGTATCCCGGTTTGCAAATTAATTTGGATGGGATTATGGGAACGATAAGGACAGTAACCCCCGGAAGGATTATAGTGGATTTCAATCATCCTTTGGCAGGCAAAAAAATAATTTACAAAGTAAAAATAAAAAGAGAAGTAACAGACAAGAAGGAAAAGCTCGACTCATTATTGTCGTTTTATATAAAAGACTTCAGCACAGAGATTAACCAGGATGAGGTAGTAATATCCGCAAAAGCAAAGATTGAAAAAGAGCTCCATGAAGTCTTGAAAGAGAAAATAACTAGTTTAATACCCCCAATTAAAAAGGTAACAATCAAAGAAGAATAATCTTTATATATATTATCGCTTTTTCTTTTAATATGGAGATAAATATTAGAGGTCAAGAGGAATTCTCAGGAAGGCAGGAAAGTCGAAGATCAAATGAAGACATCGACAGGGAATTAGAAGAATTATTGTCAAAACATAGAGCCAAAATAAAGGTGGTTGGAGTAGGAGGGGGCGGCAATAACACAATAAACAGGGTTACAGAAATAGGTGTTTCAGGAGCGGAAACAATCGCGGTTAATACAGATGCTCAAGATCTTCTTTACACGAATGCAGATGTAAAAATCCTAATCGGAAGAGAAACAACTGGCGGGTTAGGAGCAGGCTCTATCCCAAAAATAGGAGAAGAGTCTGCTCGGGAGAATGAGCAAGATATAAGGAAAAGGTTGCAGGGAGCAGACATGGTTTTTATTACTTGCGGCTTGGGTGGCGGCTGTTTAACAGGAGATTCCTTAGTATACTCAAATCCAAAAGGGCCTGTAAGAATAGATTCTATAAAACCAGATAACCGTGTTTATTCTTTTGAAAACGGGAGATTAGTAAGAAGGAAAGTCTTAGCTGCAATGAAAACAGGTGTAAAAAAAGTTTTTGAAGTCAAGACAAAGAATCACTGTCTGCAAGCATCCTATGATCATCCGTTCTTAAAAGTTGTTCCAGAAAAACTAGAGAAGCAAGGAAGATTCTATGATTATACTCTTGAATGGTCGCCAGCAGAAGCTTTAAAGAAAGGTGATCTAGTTGTAACTTTAAGAAATATTGATGAAACCAAAGAAGGGCTTAAAATAGATGATATTAACATTGATGAAAAATTCTGCAGACTATATGGTTTTCTTCTTGGGGATGGATGGATAACAAGAAGTAAAGACAGCTGGAAAATCTGTTTCTCTCCCTCAAAAAATAAGGAACAAAATGAAAAATATATAGAATTAATTAAAGAAGTATTCAATCTCGAAATGAAATTTGGTGGCAATTGGTATTATGCAAACTCAAAAAAAGCATATGAAATCTTAGAGGAACTTGGATTAAAAAAACCAGCAAAAGAAAAAGAGATTCCTGAATTTATTTTCAAATTTCCAAATTCATGCAAAAAAGAATTTATTTTAGGTTTAGCAGATGCAGATGGTCAATATTACAGACAGATAAAAGATGATGGAAGAGAAAAAAATGAAATAAGGTTTGAAATGAGCAGTGAAAAACTTATCAGGCAGTTAAAAGTTCTCTGCAATTATCTTGGTTTAAGAGCAAGCAATGTAAGTTCAAGAACAAGGGAAATAAAACCTCCAAATTCAAAGCAAAAAATAAAATCCACTTCCTGGAATTTAAGAATTTATAAGATTTATCAGCTAGATGAAAGTCTCGAAAATACAAGAAATAGAAAAGGCATTGGATTGCTATATAAATATCATAGGAGAATGAAACTAAATAAGCCCAAAATATTCAACAATTTTGGTTTCGGAAGAATACAATCAGTAACCGAAGTTGGAGAAAAAGAGGTTTATGACATAACAGTTGAAGGAAGCCATAACTTCGTTGCTGAAGGCTTTGTTGTTCACAACACTGGAACTGGAGCAGCACCTGTAGTAGCAGAGGTTGCAAAAAAGCTTGGAGCCTTAACAGTCGGCATAGTAACCATCCCGTTCACAATGGAAGGCCAAAGAAGATATGAAAATGCAATTATGGGATTAGATAAGCTGGAAAGGACCGTAGATACTTTAATTGTAATCCCTAATGACAAGCTTCTTGAACTAGCCCCTGATTTGCCATTACAAACCTCGTTCAAAGTGGCTGATGAAATCCTGACAAACGCTGTTAAAGGTATAGCAGAATTAGTTACAAAAGCCGGCCTCGTTAATCTCGACTTCGCAGATATCAAGGCAGTTATGAGCGACGGCGGAGTTGCTTTAATTGGAGTTGGCGAAAGCGACACAGAAAACAGGGCAGCAGAGGCAGTTGAAAAGGCAATCTCAAACCCACTATTGGATGTAGATATTAGCGGCGCAACAGGCGCATTAATCAACGTATCAGGCGGCCAAGATTTGACATTAAGCGAGGCAAGAAAAGTCGTAGAGACCGTTTCAGAAAGGCTTGATGACGATGCAAGAATTATCTGGGGCGCCCAGATCTCAGATGACTTGGAAAACACGCTCCGCACAATGCTGATAGTCACAGGCGTCACCTCTCCACAAATCTTCGGCAAGAGAACAGCACCTCCTCCAAGAAAAAAAGCAAAATCTGAAATCGAAGAGGAATTAGGAATAGACTTCGTTGATTAAATTTTAAAATTAACTTCGTTACATTTATAAATCCAATTTCTACAAGTTTTAATTAAACTTTTTATAAAAGGTTAAAATGGAAGAGCTCGAGCAGAATCAGACATTACTATCTCGCCTAAAGTCGTTCATCTTGGAATCCAGGCGGGTGTTTAGGATAACAAAAAGACCAAGTAAGGATGAGTTCAAGGCAATAGTTAAGATATCCTCAATTGGAATTGCATTGATAGGCATCATCGGCTTCATAATCCAAATCATCTGGAGATTAGCATCATAACATGACTCAAATTTTTGCATTAAGGACAACTGCAAACAGGGAAGACCAAGTAGTGGATTTCATAGCCAACAATATAAAAAAGCACGGCTTGAAAGTTTACGCTATTATCCGTCCTCATGGCATGCGCAGCTATATCTTTCTAGAGGCAGAAACAAAACAGGATGCTCAGGAAGCCTTTCAAGGAGTCCCCTATGCTAAATCATTATTAGATGCCCCGGTAGATTACAGGGAAATCGAGCCTATGCTAGAGCAGGCAAAAGCCCAGCTTAATATCCAAAAAGGAGACATTGTCGAAATTATTTCAGGTCCGTTTAAGAGGGAGAATGCAAAAGTCACAAGGATAGACGAGCAGAAAAACGAAGTCATTGTCGAATTATTAGAAGCAGCAGTTCCAATTCCAATCACAGTAAAATTAGACGCAGTTAAAGTTATAAGGCGGGATACAGAAGAGAAAAGGGAAAGATGAGTAGAGAAATAATAGAATTAATGGTGGAAGGCGGCCAGGCAAAGGCAGGAGCGACAATCGCACAGCCCTTGTCGCCACTAGGGATGAACATCCAAGAAATAATCAAGAAGATAAACGAGAAAACTTCTTCTTTCAACGGAATGAAGGTCCCTGTGAAAGTAATAGTTGAAACAGAGGACAAGTCATTTGATTTAAAAGTAGGAACACCTCCAATTTCAGAACTAATCAAGAAAGAAATAGGTGTCGAAAAAGGCTCAGGCACGCCAGACAAAAATAAAATTGGAAATTTGGCAATCGAGCAGGTAATAAAATTGGCAATGATGAAGCAGGATTCCTTATTATTCAACAACTTCAAGTCAGCTGTAAAAACAGTAGCAGGCTCATGCAACTCATTAGGAGTTTTAGTTGAAAGCAAATCAGCAGTTGAAATAAACAAGGATATAGACTCGGGAGAATACGATTCCCTAATCAGCAATCAGGTTATACAACCCTCTCCGCAAAAACTAAAAATCCTCGCCGAGCAACTAAAAGAAATCCAGGAGAGGATCAAGAGAGAAATAGAGAAGGCAGAAGCAGAGAAGAAGGCAGAAGAAGAGAAAGCAAAGAAGCTGGTAACCGAAGCAGAGAAAGTAGTAGAGGAAACAGCGGCTGAGAAGAAGGAAGGAGCAGTAGAGGCAAAGACAGAAAAAGCAGAAGTAAAAGAAGAGAAGCCTGCAAAAGAAGTAAAAGCAGAAAAGAAAAAATAGTCTAAAAAGGTTCGCTTATTTTAAAACAGTCCCCTTTACAGAGTCTTTATTCCTATTTCTTGTGCCAATACTAACCTGATAAATATAAACCCCGCTAGCTACTTGTTCTTCCTCTAAGTCTTTTCCATCCCATTGCAAAATATTTCTCCCGTCTTCAACAGGTTCATCAGAAACAACGTAATCAACCAACTGTCCTTCTGAATCAAACACCTCCATAAGAGCATAGCAGGGATTCCTTTCTTTGATATATTCAACGTCAAAAGCTACACTTACCATCGAAAACTCATTTAAATCTACAGGATTTGGATATGGCGAAGCAGGATTCCTTCTGGGGATATTTACTTTAGCATCGCACCATTGATTAAGGTATTTTACCATTTTTTGTTTGTCATAACACTTAGGTACAGACGAGAAGGGTAGTACGGGGTCACACATCCTACATTGATGTTCTTCGCAAGAAGGATCTGGGATATAATAATCAGGCAAAAATCCAGCCAAATGACCAAGTTCATGCGCCATTATATATGAATGAAAATTTGTCGAGATGGCTATACCGGATTTTCTCTCTTTTTTTAAAACATTCCCGTTAAGGTATTCCATTAATCCAGTTGTTAACTGAGAAAACAAACCAAAATAGGGAGACCCAAACTGGGTAGAACCGACAGCATCATTTCTATTGTCGAGTAAAACCAATGCTAAATGCGCATTTGGACAATTATCCATTACTTCATGAACTTTTTCTTCATTACAGCATATTATTCTTTCAAAAATATCCCCTTTCCCAAGAGTCTTCCTCAAGAATTCACTAAAGGGGTTAATGCAATCTCCAAAGTATTTACACTCTAAATCCTTAGGGCTATCTACCCTATAAATATTAACCTTATCTTCGTAGGGTTGGATAGTCGGGTCTTTTAATAAGAATTTATAATTTTCATCAACATCAATTGCAAATAGACCTAGTTGATTTTTTTTATACTTGTCCTGCATATAAACAATGTTTAAACTGTCTTTAGGATTGCCGCCAATGTAAACAGATTTACATTCATTGGAACTTCTCACAGGTTCAACAATAAAGAAAGAATTATCATTAATTGACCAATAATTAGGTCGATATGCCTGATCGTCCACAAGAAATTCGTATTTCCCTAAATTGAAATTAGATACATCCAGATTAAAAGAATAAACCCTCCCTATTATCATGCCATAATCATTTACGCTATAATCCCTAAACAGGGTTGTATCATTTTTATAGGTAGCATATATATTTCGTACCCTTTGCTGTATAGAGTCATCAGTAATAATGCTTATAACAATATTCTCCTCTGTAACTTCAGGACCAAATAATAATTCGATCCTATACAAATTATTTTTAATTTTCGTCATGTGCATATCGACAAATTTTCCGGTATAATCCACATCAGAAAAAGGAGGATGATAGTTTTCAATGAGTATTTTTTCTTCAACACAGTTACATAACTGGCAGTCTTTATATAATCTTATTGTAGGGTTGAGCTCACCCAGATATTTATTCTCAATTAAAGTCTCAATTCCATTACAATATAAATACTAATACGGCCAATGTAACTAAATTCTTCATTCTCAGAGATAAACTGGCCTACAATCATTCTACCTGTATTTACTAAGTTCATCTCTCTACTACCGATGACTAATCTGGGGTTATGGCAGGACTGGATTGGTTCCGCAAAAAATAGGTACTCTGTATTCGGGTCTAAAACGACCATGTTGCCTCTTAAGCCAATATTGTTATGATCTCCAACGCATAAAGAGCCCCCATCATTACATTCACCAAATATAGTTCCGTCTTCACATTGAAATATATTTTGAGAATTAACAGAAATTATAAAAAATAAAAAAATAACTACCAAAATCACCAATTTTTTCATATACATACTCTATTTCAACAATGCTTAAGAGTATATAAAAATTGTTTAAATTTTAATGAAGTACCTATTATTACTAACATTATTGCTTATTTCGGGACACTATATAGCGCAGGCAAACAAATAATTTTATAAACAAAATTAACCAGTTTGAAGTTTATGGGGCTGTGGTCAAGCTTGGTTACGATTCAAGGTTTGGGACTCTTCAAGAGCAATTAACCTTGCGACCCAGGTTCAAATCCTGGCAGCCCCATCTCAAAAACCAAAGTTTTTTAAATAAAATCTCGGAGAGTTAAAGGGAGTTAAATAATGGTAGGATCTACAAAAAGGCTGGGGACGAGATACGGTAGGACAATAAGGGTAAAATTAGAGAAAATAGAAAAAAAACAAAAATCTTTTTATACCTGCCCGAGCTGTAGTAAAAAAGCAGTAAAGAGAATTGCAGTCGGCATATGGCAGTGCAGAAAATGCAATACTAAGATCGCAGGAAAAGCATACGAAGTATAAAGAATAAAAATGGTAGCCTATAAATGTTTCCACTGTAGCAAAACTGTAAAGCAGGATTACATTAAAAAGCGTGTTCGCTGCCCTTATTGCGGCTCAAAAATATTATACAAGCCAAGGATTGTTTCTTCGACTGTGAAGGCAATATGAAGCAAATACAAAAAGAAACAGAAAGAAAAATAGCCCAGTTGCAGTTAATAGAGCAGAACATGCAAAACACCCTAATGCAAAAGCAGCATTTTCAGTCAGAGCTCCTCGAGGTGGAGAATGCATTAAAGGAAATTGACGGCGCAGAAGAGGTATATAAAATAGTAGGCAACATAATGCTCTCGAAAAAAAAGGAAGATTTAAAAAAAGAGCTGGGCTCTAAAAAAGAGATAATTAATATACGCATTAAGAACCTGCAAAAAGAAGAATTAAAAACAAAGGAAAAAGCGAATGCATTGCAAAAGGAAGTTATTGGCGAAATAGAAGATGACTGATGTTAAAAAAGAGGTTCTGGAAATTTTAAACTCAATTAATGGCGATAGCAGAGTCCCGCGAAACGTTAAGCAGAAAATAGAGGAAGTTGGCCTAATTCTAAAGAATAATTCAGACAATACTGCATTGCAGATAAATAAAGTGCTCCAGGAAATTGATGATCTGGCAGAAGAAAACAACCTGCCGGATTACACAAGAACGCAGTTATGGAACATAGTCAGCTTGTTGGAAACAATAGTTTAGCTATAGAAATATTTATATATCTCTTAATACTCTTTTCGAGGTAGATGTAAAAATGGGTGCATTTGAAAAACTAAGGGAAAAATTCTTTGGGGAAAAAAGCGAAGAGTTATTTGATGAATCTGCCAGCGACTATGTAGAAATAAACACCCCTGAATTGGGCTCAAAAACAAAGGTAATAGTCAAGCCGTTTGTGATACATGAATTTCAGGACATTAAGCCTGCTATAGACTCGCTAAGAGAAGGCTATACTATAGGATTAGTAAACATTAGGCCTTTAAAGGAAAAAGACATCATAGAGCTAAAAAGAGCTATCAACAAGCTAAAGAAGACATGCGATGTGGTTGGAGGGGATATAGCTGGTTTTGGCGAAGACTGGATTGTAATAACCCCTAGCTTTGTAGAGGTCCACAGGCATCCTACTGCCCCAAGCCTACCTTCTAGACCGGGATCAGGATCCTCGGATATTATATAATAGAATATATAACATAAGATAGAGAGATTATAGAGAGTATATTATATAGGATATATAAGACATAGTATAATAAAGTAAAAAAACAACCAGAACAAGATTTATAAATTCTTTTCTTGGAATTTATTCGTATGACGGAGTTAAAAAATCAAGTCTGCCCTTTCTGCAAAGAAAAAACACTGACATTGATTGAAGAAACATATAACATATCTCATTTCGGAAGATGCTTTCTAATGTCGATGAATTGTACAAGCTGCAATTATAATAGCTCAGATGTCGAAGCAGAAGAAAGAAAGCCACCGACGAAGCAGACATTCGCATTGGAAAACAAAAAAGATCTAAATGTGCGCGTTGTCAAGTCGTCAGAAGCAACAGTCAGGATTCCACAGCTTAAAATGGAAGTCACCCCTGGAATTGCATCTTCTGGTTATATTTCAAACATTGAGGGAGTTTTATTAAGGTTCAAAAAAATAATTGAGAAGGAAAGGGATGACACCGACGAGCCAGAAGTAAAAAAACAGGCAAAGAATCTATTGAAAAAATTATGGAAAGCAGAGCTTGGAGAGTTTCCATTAAAAATAATTATAGAAGACCCATCAGGGAATTCAGCAATAATATCAGATAAGACAGAAGTTGTGAAATTAAGGTAGGCAATAACTATTTAAATTTTAGTTCTCTCTACAAAAATATGAAACTCAAGATTAAAGAAGACAAGCCAGATTATGAATATCAAATTTACGTAGATAAAAAATTAGTCTGGCATGGCCTCAATCCAAAGGGAAAATATGAAGAGATAATTAAAAAAAACCCAGGCAAAAAAGTTTCAATAGGATGGAGATTAAAAGAGGGGATTCTAATTGCCTTCATTTAAATATCAAGAAGGAAAAAGTTTTCTGTTTGGTACTATAAAAAGACCATTAGTAGAAATAGAAATAGAAATATACTCAGCAAAATCAGAGAAGTGGATTTCTATTAGTGATGTTTTGGCAGATACAGGGGCAAACATTTGTCTACTTCCAAGATTCATAGGAGACCTATTGGTGGAAAATACAACAGCAGGAATATATAAAGAAATCAGGGGCGTAGTCCCGAATACATTCCTAAATGGTTTCATACACAATCTAAAAATAAAAATAGCAGACTATGAATTTATCGCACCGGTTTTTATAGCAGACTCAGATAACGTTACCCCTATATTAGGTAGAAATGAATCACTAGATCTGTTTGAAGCATGTTTTGATGGAGAAGTTACAAGCATACAAGATAAGAATAAAAATTAAAAAAATAGGAGAATCATCTATGACTGAAATCATTCAAACTTCACAATTATTATTAAGTTTAAGTCTATTAGTGACAGCTCTAAAAAGAGACTTTAGAAGGGCAACAATCATAATGGTTCTTCTTATTGTAGTATTGTATTCAGTTAAATAACTAATATATCACAAATTAAGCAAACCCAATTAATCCTTTTTCAAGCAGTTCTTCCCAGCTTCTTTTACCAACGACAACGCTTGCTTCCCTTGAATTAATAATTGGTTTCCCGTATCTTTGATAGTCTTCAATAGCAATCCTGGGGCAAGCAGTGTCAATAAAAGCATCCACGTCATAAAAATTCATCAGCCCGGGATTAAACTCATTAACAACAATTATTATAACTTCCTTATCTAGCGTCTCAAGCTCATTTTTTAACTTCTCGGCAGTTTTCATATTATATTGTCCTATTTTATTGTCGACAACAATCCCTATTTTCCTAGCTCTCTTAACCTTGTCAATTGCAATCGCTCTCTGTTTTATGGTTTTATCTCTTTCTCCATTCATCAGCTCCAAATTATTTGATTGCTCATCTAATAAGTACACATCTTTATCAACGCACATCAACGCAGCTCCAAGTGAATGGAATTTATTTCCAATCACCAAGAACCCGTCAATCTCATCCTCAACGCTTTTCAAGGAATTATACTCGCATCCGACAACGTGCCCATTATAAGCGGAAAATCCTTTCTTTTTTGGGATTACAACTTTCTTTCCTTTGCTTTCTAAATATTTTTTTAGGTCTTCAAATTGCTTAATATACTGTACACTTCCGACTAATCCAATCCGGTTCATATTTAATTTATCAATGTTTTTGTCTAATAAACTCACAGCATCTAATTTAGAATATAATTCAACATACAAAACAGGAAAATCAGTTCTGACAAAGGGAGCATGCCCGAAGTGAATCAGCAAGTCTGCATTTATTTTCTTAGCCTCGTCAACAGCTAAGTCACAGCCACCCCAGCAGCTTGATCCGGAAACAACGACTTCACCATCGGTATTTTTCTGTATAAGACCCGCAATTCTAAAAGCTTCTTTTTTCATGCCCTCGGGTAATTGCAATAAAATCTTCTTTGCATTCCCCTCCTTAATTTCTTCGACAATCCTCTCTTCTTCAAAATCATATTCCATAAAATACCGATTAAAAACAGCTTTAAAAATCTATCATATCATGACTCCAAATATAGAAAGTTTAAAATAAGATTGACGAGTTCAAAATTGTAAGAAGATGAAAATATGTATAGTTACTTTATTTTATAAGCCTGCTGGTGGAGGGATCCCTAGATATGTAGATAATTTAGCAAACAGTCTGGCAAAGCTCGGAAATAAAATCGATATAATTACCGCCTCATATGACAACATAGTAAGAAAAGAAAAAAATGGAAAGATTACAGTTTATGCATTGCCATCGCTAAACATATTCAAGAAGTTAAGCAAAGAATGTATAGGTAAAAGCAAAGAATTTCTAAGGTTTATGAAGAAATACATATCCAAAAATAAGATAGATATCATTGTCGCTCAAAACTTGCATGCGGCAGTATCCTCAGTAAGCCATGTATTTGCATTAAACATGGCAGCATTAGAAAAAAAGGTTCCTACAATACTTACAATCCATTCATTTCCAGAAGAGCCTTTTTCACAACTAAAAATATCACTAGTAAAATATCTGCCGTGGGATCGGATTATTACCGTAAGCTCGGCAGTTGCAGAAGCATTTTACGATCAAGGATTAGAAGTTGAAAAAGTAAAGGTAATCTATCCGGGGACAGATACAAATGTGTTTAGACCAGGACTTGGGAAAAAATGGTTAAGAAGCAGGATAGAGGGCCTTAGGGAAAATGACATAGTAATATTGCATGCAAGCAGAACAAATTCTACAGAGACCATAAAGGCTAAAGGAATACCTACACTATTAAAAGCATTTTCGATTATAGCAAATCGGTTTAAGAATACGAAGTTGTTGATTGCATCAGCATCTACCTCGCCACCCTTTGAAAAAGAAAAAAGAAAAGCATTGGAAAATATAGAGGATATGGTTAAGATCTATAACATACAAAACAAAGTAAAAATAGCAACATTTCAACCCGAAGAGATGCCATTGGTCTATAATGGATGTGATGTCTTCGTGCTGGCATCGGAAGTAGAAAGCTTTGGGTTAGTATATGCAGAAGCTATGGCCTGCGAGTTGCCGGTAATAGGAACTTCTGTCGGAGGTATTCCAGAAGTAATTGTAAATACACAAACAGGTTATATTATTCCCCCGAACAATCCGGTAGAATTGTCAAAATATCTAGCTATTCTTATATCAGATGAAGAAAAAAGAAAAAAGTTCGGTAAGGAAGGAAGAAAAGTAGTCATTTCAAAATTCGAAAACAATAAAATAGCAGCAAAAAGAGTTGGAAATTATAACTCCATTTTGTATAATCACAAAAACAAAAAAGAATGAGCTAAGATCTATCATCAGCAAAAACATTATAAATCCAATAACAATTCATTATTCATGCAATCAAAGACAGAAAAAACCTTGATATCTATAGATGAAATGGCTATCTTCTGCAGAAGAAAAGGGTTCGTCTATCCTAGTTCTGAAATTTATGGGAGCCTCTCGGGATTCTTCGATTATGGGCCTTTAGGAGTTGAGCTGAAGAATAATATAAAGCGGGAGTGGTGGAAAACAAACGTGCAACAGAGGGAGGATATGGCAGGAATTGATGGCTCAATCATCTCGCATCAAAAAATTTGGGAAGCCTCGGGGCATTTATCAGGATTTTCAGATATAATTCTCGAATGCAAGAAATGCAAAGAAAAAGTAAGAGGCGATGTTTTCATAGAAGACCGATTAAAGATCTCGACAGAAGGGCTAAAAGTAAAGGACATAACCCAGATTATTAAAAAAAATAAATTAAAATGTCTGAAATGTGGGGGTGAATTCAAAGAAGCCTCTGATTTTAACTTAATGTTCCCGGTTAATATTGGAGCAAATAAAGACAAAAGCTCAATTGCATACCTAAGGGGGGAAACAGCGCAACTAATATTTGCAAATTTCAAAAAAGTAGCCGAAAATTCAAGATTAAAGCTGCCATTCGGGATAGCCCAAATAGGAAAAGCCTTCAGGAATGAAATAGCCCCTCGCAATTTTCTATTCCGCTGCAGGGAATTCGAGCAGATGGAGATAGAATACTTTGTAAAGCCGGTGGATAATAAGTGCCCTTATATCAAAGAAGTCCTTAATCACAAAATTAAAATTCTATCGACGGAGATGCAGGAAAAAGATGAAGAAGAAAAGGAGATGACAATAAAACAAGTATTGCAAAAAAAGATAATAAAAAAAGAATGGCATGCTTATTGGCTCGCGCAAAGCAATAGATGGTTTATCAGCCTGGGCGCAAATCCGGATAATTTCAGGATAAGGCAACACAAAAGAAAGGAGTTAGCTCATTATTCTTCAGATTGCTGGGATCTCGAATATAAGTTTCCATTTGGATTTAAAGAATTGGAGGGGATAGCAGATAGGTCAGATTATGATTTGCAGCAGCACATAAAGCATTCAGGCCAGGACTTAAGTTTATTTGACGAGGAGACAAAGCAAAAAATTATTCCCCATGTAGTTGCAGAGCCGTCATTGGGAGTTGACAGGGCATTTCTAGTTTTTATGTTCGATGCCTACGAATATGACAAGAAAAGAGAAAACATAGTGTTAAAGCTCCATCCAAAATTATCTCCGATTAAAGTTGCAGTATTCCCGTTGTTAAAAAACAAAAAAACATTGGTCAAAAAAGCAAAGGAAGTTTATGATATATTAAAAAAAGAGTTTGTCTGCGCTTACGATACTAACGGCAGCATAGGCCGGAGATATGCAAGGCAAGATGAAGCTGGAACATTTTTAGGAGTGACAATAGATTTTGACTCATTAAAGAAAAATGACGTTACAATAAGGTCAAGAGATACAACCAGGCAGGTCAGGGTAAAAATAAAGAATTTAAAAGAGGTAATAAAAGAATTAATCGAGGGAGAAAAGCTTTCAAAGTTTGGGAAGTATATTTATTAATCATGGGAAGCCAGTTAAATTTTCGATATATTTTTAAAAAACTAATTCTACAGCAAGTTTTAAGGGCCTGTGGTGAAATCCGGCTATCACGTTACCTCGGCATGGTAGAATTTCGAGTTCAAATCTCGACAGGTCCATAAAATGGTGATAAATTGAAAATTAAAGCAATAATATTCGACGTGGATAATACATTAATAAACACAGGAAACATTTCAGCAAAAGCATACATAAGCACGGCAAAGGAATTAGGATTGAAGCAAGTTTCTATAAATAAAATAAAGTGTCTATTCGGCATTCCTTCTCATGTTATCATTAAAAAATTCTGGCCGGAAACAGGTGTTAAAAACTTTCAAGAGATAAAGCATAAAAAGATTCTTTCAAAAAAAGTAAAGCAGATTCCAGGTGCCAAAAATATCATAAGGCAACTTTATGGCAAATATAAATTAGGATTGCTCAGTTCAAAAACAAGAGTGTTAATGTATCCCCATCTAAAACAAATTGGTCTATCAACGAACTATTTCAAGTTTATTTACTCAGCAGATGATGTTAAATTTCACAAGCCAAATCCAAAAGTTTTTTCAAAAGCATTAAACAAACTAAAATTAAAAAGAAATGAAATTTTATATGTTGGAGATTCTATTTATGATTTTATAGCAACAAAGAAAGCAAAATTAAATTTCACAGCAGTATTAACAGGGCATTACAGGAAAAAAGACTTTCAGAGATTAGGCTTAAAAAAAGAAAATATTTTAAATTCAATAAATGATCTCCCAAGATGGCTGAACAAAAATGGCTGACTGTATATTCTGCAAAATCGCAAAAAAAGAAATCCCCTCAGATATAGTTTATGAAGATAAAAAAACAATGACTTTCTTGGATATTAATCCTATGAGCCTGGGCCATATCTTGGTTGTGCCAAAAAAGCATTATGAAACATTCGATGAATTAGACCAAGAAAATTTAAAAGAATTATCATTAACGCTGCAAAAAGTCGCAAAAGCAGTTAAGAAAATTGCAGACGGTTACACTCTTCTCCAGAATAACATTGTAGAACAAGGAGTTCCTCATGTCCATTTCCATATAGTTCCTAGAAAAAGGTCAGACAGCCTGCATTTTCACCTTCCATCTCAAAAATTCTCGCAGCAAGAAACAAACAAAATAAAAGACAGAATCAAAACCCTTTTAAAATAAGTTTTCTAAAATTATCTCTGAGGCGCCTTGGCTCAATCTGGAAGAGCAATGGTCTCATGATCCATAGGTTCGGGGTTCAAATCCCCGAGGCGCCATTATCTATTCTTCTCAACTTCAGGATGATTATGTCCCAGTTCTTTCCTTTTTTTCAGGTGGTTAATGTGCTTCTTTTTCTCTTCATCGAATCTTTCAAGATTAAACCCATATCTGTCTATCATCATGGAAGCATACTTGCCCCCGAGGAAATGGGGCATAATTACATAGTTTGCTCCCTTAGAATAAAGCTTATACGCATCATCGATGTGATGTGAAACGCACATGATAACAGCCTTCTTGTTAACTTTCCTTATGGCACCGATCAAGAGGGTATTGGTTTCAAAATCAGGAATTGTGGAAATGCACATCTTAGCATCTTTCAAATTTAACTGTTCAAGAAATTCAATGTCCTCAACATCCCCATATTCACATTCAATTTTCTCTTTTAGCAGATTAGAAATAACTTCAGGGTTATAATCGACAACCAAAAATTTTTTCCTTAACTTTTTGAAAGAATTGACGAAGTCAAACCCGATTCTGTTGTATCCAAAAAGTATGACGTCGTAACTCTTCATTTTTTTGTCTTTTTTCACACTCTTTCTTTCGAATATTGAAAGATATTTTTCAAGCAGCGGATAAATCTTATCAGAGTAAAGTATTAGATAAGTAGAGCCAATTATAGTTGCAAGGCCAATAACAGTAACCAGAGATAATATTTCTTTGGTAAGGTGTCCGACATTAACCCCAAGCGCAATCAATATAAGGGAAAATTCACTAATCTGTGCCACGGTAAACCCTGCCTGCAACCCGGTCTTTTTTGTATACCCCAACGCCCCCATTAATATCATGACTATAAGGGGATTCCCAACCAGAATAAACAAGGAAAATACTATTGTAGGCACTAAAAACCTGCTGAAATTATCAAAGATTAATTGTGATCCTAGCACTATAAAAAACAGGACTATAAAGAAATCCCTCAGGGGTTTCATTTTTGAGCTGATCTCATTGTTATAAGGAGAAAGCGAGAGGGTAATCCCGGCAAGCAACGCTCCTATCTCAAGAGACAATCCAACCAAATAAAATAAGCTTGCCAATCCCAAACCCCATGCAACAGAAAACATGAACAACAGTTCCTGCGATCTTGCAAAAAAGAATCCAAGTTTTGGCAGAACATACAAGCTAATCAAGACCAGCAATAAAACGATCAACCCACCCTTAATCAAAAGTAGCAATATCGAATTCAATGCCTGATTAGGTCCTGAAAAAGAAGAAACAACAATCAAGATAAAGACGGCAATAAGGTCCTGGACTAATAAGAAGCCGATGGAAATTTTTCCATAGAGCTTGTCAAGATCACCTTTGTCAGAAAGCAGTTTCATGATGATAATAGTGCTGCTGAAAGTAAGGGCAACTGCAATGTACAAAGAGGTTATCGTATCAAACCCAAAAACTCTTGCAATAAAAAACCCTATTAAAGAGGTAAACACAACTTGCCCAACTCCCGTTATTAATGACGCCTTGCCGACTTCTTTAATGACTTTGGGATTCAAACTCAAGCCAACAATAAACAAGAGGAATGCAACACCAATCTGTGAAAAAACAACAAGCATATCCTGGGATTTTATCAGGTTCAAAAAAAATGGGCTGACAATGATACCAGTAAGAATGTATCCGATGATAGTAGGCTGTTTGAGAATTTTCATGATAGCAGCAAACACGGCAGCAAGCACTAAGATAATGCTAATCTCAATGAAAATATTCGAAGCCACAATATCACCTTCCAATAAAACATATTAAAGAATATTTAAAGGTTTTTAAGAAAAAATAAAAGGAAAAAAGAAATTAAGTTTTGCGGATTAATTTTATCTCTATAAAGCTCACTCTGATGTTTCTCCCTTCCTTGTTCTGGAATTCTTCGCTTCCTATCTCTATTCCATTCTGAGCTAGATCAATCTGCCCTTCCAAGAATCTTTTCCTGGCAACTTCAACCACGTCTATCGCCCTGCTTGCAAATCTTCCCCTAGCTTTCACTACAACTTCGTCTGCTCCTTGGGTGGTAAACTGCATGACCACACCCGTCACATAATTCATAAAAGGTTTGTTACCGATGAACACCACATGGTCTGCAAGTCTCTCCCTATGCTCTGGTTTATGCTCGGATTCAAATCGCTCTTCTTTCCTATCTTCACTCATTTTCTGTGCCTCCTGTAATTCTTGTTTTCCTTATTCTCATCTATAAACCCAGATGAATATCATTTCCTTACTTCTTGCTGTCTAACTAATCTGCTTAAATATCCTGCAATCACATTCCTTAATTTCTTCGAATTTATCTCAGTAACTCCCATTAACAAGGTTTTATTTTCAGAAAAATCTTTCTTGAAAGTTTCTGGATGCTCCTTCATTAATCTCAAAGCAGCCCTCTTCGCCAATTGAGTTTTAACTCTCCCCATAGTTTGATTGCTGAAAACATAATTTATAAAACTTACGCCACCTCAAAAACATAAATCACTCTATCCAAGAATCTCCCTTTAGATACAATTGGCAGCTTTACTCTTTTATCCGCGGCAAATAATCTAAACCCGCTCTGGCTTATTACATTTTCAACATTAACATCTCTGTATCCATTATTATATTTCAACCTGGGCAGGACAATAGCAACTTTTCCTTTTTTCCTCATAACCTGTCTTAATCCCAAAAAGAAATCAGAATATAAATTCTCCAGGGTTTTAACAACGCTATTCACTTCCTCTCTGCTGGGTATCTTTCTATAATAAGGGCCCAGATCAGGCTCTGTTGCAACTGCATGAACCTCATTCCTCCCAAAATACCTCGCTAATTTCCCGCTATCGCCTTTAATAATCCTAAAATTATTCTTCAAATTATATTTATCCTTCAGCCAATTCAAGTTCTCCCTGCTTGCCTCTACGCTCTCATTATCAATGTCAACACCGATTACATCAATTCCAGAAATCATCGCTTCCTGTAATATCGTCCCAACGCCGCAAAACGGATCAAGCAGATTATATCTTGCATAGCTCAAGTTCATCAAGATCCTCGCAAGCCTCAAGCTTACCTGATGTAATAATACCTGCCTCGGCCTTGTTTCATCTCTCTCCTTGTAATCTCTTGGATTAAAAACCGCAATTGTCCTCGCAAAATACTTCCCATAAACAATGAACTCTATTAAATCCTTCGCAAATATTTCGCTGGGCATAAAAACTTCCCCCCTTGCTTTTCTAAAAACAGCTTTAACTTTTTCTTTCTTAAATTCTTTTTCTAGATAACTCTTCAATTTATCTCCGTCTCCTGAATAAACGCTAATCCCGTAATTTAGTTTATTTTCAGTGCCTTTATACTTATAATCGAGAAAAATTTCGCATATCTTGACCGTGCCACCAAGTTTTTTAATCAGCAGCCCAAAATCCAAATCCTCCAGTAAAAAAATCGCAATCTCATTTCTCCACTCAACTAATTTATAATTAACATCATGGCTCTGAAAATAACTTATAACCTCTAAGAAGCTAAGCTCGGGTTCTCTTCCAAAAACAAAAATATACTCTCTCATTTTACAAATTCAACATTCTCCATATTTTTAAAAGCATTATCGCCAGTTAGGAATTTAACACCGAATCTTAATGCAATAACATATCCAATGCAGTCGGCAAAACTTGGCTTCTGAAATTTATCTTGATTTCGCATCTGAATTCTCAATTTCACACCTTTTTTAATGTCATCATCAACTACAGGAACACAATATTTTTTGAAAAGAGAAAAGTAAAAATTCGCTTTTTCTTCTCCAAGTTCTGAGAACCAAGAGTGATAGCATTCAATAAGATTTAGGAATGTAAATATCCCTTCGGTATAAATATATGGTTTGTAATTTTCACTTCCCTTTGTAAGTTCGATAAGAGCATAGCTATCAAAATAATAGCCTACCATCCTTCTCTCATCTCATCCTTTAATTGTTGTGTGGATTTTTTAAAATGGGCTGTTCCAAAAATTTTCTCAAAATCAACTTTTTTAGGCTCTGGAATAAATATTTCGATCGTACTCCCTTCTTTAAGTTTATTTTTTTTAACAATTTCATTTGGAAGAACAACACCAAAAGAATTCCCCCATTTCCTTATCTTCAATTCAACTTCTAACATTTTACCAAATTATACTATGTCTAATTTATTTATAAATTTTTCTATATTTTCTTAAAAATCACGCCTTTGAATTCGGTCCCTAGCAGCTCTCTCGCTTTCTTGGTCAATTCGCCAGTACTTAAGAATATCAGCGGCAATTTTCCAGCCTCGTGCATCGCTAAACTTAAGTCAGCCTCATTAATTTTGCCTTTGTTTTTATACTTCAAAAAGAAAACCCCCTTGCCTAGATCTGTATTAATGCCAGCAACGTAATTCATTTCTTTATTTTTTTTAATAATCTTCCAATCCAAAACATCAACTTGGTTATCTATAAAGAAGTTCCCTATGGGATCATAGCTCTCTTTGATCTTCCCTTCCTTAATCTTTTCCTCTTTAATTTTTATTTTTTCTTCCTTGGGTTTTTCAGTTTCAGCTTTGATTTCAGTTTTTACTTCAGTTTTGATTTCGGGTTTAACTTGGGTTTTTATTTCTTTTTTCAATTCCTGCTCATAAATCTGTCCTAATTTAGTCTGCTCCTCTTTTGCTTTTTCAGCATCATCAGCCTTAACCTGCATTTCAGGGATTTTAGCTTCCTCTCTGCTTTCAACCTCCGGAAATTTCATCTCGAGGTATTTTCCAATCAAAGTATTAACGTCTTCATCAGTGCTCAAATACCATTTCCAAAACAAATCAGTCTCGTTATTCACAGTTACCTTGACAGGCACAGCAAAGTCTTTCATCTGCCTCAGGCCAAATCTCTTTAGATTATCCAAATCCCTGTCCCTCAAGATTTTCTCTTTTCTCAAAAGCTCGGCAGTTTCCATATCCTTCTGATTCAAGTATTTCATCAAATTTTGAAGCTTATCCTCTTGCCCCTGCACATAATAAAAAGGGCTCCCGCCTAACTTGACGCTTGTAAGCATTAGAGATTTATTGTCGACAAGCTCGGATAAAATAGCAGAAGCAAAAGTAATGCTCAATTCAAGTTTCTTGGCGATGGTTACAGGCAATAATGGCCCATATGCTTTAACAATACCAACAACTTTGTCTCTTTTAGCAGTCAAGCTTTCAGCCATAAAAAAATAAAATGAAGAAGAGTTTATAAAAATTTATAGCTTCAAGATAATTAACCCCTGTAAATCTCGCTAACGCCCTCGCCATGATGAATCTTCTGAATCACTCTTGCAAACAGCCCGGCAACAGAAATCTCCTCCAGCCATTTATTTCTCTGCAAAAAATCTTTACAATGAAAAACACTATCGCTGCACCAAACCTTATCAATCAGTCTGCTATTATAAGCACCTGTTAATTTTTCCTCAGCATCCCCGCTGAATATCCCATGGGCAGCAGCAACAGTAATATTATTTGCCCCTTTATTCTTCGCAGCTTCAGCAGCCTTAAGAATAGACCCTCCAGTGTCAATCATGTCCTCGATAATCATCACATTTTTTCCATCAACATTACCTACAATATCAACGCTCTCAACTTCTTTTTTATCCTCGGTATAAGACTTGACCTTGTTCCCAAAAGCCAGCCCACTCCCAATAACTTTTTTATGATAGTGCTTAGCTCTCTCTCCGCCGCCAGCATCAGTAGAAGTGAAAACAAAATCCCCAAAATCAGTCCCATAAAATCCTTTAAATCTATCAAGGAAAACATAGGAAGCATACAAGGCCTCAACAGGAATATCAAAATAGCCTCAGATCTGATCAGAATGTAGTTCAAGAGTCATAAATCTCGTCGCTCCAGCAGCCTCAAGCATCTCCGCCATTAATTTGGCAGTAAAAGGCTCTCCTCTCTCCCATAGTTTATCCTGCCTGGAATAAGGCATCAGGGGCATAACCGCAGTTATAGAGCCGGCGCTTGCATGATGCATCCCATCGACAAACCTGCATAATTCCATAAAGTTGTCATCAACAGAAGTCCTCAAATCAGAATCTCTCGTTCCTGACTGGAATATATAAACATCAGCTCCCCTCACACTCCTCTCTATACCATGCTGTTTATTCTCTCCGCATTCAAATTGCTTAAACAAATAAGGCTCCAGCCCTCCATCTCGAATGCATTTCATCCCAATCAATTCTCTAGAAACTCTATCACCAAAATATCTTCCTGCTCTACAAACAAATAACCTCATTTCCCCCCTTGGCATAAAATAAGAAAAAACTAAGGATATATAAGAATTTATAGAGTGTAAAATAACTAAACAATTTCAAACTCATAGCTGTCTTCGAAAATAGAATTTGTAGATGTTAGAAAAACTGTTGAACTGCACATTGATTTTATTTTTAATAAAATTTGACAAGAGGTAAAAATAGCAAAAACAATAACAACAATATGAAACCTCTTTTTATAAACATACCATCTCAATAGTATAACTTATATTTAAATCATACTCTGTATTTTTTCAAAGAGTTAATTTAAGTAATAAAACCTTGGATTCAAATGAATTCAATAAGGAGCTTTAACAATAAGGCCTTTAATTTTTTTAAAATCCTTAAGATTCCGTGTTAAAATTTCCATATTATTATGCAATGCAGTAGCTGCAATTATCGCATCGGGGAGAAGAAAATTATACTTTCTCTTTAAATCTCCTGCCAATACAGCAATGGGATTAGTAACTTCTATTTTATTCCAGCAAAAAAGAAAATGCAATAATACTTCTTTCTTTTCAGGATCATTATTCTCCGAGCCGGCAATAAGTTCTGCTTCGGTAATGGCTGAAAAAAACACATCATCTCTTTGTTGTAAAGATTCAAAAAAATCCAAAGCCGATTTAACATTTCTAAGATGATCAATAAAAATATCTGTATCGAGAAGTATCATTGCATCTCTCTTATTTCACGCTTTTTCCACTCACCCCTAATTCTCCTTTCATAAGAAAGACCATCTTCCTTCATACCTTTCCAAAGTCCTGCAGCTGCTCCAATAATTTCTCTGTCCATTTTCATAATATCAATCCGCTCACCATCAACAACAAAAAGCAATTTATCCCCTACTTTAAATCGCTTAAGCTCACGAACATCTCTCGGAAGTGTTACTTGAAAGTTTCTTGTAATTTTTGATATTCCCATAGTAATTTTTACTAGGATAGTCTACTATATAAATCCTATGGTCTTACGGCTTCACCCAGCTGGAATTCCAGTAGCTCACATCTCCCTCATCGTCGACAACAGCAAGCAGTAAAGTTTTGCGAGTGCTGTGCGCAACTCTGTTCTTGGCAGAAAACTCATATAAAGTCAAAGTTTCAGTTTCATGCAGAGGATAAACAATCCATTTGGCATGATCATCGCCAGGCTTTATCCCCTTGTCATACACTCTAAAGTCAGCTCCGAATTTTAATGCAGTTTTTACAATATAGCCGCGCTGCCTCAAATCCCTAAAAACACAATATCGAATCCAGAAATTCTCCTCAATCTTCTCGCATATTTTCCTAAAGGCATCTATCTTGATCCCCTTTCCTTTAGCATCTTTCAATATCAGCCTTTTCCTTTCAAGCAGATGCAGAACCTCAACCAGGCTATATTGAATTTTATCCTCTACATATTCTCCATATCTGCTTTTATTATATAAGTCAACAGCCTCGTCTGATTTGTCAGCCAAAACCCTTTCTTTAGAAAAGACAGCTTTAAACTTTTTTACAGTCTTCTCTTCTTCTGCTTCTTTCGCTTCCTTCTGTTCCTTCTGCTTTTTGCCCATATCCAGTTTCCATGAAAAGGTATTTAAAACCCTTTCGGCAATATATATCTCATGATAAATATTACATTCCTGGGAACCTCCTCGATGATGCCCACAAAAGAAAGAAACCACAGCTCTATTTTAATTACTTATAAAGATCAAGGAATTCTTGTAGACTGCGGGGAAGGAACTCAAAGGCAATTAAGAATAGCAGGGATAAAACCAGGGAAAATCACGAAGCTTCTTATCACTCATTGGCATGGCGACCATGTCCTCGGCATACCTGGCCTAATCCAAAACCTAGCAGCAAATAATTACAAAAACACATTGGAAATATACGGTCCAAGAGGGACAAAAAGATATTTAAGAAACCTGATGTCCGGAATTATTTTGCAGAAGAGGCTAAAATACGAAGTAAAAGAATTATCCTCGGGAGTTTTCTACAAAAATGATTTCACTTTAGAGGCAGCTCCTTTAGATCATCTCGCACCATGCCTTGCATACTCATTCAAAGAGAAAGACAGAAGAAAGATAAATCTGGATTACACAAAAAAATTCAACCTGATCAGGCACCCATTGCTGGGAAATTTGCAGAAGGGGAAAGACATAGTCTACAAGGGGAAAAAAATTTCAGCAGGAAAAGCAACTGAATTAATTAAAGGAAAAAAAATCACAATAATAATGGACACGGCACCGACAGCCAATGCCGTCAAGATAGCAAAAAACTCAGACATATTAATTGCAGAATCAACATGGAGCAGGGAGCTTGAAAAATTTGTAATGAAAAGAAAGCATTTAACAGCAGAGCTGGCAGCAAAAATGGCGAAGCAGTCAAATGCAAAAAAATTAATACTAACGCATTTCTCGCAGCGCTATAAAAACATTAAAGACTTAGAATCAGAAGCAAAAAAAGTTTTCAAGAATACAGTATTAGCAGAAGACTTCATGACCGTAACCATTTAGCTTTAGCCCTGCACATATTTCTTCCCGTTCTTCAGGCATTCCTCAGCTTTCCCCAGTTCGTATCCGATGTAGGCAGCATGGTCTTTTGAATTTATTAAATTCTCTTTTAAGATAAATTTGAACAAGTCAATCGCCCTCCTGCCTCTAAAAATTTTAGTCATCACGTTTCCATATTCGACAAGGCCAACATAAATCCACTCTTCTTCAACCTCAAAAAGAAAATATCCGTTCTTATCGAGCTCAAGATGATCCTCGTTCCATCTTTCAACCTCGATAACGTCCTCGGTTTTAATCAGGATGGGCTTATCCCCGCATCTCTCATAATTTGGATTTCCCTCAATCCTCCTGTTCTTAATTGCATCAGAAATCTTTCCCATTTTATAAAATAATTTCAACAAAGATTTTCAGTATAGGCTTATTAATTTATCCTCTGCCTATTTTCTTCTTCACTTTCTCGTCTAATTTTAATTTCTTTAATAACTCCTTATACCTGTTTCTGATTGTTACTTCAGTAACGCCGGCGACGTCGGCAACCTCTCGCTGCGTTCTCTTCTCATTGTTCATTAAAGCAGCAACATACAAAGAGGCAGCAGCAATCCCGGTAGGCCCTCTTCCAGAAGTTAGCTCAGAATTTTGCGCCTTCTCCAAGATTTCAACAGCCCTTGACTGGGTTTCCGCATTCAGCTTCAACGCAGATGCAAATCTAGCTAAGTAATCAACGGGGTTGCTCGGCAATATCCTAATCCCCAATTCTCTTGTAACAAATCTGTAAGTTCTTCCAATTTCTTTTTTATCTATTCCACTAGCCTCGCTTAATTCATCAAGCGTCCTAGGAACCTCATGCCTTCTGCAAGCAGCATACAAAGCTCCAGCAACAACGCTCTCCATGCTTCTTCCTCTAACTAATCCCCTTTGAACAGCAAGTGTATAAATTCTAGCTGATTCCTCTTCAACAGCCTTTGGTAATTTCAAATAACTAGAAACTCTTTTTAATTCCGCAAGTGCTAATTTTAAATTTCTTTCAATCGCGGTAGAAATCCTGTATTGCCACTTTCTTAATCTGAAAAATCTATTCCTTTCCTTCCCGCCAAGTTGGTAAATATCGCTTTTCTTCCCAACATCCGTTCCCAATCCTCTATCGAATTTCGTATACGTCATAGGTCCGCCAGTTCTTCTTCTAGAAGTAGCTTGCTCATGGTCAAACTCTCTCCATTCCTGCCCGAAATCAACCATCTTCTCCTCGATTACTAGCCCGCAGTCTCTGCAATGAACTTCTCCTCTCTCTTTATCAAGAACAAGATTAATGCCTTCGCATTCAGGACATTTTTTCACATAGCTGACAGCCATTTCCAAACCCCCTATTCAACTATAACAAACTTTATAAATAGAAACAAAAAGTAGTATATAAAGATTATCATTTTTATAGGTAGCATATTCACTACATCATGATAATAAAATACTTTGCATAATATAAAGATTTAAGTCAAAGAGAATTAAAAAATTATTTAACCAAAATAGCATTGATAAATCCTTCTTGCCCTGGTCTATTCACGACTCTTGCATCACCAATCTCAGTTCTAATGATAGCACCTTTAGTTATAACATTCCTTCTGATGAAGTGCCTGTTAGCTTTATTGTCAACAACGCTTAGAATTTTAACTTTATTATGCTTATTTCCGTCAAAGACATTTGCCTCCTCTGCTCTGACAATGCTTCTTTTTATATCCCCCCCTACACCCCGATAAATATTAACCTTCTTCTTTCCGATTAAAGTGTATAATGGGTCTCTTCCAACCTCTCTCAGTTTCTTCTTCCTGATAGCCTTATATCTTCCCCCGCTTGCTTTCCTCTTAGATCTAAACTGGCTCTTCATAAAATAAAAAACAAAAGGAGAGGCTTATAAAACTTATGGTAACCTTTAAATAGATTCATATGAAAAATAAAGGGGAGGAAATCACAATGGAATCTAATTCAAGACCATTAGACACACTAAATAAAGCACGCGACAAGAAAGTAATAATAGAGTTGAAAAATGGAAAGCAAATCCGGGGCACACTAATTGCATTTGATATTCATATAAATATAGTTTTGGAGGATGCAGAAGAATACCAAGACAATGAGCTGAAAAGAAAATTTGGCTCTACATTTATCCGCGGAGATACAATAATTCTAATCTCCCCTTCTGAATAAGATGACAAAAGGCACTCCTTCAATGGGGAAAAAATCAGGGAAGAAAAGCCATATCAGATGCAGAAGGTGCGGCAGCCATAGCTATCATATCAGGAAAAAACGCTGCTCTCATTGCGGTTACAGGAAATCTTCAAGATTAAGAAAATATTCCTGGCAGAAAAAGAAATAGCTTTTTATATTTTTACTTCTAAATTGCTCTGATGGATTTTCTTAATAAGAATACAATAAAACTGGATAAGGAGCTAAATGAACTTGACAAATTTGTATTGGATTTTGTAAAAATTCTGGAAAAACATGTAGATTATGTGATTATAAGTGGTTATGTTTCGCTGCTTTTCGGAAGGGCAAGAGGAACAGAGGATATAGATATTTTCATAAAAGAGATAGATGAAAAGGATTTTATAAGGTTATTTCAGGATTTGGAAAAAAAATACTGGTGCCTGAACAGCGACGATGTAAGTGAAATCTACGACTATCTAAAGGACGGATTTCCAATAAGAATCGCGATTCAAGACCAGACAATTCCCAACTTTGAAATAAAACTTGCTAAAACATTGCTGGATAAAGAAGCATTCAAAGATTCAATAAAGGTGAAAACAAAACTGGGGGAAATGAAAATATCTTCTTTGGAAAGGCAGATTGCATTCAAGAGATATTATCTAAAATCGGACAAGGATCTTGAAGACGCAAGGCATATAGAAAGATTATTTAAGGAGAGCATAGATCATAATAAATTAGAAGGATATAGAAGGTTGATTGAAAATGCAAAATCTTAAGCCAGAAAAGGATAATAAAAAGGGAAGAATGAGCTTCGTGGAATACTGGGCAGACTTTGTAAAAAATAATCCTGACAGGGTATGGAGCAGACAGCAAAAACTGCTGATTAACAGCCAAATAAAAAACGCGCAGAATTTTAGGTTATCAAAAAAAGATTACCTTGAACTAAAAAAAGAAATAGCTTTTTAAAACAGCTAATCCTCTATCTTTTTGTCCTTACCTTTTCCTAAAAGGTAAGAATGCGGGGATGCCGGAGTGGTCAAACACGAAAAACACAGAAGTGGACCTAACGGGCTAGGTTCAGGAAGAAAAAAAGAAGGCTGAGCTTAGGCCTACGCTGTGAGAAACCTAGTGGCTTAGTGCCTTCGCAGGTTCGAATCCTGTTCCCCGCAAATCATTATCAAAAAAATCCTAAACCACACAAAAATAAAAACTCCTAAAAAACTTCCGAGCAAGGAAATCAGCCAGTTGTTAAAAAGCTCGACAAGGTAGGAGCTGGCAAAAAGTAAAGCCCATAATGATAAAAAGCTGGGAATAAAAATATAAAATTTCTTTACCGCCAATTTTATCCCTTTCAAAAAAGAATTAAGCACCTTATTATCAAGAGAAAAGTAGCTGAGATTAATCCAAACAAAGTAAAAAAACAAAATTAAAACCGCAGCAAACCTTCCATAACTAAACCCATATCTATAAAGTAGATAAAATGCACCGGCAAAAACCAAAAACCAGATTAGAGTAAGCAGGTAAAAATTCAGAAAGTATTTCAGATTATAGTCATGAAGCAGTTTTTTCTTATCAACAATGTTGGCACTCCATTTCCAGAGAATGCCGTGAAAGAACCCGAAAAGAACAAAAGTAATTGCAAAAAACAAAATGGCAATTCTAAAAATCTTGCTCAGCAGCTCAGAAAGATAAACCAAGCTCCTATATATATAGCCTGCATCAGCCCCTTCTTCAACAACGAATTCATCCTGGAAAGTTCTCAGTTCATTCATCTTTTCAGAGGCAGAAGTAATGCTAACCATGGCGCTAACTGCCATCAACAGGAAGAATAAAAACTCCAATCCATATACGGCAAGAATCTTCTTATTATTCAATATTTTCCAGCTTTCCAGAAATAATTTTAAAAATTTCATATTAAGTTTATGTCGAAGCAACAGCGGTTAATTCTCTTCTCCAGGCTTCTGCATGTCCTAAAACAGCAGGAACATAATTCTGCGTTTCAGATGGCAATGAAGATTTGCATTCATTAAAAGGTTTACTTTGACATTTGCTATTAACCTTAGTTGGTCCAGCATTGTAAGCAGCCAGAGCTAATTCAATGCTTTTATATTTGTCAAGCTGAATTTTGAAATACCTCACTCCAATGTAAACATTATCCTTCCAATTTGAACGGGATTTCTCTGGTGCAAATGGATTTTCTGCAATTAATTCTAAGTTAACATCGGCCTCAGCATCGGGCATTATCTGCATCAATCCAACTGCCCCTGCTGGAGATCTTGCTTGTTTATTTCCTCCAGATTCTTGAGTAATCATTCCCAAAATCAAAGGCAATGCATTCTCATTTCCAAAAACCTCATTCACAGTATTCTTAATATAAACATAAGTTTCACCACCAGGATAACCTAAATTATTTTTAGTTTCTGTAAAAACCCCCCCAACTGTAGGTTCAGTAGAATACTCTTCTTGAATTTCAGGTGTAACAGGTTGGGCTGGGGCCGCAGGAGTAGCTACTGCAGGAATTACCTCTTTTCTAAGCACACATCTCCCATCCTGGCAGGCACTTCCTTCAGGGCAAAACACAGTCTCGGCAACACATTGTTCGCTTACGCAAGAATACTCAATCAATTTTCTATCGCCATCGCTCCCGCAAGCCTCTCTCTCAACTTTAACACCGTTATCAGTATATATGCAAGCCTGTTTCTTTCCAATGTCTCTTCCGCCAAAGTCATTGCATCCGGAAAATGCAGGATCGTAAATCACAATGCTTTTTTCTTTTATTGAATTCGTAGTTCTGCTAGTCGCATCAGTGCATATCTGATCGCTCAAAGTTCCGCTTTTAATCAGGCTGAATTTTAGATTGTATTGATCCGTAGGAGGAACATCAACCCCGATTCTTGCTTCAGGAATATTCCACACATTGAAATTAAGCCCGTCTTCAATATCATGCGCAATAAACCTCTTAGTTTCTCTAAAGCCACTGGCCCTGCCAAGGATTTCAACCTTGATTTCAACATCTTTCTCAGGCCTTTCTATATCAATTAGATTTTCATTAACAACCTCTATCTTGTCGCCATATTTATATGCAGGAATATCAGAGCTAGCACCTTTAAAAGTAATATCCTTATTAAACACAGCCCTGCAATCACTCTTAACAGTTTCGCTGCTATAAGCAGTTCCTAAATCAGCAACATTAGGATCAGTTCCCTCTCTAAACTCCCTTACATTCGTTCTTCCATCTCTGTCATTATCTAGCAGGGCATCGTTTGCATCATTAGGATTCAACTTATTAGCATTCTCCCAATCATCACTCATTCCATCTTTGTCAGCATCAGCAAAGTCATCCTCACCATATCCAGTAAGCTCTGCTATTATTCCGCTTCCTCCTCTTCCAGGAGGGAAGCAATCCTCTTTGGCTTCACTAGGAATATTAACGCAAGCCTCTGTGTAATCAACTTTATCCAAAAACTGCAGATACCCGCTGTCATGATCTCCTGCTCTGTCAAGGAAGATTTCTTTATTTAATAATTGGCTTCTTCCCCCGCCGGGATTCTTTAAATAAATCTCATACCTCATATTATCCCTTCCAGCCAATATCATCCAGTCAATTTGGTATTCAAACACAGGCTCCTTCAATGGAGTTATATGACTCACTTTGGAATTCCAGTTAATGGAAACACTAGTCCCGATAAAGGGCCTGTTCAAATCAAAGTTTGCAAAAGTATCAATATTAGGAAGCCTTTTGTATATTGCCAATGAGCAGATAGTTTTAATAATCGGCAGTTCTGCATATCCAACACCGCCGCCAGCCCCGGTCCTGGCAAGCTCAGCCAAATCTCCTCGAGCAAATTCCTTGGCATCATCCTTGCCTTGCTTAGCAGCCCCCTTTAAACTGTCAGCTTCCCTTGCCTCCAAAAGCGAACCTTCGATTCCAGCTCCACCTAAGTTATTAGCAGATCCACTCCCAAACAATTTACCAAAAGCCTTTTTAATAAAACTAGTCCCGAAGAAAGCCTCTACTTCTTGTGTAACAAAAGTACAAATTCCATAATTCAATAATCTATCGCACTGCCCGGTAAATTTTCTTCCAGCCCTGGCATCATTCAAGCAGAAATTCCATTCCTGAGCAATCGCTCTTAGCTGATATAATTTAGTTAATATCCCACTAATGCAACCGCAACCAACACTCAAAAGCAAACTATCTTGGATTCTCGTTGCTCCTTGTCCAAAAGTTATTGGTTGATTAATATTCTTCGGAATTCTTCTATCAGTTCCAGAAACAGTTTTTATTTCCCCCTTCTCATTCGTCTCCCAAACAGGCGTTTCCTTAATCCCGTCATTGTCCAAATCTAGTTTCTCCTGAATCTCCTCGGTTCCAATTTGAATATTCGCAACCCTGCACCAGTTCTTAGGGCAGACAGCAACAGCGCACATGCTCCTTCCAGAAATTACAAAGCTATTGCTTTCGCTCCTGCCTCTAGTTGTAAATGCAACCCCCCTCAAACCCTTAGGTCCGTACCAAATAAAATCAGCAAGGTCAAAAAAATTGCCTGCAAAATACTTTATTATCGGAGTAGCGAGCTTAGCAGCAAAAACAGCAGCAATGGAATAAACGCACAGTTGAAAAGTAAGGCTGAATGCTTTTTCAAATTTAGGAATTAAATCCTCTGTGAATTTTATAATGTCTTCAGATAATTCAAGCCCGGCATCAAGCGCAAATTCAGGAGGCTGCACAGCAACAGTGTCTATCGGAATATTAATAGTTATTTGATCTATTTCAGTCGGATATACAGGATCACAGCCAATCTTCTTCCCATTTTCATCTCTTTTAACTATGCATTGATTAGTCCTGACAGTGCAAGTAGTTTCAATCTCATCAATCCCGCTTATCCTGTCAGAAGGCAAAGAAGTCAAATCCTTTGCAACAACATCACCCTCTCCTCTTTTGAATACTCTGAACTCAATTAATCTCTTAGTAGTGTCCTTGGCATCCTGTGGAAGCACCATCATTCTTGCATTCAAAAAGCTTCCAGGAATCCTTCTATTCTGCTCCCCGCTTCTGCTGACAATTCCAGTGCCAGAATCGCAGCTAACAAAGACATCTCCCAATTCAACGTCTTCAGCTTCAAATCTGGAATTAAAAGCAAGCTTGATTGGCTGATAAACCAAAACACCATTTAGAGAATCAGTTAGCCAATTCACTTTCAAAATCTCAGGCTGCAATCCTCCATCTCTCGAAACGCTCCAGAAATCATATTTCCTGGCTACCTGATCAGGAGAGCATCCGCTGTTCAATTCTCCCCTTCCAACATTGCTTCCACTAGTCCCCAGGCACAAGTCGCCATAAAGAGTGTCGTCGCATCTTAGCTGATTATATCCAGTTTTGCCTTCATGATAAGGATCATTTCTAGGCCTGTCACAAACACCGTCGCTATCAAGATCATATACATTGCTAGACTCAGGTTGGCTTTGTGATTGCGCAAAAGTAATTGAAGTATTTAATGAAATCCCGATTATCAAAGACATTAAAAACAAAGCAGCTACTCTCTTCATTCAAACCTCACCCCTAATTTATCAAAATGTTTTTCACTTAGTGATTTAACATCCGAATTCTCAATATAGTCCTCAAAGTTTCTCGGAATTCCTCTTGATAATGCCAGCACAATAATTTTGTCTTTTTCAAGATCATCTAGGCTGATATAAGTCTCAAAATCTGCGCCTCCAAGGAAAACGCCTTCAACTTTTTGATCAGGAACCTCTCTCCCTTGAAATTCACCTCCAGGGATCGTAATCTCCTCATTAAGAATCAAATCAACAGCAACATTGTATTGCTCCTCAAACAGCAAAGGAGTTTCTAAAATCTCGTTCCCGTTAAACAAAAGGGCAAAACCTTCCTTAAAGCTGCCTCTTCCAAGGTCTAAAACAGTGAATCTAACGCTTGCCTGCTCATTCTCCATCAGCTCTCTCTCAAGAACATTCCCGTCTTTCAATTCCAAAACTCTGACTTCAACTTTTTTATTGACATAGGGCTTCATCGCAGCAAAAACGCTGTTCCTTCCAGTATTATACGTATCCAATTCCTGGTAAAACTCGCCGTATCCATCCTTGGACAAAATAATCTCTCCTCCCCTGCATAAAGGAAATTCCTCTTCTAAAACAGATCTTCCATTTTCAATTTTAGTTTTGCCTACAACGCAGTTATTAACCCCGCAGACATACACAACATTTACATCATCCAATGCATTGCTTGTCAGGGCATCAATGCTTTCCACGACAACAGCCTCGCTTAATTTTTGATTCTCATCGCAGAATAATCCGCCAGCTTCATCCTCCACGCTAACAACGTCGCCATCAATAAGTCTCCCTCCAAAGTTGTCAATTATATAAATCTCAATTGGAAACCTAAATGCAAAATTGTCATTCTCTAAATTCACCATCAGCGGATATTGCAAAGTATATCTAAAATTATGATTTGTAAAGCAAAACAGCGGGATAAAAGGCAGCCCCAGTTTCAAGGTGCTGGGCTTCAACACATTCCCGTCTCGGGGATAAACATCCAAAAAGAACGCCCATCCAGGATTATAATTAAAACTCACAATTGTATCATCGTGCTCTCCAGAAAAAACATCCCCTATAATCAAGCTGTTATAAAACTCTCCTCTTACATCATTATTTGCTCCTTCAACTCTAAAAAGCCTGGAGATAGTTCCAAGATATTCCTCTATATTTTCCCTGACTTCATTCAATGTCCAAGTATTAGGATTGCATTCATAATTAAACTCGGCAATTGGAGGTATTGAAATCAGCGAATTTTTATCCTTGGCATAAGCAGCTATCAAATCAATTGTCATGGCTTCAAAAGGTGCATTCCCGATCTCAGATCTTCTAAGCTCTCTGTTAACAATGTCAACAGCCATATTATATAGCATCTTCAAATCAATTGGAACATCTATTCCAATGTAGTCGGAAATAGGAAAAATATTTTCTTTAATACCAACGTCGATTTCGGATTTTAATTTCACAGAAATCTTCCCATTTAATATTCCAGCTTCGCTTTCAATCTGTTTGGTGCTAAAGTCATAATCAGGAAATTCATTAAAGCCACATTCACTATTAAATCTCCTGTCAATATATCTCTCAAGTTGATCTTCCATTTCTTGAATAGTAGGGACATCAACATTTCCCCTTCCATAAATCCAATAAGGCGCCTTGTAAATGGGATCAGTCCGCAGGTAAGCTCTTGGATTAAAGCTTATAGAATTAGGAATCTCTATATATCCGCCTTGAAATCCCAGCAGCTCAACTCCATCCCTCGCAATTCTCTCAATACAGTTATTAGCATAGTCTACAACGCCCTTAGCCTGCTCAGGGACAACGCTTACTCCAAACAGCTCACTCTCAATTTTCTGCCTGAAGCTCTCGTTTTGTATATACCCGATAAAGAATGCAGCAAATAATATGACAATCCCGGCAATAATAAATAAGGTAACCTGCCCTCTTTTCCCGATCCCTCTTTTCCCGACGATATTCATTTTATTCATTTCTTCCTGCTAACTTTCTCCTTGATTAATTCAATCAGCTCTGTATTAATATCTCTTTTAATAGAATCCTTGAATTTCTCCCAAAGTTTCTCGTCTTCAATAAGAAGAAGGTATTTTTTCATTAATTTATCAGTTGTTTTGCAGTATATAAATTTTTCTTAGTAACTTACTAACTTACTAACTTACTAAGTAGGATTGGTTAGGAAATAATCAAAAAATTTAATCACTCTTACACTCTCCTTAAGTTAAAAATATATAAACTTCCATAATTTGGTATTATGAAGGAAGGGTGAAAAAAATAAGTTATTATGCGCCAGGAGATCAAACAAAAGATTTATATACTATATTATTACAATAATATTATAGTATTATCATATTAATATAAAATGAACAGAACTGAATTTTACAACAGGAAACAAGAACTAAAACAGCTAAAGGAAGAGTTTGCTAATTTAACCTCTGGCAAAATGTTTGTTGTCTATGGAAGAAGAAGGGTGGGAAAAACAGAGCTGATAAGGCAGTTTATTAAACCATTGCCAAATAAGCTTTACTTTTATGTGGATTTGGTGGAAAGGCAAGGAATATTAGACTCTTTATCAAAAACAGTTCAAGAGCAAATGGGTGAAATGAGAAAATTTGTAGATTTTAGCGATTTTCTGGATTTGATAGCTTTAAAATCAAATAATGAGTTTGTCTTGGTAATTGATGAATTTCAGAGATTTCTGGAAATCTCGCCTCAGTTTATAACAGAACTGCAGAATTGCTGGGATCAAAAATTAAAGAACAAAAAGATTATGCTTATTCTTGTAGGCTCTTCAATTGGAATGATACAAAAAATAACCAGCAGTAAAGCAGGAACATTGTACGGAAGAGCAGTAAAAATTAAAATTGCTCCATTCAAATACTCTGACTTCAGGTTGATGTTTAATGAATTAGGCGAAGAGGAAAAAATAGTTGCTTATGCAGTATTCGGAGGCACTCCTTATTACCTTGAAAAAGCAAAAAAGATAGAAGGCGACATCCACAAAAGAATATTTGGGCTATTTTTAAAAAAAGGAGCAGAATTATTTGAAGAGCCTAAAAACCTATTAGAATATGAAAATGTGCGTATACACTCCAAATACAATTCTATATTGCAGGCAGCTTCTGCAGGAAAAGAAAGCCTCAAAGAAATTCAAGATTTTACAGGGATTAATGCAAATATAATGCCGGCATATATAAAAAAGCTTGATGAACTGCTGGACTTAATGGGGAAAAAAGACCCGGTATTAGGCAAGGAAAGGCTTAGAAGATACGGCTTAAAAGACAATTTCTTTAAGTTTTGGTATAGGTTTATATTTTCAAACCAGACTGCTCTAAACATAGGCAACATAAAGCTTGTAGAAGAAGACATAAAAGAAAACCTTAATTCTTACACTGGAAAAGTGTTTGAAGAAATATGCAAAGAATTACTTATTACTTATATAAATAAAAAGATAGATAGCTATATTCTGGACTTTGAAAACATTGGTAGCTGGTGGAGCAGGACAGGCGAAGAAATAGATATTGTCGCATATAATCACAAATCAAGAAACATACTGGTTGGTGAGGTCAAATGGGCCAATGAATTGGTCGATATAGATGTTGTTGATAATTTGATGAAAAAATCTAGACTAATAAATTTTGCAGGGGAGTATAAGTTCATATTCATTTCAAAAAAAGGCTTCACTGAAAGGGCGCTTACTAGGATAAAAGAAATAAATGGGGTGCATTTAAATCTGAATGATATTGAAAAAATGTTTGATGAAATCTAAAGCTCGCCTGTTGATTTCGTCATTTTGTTAAAATTGTTAAACAAGCCAATCAAAAACAAGCTTTAATGTAGATAAGCAATTCCAGATAGTATCCTAAAATTAATTTTTCAAAATTCTCTAAGTACAAATCTTGAATTCAACTTTTCCGTTCCTCAAAATAAACGGGCTAGCGCTTATGCTGCTCTTGCAATCATTACCTAGAGAAACAAGATCATGATCTCCACTCACAATCAGTCTATATTTTTCATTGGTAAATATTCCTTGGGTAGGATCCTCAAGGTAATACATCAAATTGCTGCTAACATCATCGCAATTATTAGTTAAGATACATTCTTCGATCAAGTCTTTCATCTGCCTTTTCTCATCATCGTCTTCAACATGCACTTTCATCAGGGCATTCAAAGCGCTATTAGCTCTCAAGTTGCTCCTAATTAACCTGCTTTCATTTTCATCATCAGAGCTTTTAATTTTTACAAAAAAAATCAGTGCAAAAACAAGCAGTAGAACAACTACAACCAATCCTATAATCTCGCCCTGCCCTCGCTTCATAACTCACCTCTTATTTTCAGGATGCCTATTTTATACCTTTTTGATTCGGGATAATACAATGAAACAGGAACAGAATAAATCCCGCCATTTGAGCCTTCACTGCCAAATATCTGGAATTTATTCTTATCAGGGTAAGAATTTCCAGCATCAGTAGGAACTTCAATCCAAATTCCTTTCACATTACCAAACAAATTCCCGTAGTATTCCTTATTGTCATTAGCATTCCTAACATCAGAAAATCCTTCCAACTTAACAGCATCCAAGCACTCACTCTCAACTCCCCCTCTGCTGCATCTGAACTCAGGCAAGCCAATAATAACGCTCAATAAACTATTATATTTTTGATCAAGCAAAGTCGCTTTAGTTTCCTCTAATTCCAAATAAGTAAATCTGAAATAAAGAATTAAGCTAAATAACAGCAACAAAATAAAAACTATCAAAACCATTGTAGTAATCCCTATTTCTAGCTGCCCTCGATTATTAGTATACACCTGCACATCCACCCCCTATTAATCTATTATTTGCAGATTCAATTTCACTAACTTTACCAAAATTAAATGAATCAAATGGTTCTATATCATTATCAGTATTATATACTGCATCATTATATCTGCCACCACTAATTGGGCAATTCTCAAAAGGGATATGATTTATTTTCTCATCATAAACATTATTCACAATCTTAAACCTATTAACAGCAGCTTTCTTCACACAATCAAACTCCTCTTTGCTATCTGTAAAAACGGCCCCCATCATCATAGCTTTCCCATAGAAGAAAGATCTTTTTTTATCTTTAAAGCAAATATATCCTTTGACATCTTTTCCAGTAGCATCTTTATCATAATAAATCATTTTATCATATGTTTTTCCGTCTGCAGTTAATCTAGAACCAAAATGAGGGCAATCTCCTTCAATCATATCAGAAGACAAACTAGAATCCTGAAGAAAATTTATTTTAACATCTCCAGGAAGTGAAGAGCTTAACCATTGTGGGAGTTCAAAATCAGGATCATAATCTAATTCATACCTCTTATCCCATAAATAAACAAAATTAGCAACTCTAAAAGGAACATTCCAGCTTGCAGTCGCAACATTTATCTTGTCGCTTTTAATTTTCTCAGGAGCAAAAATTATTTTTCCCCAGACATCTTTCCCGTCTCTATCATTTACCTTGAACCATTGTCTTTTATCCCCTTCATCGCATTTAAATTCCAGCTCAACTCCTTTCCCAAAATCCAAAACACTTTTAGTTTCAGTAGTTTCATATTGAGAAAACATAACATCCAATTCTTCAGCAACAACTTTAGCAGTTATCTTCCCAAACAAGTCAGTATGCTGCACAGCAAAATAAATAAGAAAAGAAAAAATCAAAACCCCGGCAACTATTGAAAATATCCAGTCAAACATAACCGCAAATCCTTTTTTATTCATATATTGCCTCTTTTTTCAACTTATCAAGCAATGTAAATGTCTCTTTGTCAAATTTTGAAAATGCAAACCATTTTTTTCCTAAATCTTTCAAAGATGCTCCAAAATGATATGCTTCCTTATTATCTATAATAATAAACCTGTCGTGTGATAATTTGAACTCTCTAACATCAATAGGAGGATATTGAGAATTATGTTTTTTTAAATCCAATAATAGCTGTTTGGATATTTCTTTAGTGAATATTGTAACCTTTACGTTATTCTTTCTTTTATTGAATAATGTTAAAACAGAATCATCAATAAAGTTATCAATTAAAACAATTGAATTATCGGCAGTTCTTACTATATCTGAAAAGAATTTATATGCATCAAAAATCTGACCATCAAAAAATATTCCTTTTTCTGGTTTTATCTCTTTGCTTTGGATGATGTCAAATATTTGGTCAATTTTTTTATCGCTTTCAATCTGTTTTTTTTCAATAACATCCATTCTTTGAAATAGTTGAGAATTGAGAGAAATAAACTTCCTCATTGCCACGAATGCCCTCATAATTTGAATGTTTACTTCAATCGCTTTGTCGCTGTTAAGAACGCTTGAAAGATTTGCAACTCCTTGTTCTGTAAACGCATAAGGGAGTGCCCCTCCTAGATGTTTTTTAGAAGGTATCACATTTTGTGATACCATAACATCAACCTCTTTTTCAGTTAAAATAAACATAAAGTCAGGAGGAAACCTATTTTTGTTTCTATTTACTGCCTGTTTTAAGACTCTTGTCTCAATAGCATAAAGTTTGGCCAAATCCCTATCAAACATTACTTGAACACCTCGAATAGTATAAATCTTATTCTTAATCTCATTCTTGTCCATAATAGTTAATTCATCTTTCATTTAACCTTTAGTTATATTAATTCCTTTAACAACGCCCTCGTTCTTGAGATTAATGGTTAAAGCTCCATTTGCAACATCAAAGCATTCAGGATTATTATCAAGAGTTATCTTAGTTGACATATTGAATCTATTTTCTTCATAAAGATTTAAAGGCCCGACAAAAACATCACTAAAGTCTTTTAATTTATCAACAAGGCCTCCATCATTATCCGGAACATTTCCCTCAACAAAGTTTCCGGTTTCATTTACAAAGCATACCCATCTAGCATCACCCGGTAGCAAAAACCTCTCCTCTCCAGAACTTCCTCTATCAAGATAGTAATACTGGCTTAATTTTTTATCCAAATCATTAAAAAAATTTACAACGAGTACATCATCCTTCAAGTTTTCTGTTTTCTTTATCAGCTTGATTCCAAAAAACAAAATAGAAGTTGCAACAATCAAAACAAAAAGCCATACAAAAATTTGCTGTGTCTGTCCTCTTTTCATTTTTCAAGCAGCCATTTCCATAATGGGATATATTTTACCATTTTGTTTCCAATAGCCTCTTCCCCGCCCTTATCATAAGTAATAATTAAGAGATCTCTGCATCTCAACTCCTTGCTAGCCTTAACTAAAGCTTTAATCTCTCTCTCTTTAGTATATCTATCATCTAAAGAATAAGATACTTGTATCAGTTTTTTAACTTTCCCTTTTTCAACGACTACAAAATCCACTTCTTTCCCGTCAATGGATTTATAGTAATAAATTTCCTTTTCCCTTCTAAGAAGTTCTACAAAAACCAAATTTTCCATCAATTTCCCCTTCTCAGAGATCCCATTTACAGTCAGAAGTCCATTATCTATAATGTATATCTTTGATAGGGATTGCTCCTTTTCTCTGTAAGAATAAGAGAACCTTTTTAATGGAAAAACAAAAAAAACGTCGTTTAATGCACCCAAATAGTTATATAGGGAATCCTTGCTTGCTTTAATACCGTTCGACTTGATAAATTTATAAAACTTATGGATTGAAAACTCTCTCGAAGCAGAATCAATTAGGGAACTTATTAAAATCCTTAAAAGTTTTATATTCCTTATTTTATATCTTTCAACAACGTCCCTAAAGATAATTGTTTCAACAATATCTAATAGAATTTTATTTCCTTCCTGGGGATACAAGACAGCTTCAGGATAACCCCCTTTTTCAATATATGTTTCTAAATTCTTTAAAATATGAATCTTTTCAGCTTTTGAGAGATACTTGCCCATCCCTATCTCTTTAGTGCCTAAATATTCCGAAAAGGAAAATGGCAAAATCTTATAGGTTATCGTCCTTCCTCTCATTGAGGTTGCAATTTCCCTGCTTAAAAGCTTGGAAGAAGAACCAGAAATAAAAATCTGGACCTTTTCATTGTCAATCAATGTTCTAACAGATTTCTCCCAGCCATTCACATTTTGGATCTCATCCAAGAAAAGCCACAAGCTTTTCTTTTCATTTTTTGGGTATATCTCAAAAAGAACGTCCATCATATTGATGAGGTCTCCGCCTTCAACGCCTTCCAAATCTCCTCTTTCAAAATTTACATAGAGCACTTGTGTAGTATCTGCCTTAAAGGAACTGGAATTCAAAATTTCTTTAATCATCTGGAACATTGCAAATGTCTTCCCAGATCTTCTAGGACCGATTATTGAAATTGCTCTTCTCAGGGGAATCATCTTAGGTATTTTTACATTTCTTATTACAAGCTCTGGAAGTTCTTCGCTGTTAAAATCCTTTATTATCTCTCCCCATTTTTCTCTGCTTATCATGGTATTTTATATAAGGAAACTATTTATAAATGTTTCCTTCCATATAAGCATAACTGTTATTAGATAATGAATCTGTCCATTAAGGATTAATCCTCACTACTCCCATCTCATTGCCCCACAAATCCTCGCATCTGAAATAATAGCTTCCGCTAGTAGTAATAAGTTGCTTAGCCCTATTTGTAGTATCCTTTCCAACACCTTGCCATCGGCTTTCATCAGCAGGAACAGAATCGCCAGTTGCAATTTCACACTCAGCCTCCTCGCTGACAGTTATATACTTGTTGCCTTCAACAGTAACTATCTGCCTTATCTCAGGAGCAATTTTATCTTGCAGAACATTGACAGCAAAGTCCTGCTCAGCAACTTGCCCAGCGCTATCGCTGCATTCAGCTTTAATGTTGTAAACACCATCGGCATTGACACTAATATTGGCAGTATGCACAAGCGCTCCAGATCCTAAATTTATTTTAGCTGCATTAATTCGAGCAGAGCCTATTGTAGTGTAAGTGCATTTAACGTCGCCAACACCCCCAACAGTCGCTGTAGCAGTTTCAATTATCCTTTTTCCATAATTTCCAACAGGAAGAGAGAATAAAATGCTCAGCTCTTGAGACTCAGGAACTTCGATATTGAAATTAATTCTTCTTAATGGGGTTAGTCCGTCAGAAGCTTGGCATCTAATATAATATTCATGACTTCCAACATTAAGGTTTCTCAAAATTTTACTATATCTTGTAGCGCCTCCGAATACCCTTTCATAATCCATAGCCCCATCATAATCATTCGGATCAAATCTCTCTTCTAGCTGTCGAGTAAATCCTTTTCTATAATAGCAAGTTGCAATTCCATTTTGATCAGGGCCGCCTCTCAATTCCAGGAAAAGCTCAGGTCTTATTGTTTGTACATTACCGCTAGGACCTACCTGTCCCAAGATTAAAGATGAAACAACAACACCAGGTTGACCTCCAGGCTTGCTATTAGGATCTAAAGGATTTGTTCCAGCATCAACTTCTTCTCCGTCGCTAAATCCATCTCCATCGCTATCTCTTCTATCAGGATCAGTGCCGATCTCTTCTTCCTCATCTTTTGTCAATCCATCTCCATCATTATCAGAATCGCCATCAGTAGTAATAGAAGCAACCAACACTCTCAACAATCCAGATTTTTTATCTCCAGCTTCAACATAGTACTCGCTTCTAGGATCAAATCCATCATCCACTTGAATCGCAGCAGTCCATTCAATAATAGCACCCTCAGGAGCAGGAATTATAATTCTTTTTTCATCTACAGTATCGTCTATCTGGCCCCAGTCAGTTATAAACACATCCTTCTCTTTTATTTTATAGTTAATAGCATCTCCTGCTCTGCAGTTATTTCCCTCTATTAATATGTAAGACTTACTTCCACTTTGAATGCTTGCAATATTAGTCCCGCTTATATCCTTCCAGCTCACTGATTTAACAGAGCAAACATCTCCTGTAGGCGGCGGTGTTTCTGGTGGCTCTTCCCCACCAGCTGAACTTACACTTATTCTTATTGTTGCCTCTGCTCTTTCTCCATTTCTATCTGCTGCTCTAACTTTAGCTGTATAACTTCCAGCATCTGAATAAGTATATCTTATTGAACCGCTAGTTATTATTGTTTCAAATATTCCGTCGTTATTAAAGTCCCAAGAATATGTAAAAGGTGAATTTCCATTTGTAACTGCCGTCGTAAACTCTACTTGTAATGGTGCATCTCCGCTTGTTGGATTAGCAGCTATTTGAATATTAAATATAGTGTCTTCTTCCTCTTCTTTAATCTCTTCACATACATTTCCTATCCCATCATTATCGCTATCAGCTTGATCAGCATTGGCATTATTTGGACAATTATCCCTGTTATCTGGAATGCCATCACTATCAGTATCTGCATTAAAAGAATTTATCTTGACAGAAGCAGTATCATCATCTCTCAACTTTCCATCAAAAACAGTCAACACAACTCTATAATCGCCAGCAGCAGTATATTCGTTGCTTGGCAAAGCTCCGCTTCCTCTTTTACCGTCGCCAAAGTCCCAGTCATAAGTCAAAGGATCTCTATCAACATCATTGCTATTGCTTCCATCAAAGTAAACTCTAACTCTTCCATTAGCATTAAGAGTTGCTTCCTTATCGTCTCCAGCATTAGCAACAGGAGCCTGATTGCCAGAAGTATCATAAGGATTCACTTGAACATTTGCCTTATCTTCATTACTCAAACCGCCTCTATCAGTTACTTTCAAAGAAACATCGAATACATCAGCTTTCCTATATTCATGTTTCACTACAGACCCTCTTGCTTCAGCACTTCCATCGCCAAAGTTCCAAGCATATTCCAAAGGCAATCCTTCAGGATCATTACTATTTCTCCCATCAAAAACCACTTCAACTCTATTATTTGCATCTAAAGATACATCCTTATCTTCGCCGGCATTAGCAGTAGGAGGATCATTTTCAAGATGATTATAAGCATTAATTTGTATGCTAATCTCATCAGTATCTCTCCCGCCTTTATTATCGTCGACAGTCAATACAACATCATATTTTCCATTAAGATCGTATACTTTACTTGGTCTCACTCCCCTTAATCCATTGCTCCAAGAATATGTTAATTGATCATTATCAGGATCGCTACTTCCGCTTCCATCAAACTGCACAGTAATTCTATCATCAGAATTTAAAGAAACTTTTTGATCTTCGCCAGCATTAGCAACAGGATTATTATTTATTCCACCACCAATAACATTTATAGTAGTAGTTCCTTCTCCAACGTCACCATCATTATCTCTTACTAAAACTTTTACAGTGTAACTACCCGCCTCGCTATAAACTCTAGTAGGATTTGAATTACTTGAGTCTACAACTTCATAGTTTCCATTATTATCATAATCCCAAGAATATTTATAAGGAGCATTTCCATCCTTGACAGCAACGCTGAATCTCACTGTCAAAGGAGATTTTCCAGAAGAGGGATCAGCACCTACAGAGAGAATTTCAGGAACTGTGTCAATACCTCCAGGATTAGTTCCGCGAGGATCTACATGAATATTTAGAGTGTCTTCAGCTTGTTTATCCTTGCTATCCTTAACAACAACTTTGGCAACATAATCTCCATCTGCAGTATAGGTACGAGATTTAATGTCAGGCACATTACTATACTCAAAATTCCCATCATTGTTAAAGTCCCATGAATATCTATAAGGGGCATTTCCATTTGTTGTAGCAACATTGAATGTAACTGCCAAAGGAGCATCTCCAGAAGTAGGTCCTCCTCCCAATGTAACAACAAAGTCTCCTTCTGTTGGAGGTGTTGTTACAGCAGGACAATTATCTCCAATATCAACACAATTATTATTCGAATCATAAATTCCAGGACAACTATTTACAGTGCAACTTCCTCCAGGTATTGGCTGAGTAGAACTTCCGCAAGAACTAACATCAAATCCACTGCAATCACTTTCGCATCTCAAACTTCCAGCACTAAATCCAAAATTACTGCAACTTTTTCCATTTAATAAACTGCCATCACAAGTCTCTCCAGCATCTAATCTATCATTGTCACAATCAGCAGGATTTTGAGGAGGTTGTTGAGTCGGACAATTTGGTTCGGTTTTAATGCAAGTTAAGGCATTATTATATCTCCCTTCGCAATTATTAGCATCCTTACAAACTTCTCCCGCTTTAGCACCAGGAGGAACAGGTTTCTGTTTTATTTTAATTATCTGGGATTTCTTCTGAGCAGAAGCGCTTATTATTTCACCATTAGCAGCAACTAGTTCAGGATCCTCATCTCCATATCTTCCATTTGCATCTTTCTGCCATGATAAAGTTATAAATTCAACATCGTAGTAACCGCCACCACTACTTTGTCTATCTAATTTCAATGTCCTCGGGAAATCCATAAAAGAAATCTGCTCATAAACATCCTCTCCCAAAACTCTCTCATAATCATACAAATCAATTACAACATCAACATTATTGCATTGCTCATTCCCTTTAACTTTTAATGCAATTTCAGTTCCTTCTTCTATTGAAGCTTCATTGGAATAAGGCTGACCTCTTTCTAAATCATACCATTTTACTTCTGTTATCTCGCAACCAGCAGACAATCCACCACCAACATCAGAAACACAAACTCCAGCATTATTAGGATCATCATTAAATCCAGTAGCACACCCATATCCGCATTTATTCTCTCCACTCCACTTGCATCCAGAATCTTTAGCGCTTAAGCAGACAGCTTGGTTCTGATCAAAATAATCATTATCACATTTTATTGTGCAACTTCTCTTCTTAACACATGTTCCATCATTATTAATGCCTTCAGGAGTTTCAGAACAGGTCTCGCATAAAGCCTCAATGCATTGTCCAATCTGTCTGCCATTTTGAGTATTCTGATCATTGCAGTCCAAGGCATCTTCAACACCATCATTTTCCTGATCGCTCAGGCATAAAGGATTTGGCTCTGTTGCACAATAAGAAGTTCTATATTCCTTAATAACACTAGGGCAATTTGCAGTAGAGCAGTAACCATTAACACAATTCTGTCTTACACTATTTAGTTGTTTGTTGCATAAAAATTCCTGGCTTTGAACTTCAGCGCAATAAGCATCTCCAGGACACTGAAGACATACAGTAGCAGCATTATCGGCTGTGCAAGCAACAGCGCCTACAGGAGGGGCTATATATTTTTCAAATTTAATATTTAAAACAGCATTAGCAACATTCTCAAGATCATCTATAGCCTCGCATCTGACAGTGATTCGGTAATCTCCATTTGTCGAAAAAAAATCAAAGCTCTGTTTATGTATGTTCCTATCCTCATACCCCGGATCAGCATCTGTGCCGAAAGGGACTCTCTGGATAGATACATCATCATAAATGTACGAATAAGAACACATAGCTCCCCGGCCCATGCCCCCAGAAGTTCTTACCTCCAAGACATCAGTCTGGCGGATAGTAGCCCCTTCAGTTGGGCTAGTTATATCTATTTGTAATGGAGTAGCTCTATTAATAACATAGCCGTAAGGAACCGGATTCCTATTATTCCCCTCATCCTTGCATGCAAAATAATAATTATTAACTCCGTCATTGACATTAACATCTAAACTGCAGGATTTAAAAAATGAACCGCTATATCCAGAAGGTAAATTAGAGGATCCTTCAGCAGAAATATCTCCACAATTAACTTGTTGCTGCATAGCATCAAACCCAATAAATTCATCGCTATATCTGCAGCTCTCAACACCACTTAAATCACTTACAATAAATCCAATTGTAACAGCATTAGATTCAGAACTAGGCAAAGTATAAACATCGCTGCTTTGACCTTCATCTTTAGGATTGAATAAATGGATAACAGGAGGATCTGTATCCCCAACACCGTCTGTCAATCTAAATCTAACAAAATAATCTTCATTATTATCATTCCCGAAGAAATCGCTGCATTGAACGTAAAACACACAACCATCATCATCAGAGCATCCTAGCTTATCTTTTTCAGTCCAATCATCAAATGAAAATGGATAAAGATGGTCTTTCCCATTGTACAAAGTTTGCAATAAGCCAACCTTTTTATCTCTCATATTTTCTAAGATTTTATCATATTTATTATCTTCACTCATCGAACTAGTCACGCCCTCCTGCAAATTAACTCCAAACAAGCCTCTTTCTGGAATAGGGCTCATTCTACAGTTTGAAACTTTATCTGTTGTTAAAATTAAACCATATTTCTTATCCTCAACAAGGTCTTTCACATCGCATCCGTTAATTCCAGGAGGAATCCCGCTGGGAAGAGTGCCTGCTCCTTGGCCTTGAATTCCAGTATCAGGATTATAAGTTGGAAGCAAAGCAAATGATCTAGGCAAAGCTTGTCTACCTCTATTAAATTGTACAATATCCTGTTTGACTTGCATAGTTCCGATATCAACCACACCGCATGTATTTATTAGAGGGGGGTTTTTATCAGCAATAGCTTCATCTAAACAAACCCCTTCACTGGCATCCCTAACTGTTGGCTCAAAAACACAGTTTTTTCCTATTGATCTGCAAGTATATTCACTGCACTTAGCCCCGAAAGATTTACTACCACAAACATTACAATCTCCCGTGTCTGTAGGATTATAAGGAGTACAGCTTCCGCCTGAGAAAGCTCCTATAAGCCCACCAACAAGGCACCCCCCTCCCATGACAATAGCATCATCCCAGCCCATATAAGAATAGACACTGCCGCTCATAATTATCAAGATTAAAATTCCAGTTCCGAATTTAAATTTCTTATTCATCTACTGTAGCCACCTATCAAAGTTCCTGGATTGGATCCATCTGGACTGTTAGCCATTATCCAACCACCGCCCTCTCTCTGGGCCCACAAATTACCATCAGAATCCTTCACTGCATCCCCAGTAAGACTAACAGGCTTTCCTGCAGGAATTGTGTCTGTAATATCCCCATCCATAGAAGGTTCATCTCTAATATTCCTCTCTCCTTCGAAAACCAAATTATAAACCTCTTCAGAAGTTTTAGCAACAATAATTGTCTTGTAAGCAACATCTATATGGTCTGGGGTGTTCTTAACAACAGTTCTAACCAAACTATTGCTTCCAGGCACTTGTGGCACAACAGAATTTCCTAAAGACGAGCTTGCACTTTGAAACGGAGGAGCTTGAGGAGCTTGAGTAGGGCTTATGTATCCAGAAAAGGGATCTGCAGGGGGGGCATAACCTTCGATAGCTCCCGTATTCGGAATACCTCTAGCAGCATTTATAGGAGGACTGCTAAAGATAGTCTCCCATCCTCCCCCTTCATGTAAACCTAAGCTTCCGCCAGTTAAATATAAAGCCTCAGCAACAACAGCTCCTGCAACGCATCCGATACCAGCTCCCTTCCACCCGCTACCGCCTTTAAAGCTACAATCACCTTTTCTATAACACTCCTTGCTATCGCAAAAGTTACCCCAACCATCGCCACAATTCCCGCATTTTAACTCATAACCGCCAGTAGTTAAAGCATTATCATAAAAAACACTGCCTAAAGCATATCTCGGCCTACAGTTTTTCCCGTCTATGTCATAATTATCAACTAATTCAGCTTTACTAAACCCTTCTTTATATAAATAATAATCTGTCTGCTTTTCAGTCAAAGTCGTTCTCAGTGCTGTCGTCCTAAATAGATTAGTAGGTAACCCTCCGGACATACTTTCAACAACATCATAAATACCATCTTCAATATTATCTAATGCTTCATCTAATTTTCCAACTTGTTTAAAATCTCTTGGAGCACACATAGCCCATTTTTCATCCTCTGTTCCAAGCATATAATATTCATCTTCCCAATTTTCAAAGCAAACCCCTTTTTTGCCCCTAAACAAATCCCCTGGTTCAATATCTAATTCCCCATTAACACAGCTGTATTTATAGTATCTCTGACCTGCAGAATATTTCTGAAAAACATCTTTTACATCGTTTGACCTAAATGTTCCTTCGGTTCTACGAAACTCTTGAAGTCCAATTATCTCTTTCTTGGAATATAATTTCCATCCTTCTCCATTTTCAGTTGCATAAACAACGCACCAGCTCTCCCCATGAAGCCTTTTGTCCTTTCCTTCTTTAATATCATCATCAGTTAAACCCAACATTGCCGGGGTTATCTCATTAAAGATTATATATGGCTGACCAAGACCTACATCTATTTTTCTAATAATAGCATTTTCATACAGGTTACAAGAAGTTTTAACACATTCAGGTTTCCCACTTACTTCAGAACAAACCTCCTCATTTTCAACACATTCTTTAACCTTTCTAACATACTCATTAGTATTTGATTTAACTTCTATAACGCTATCCTTATCCACACTGCACACATTTCTAGTTAGCTCATTAAGAGCAGGAACAGGATTCCTCTCTATATGCTTTTCAGCACATTCATTAATGTCCCTAACAGCGGCATCAAATTCCCCCCCTAACTTTTCGCACCTTGATGAAGAGATTATACTGCATCTGCTAGAAAGTCTGAAGAAACATCCCCCCAACCGGCACTGATTATAAGGAGAAATCCCCTCGGCATTGTAACAAGCCCCTCCTCCTAGATTAGTTCCGCCTATAGCAATACAATTATTATTATCAACATTAGAACTGCAGTATCCATCATTTTCTAAACAACAAACTCCGGTGCTTTGGGCATCAGCATAATTAATTAAAGCTAAAAATACAATCAATCCCAATATTAATTTATATCTCATTTCGCCACAACAAATACAAATACCTTTCCTGAGTCTCCTAATTGTCCCTCCTCAGCTGGAAAATCTTCTCTATTGCCTATAATCACAAGCCTTCTACCCTTATGATTATCAACGACCAGGCAGATTACATCTTCACTCTGACTTCCACAGTAAATAGCAAGGTCTTCTATTTGACCAGTAATAACCCCAGTCACTATCTCTCTCGCCAAATTATACATCTTGCCAAAATTATCCTCTAAGTTAACACTAAACCTGTTAATCTCGCTTGTAAGACCACCCTTACTAATTTTGACAGGATATGTAATTGTTACAGAAACTATTCTATCCCCAATAATGGTCCCAGCATCGATTCCTGCTTCATCCTCTTCTATATCAAAGTCATCTCTAAAGAGATCTAGGCTACAACCATCGTTAATCAAAAAATATTCAATACTCTGTGAAATAAATTCTGGAGGTGGTTGGCCAGTAATAAGATAATTATCCCCTGCACTACTAACTAAAACATTATAGTTAGAAAAGATAGCATCATTTTTATCCATACTGGGCCTTCCCCCATTATTTTTTAGATTCTCCACTATATTCTCTAATTTTTCCTTAACACATCCCTCAATGTATTCCTTAATAGGCTCCACCTGTGCAGTTGTTATCCTCCTTCCTATCTGCACATCTTCCCTCGTAAAAAACACAACCAAGACAGCAATCAAAACAATAGCAACCCCGGCAATAATAAATAAAGTAACCTGCCCTCTTTTTCCAATTGAATTTTTCGTGAACGTTTTTCTAAAAGGCTCTATCATTTTTTCCTGCTCCTCTCAACTTTATCCTTAACAGCCTCGTTAATGAATTCTATCAAAGTTTTATTCTCCAGAACAGCAGCTAATTTAGCCTTTTTGTGCAGCTCATCCTCGACTTCTATATTCACTCTTGTCATAGATTCTCTATGTTTTCTCCTTTATTTTTTTGCTCGCATACCTTACGAAGTATGAAAACACTAAAGCGATTAATGTCAATCCCCAATCAGTGGCGCTGAAGCATTCTGTTCCTATCACCCTTGTAAAGACAAACAGCAATACTAGCGAATCTATCACTCTCGATAGAATCTCTAGTTCATTCATTTTATTATAATAGTCACTAATCCATAAATTGCTATTCCCAAAACTATCAGGGCCATAATATAAGAGATTATTTTTAAGATCCTGTTTCTCCTCTTTATTTCATTCCTCCTTGCCATTTTAATAAATAACTTAGCTAACTAAGCTTATTTAACTTATTTAGTTTATTAAGCTTATCAATTTTAGTTATATAACTTACTTTTAATGGCCTTAACTGCTATATAAATCTTATTCAATTATTTTCTTACCAAGTAATAAAAATATATTAAAATCAACTTATTTTCTTACCAAGTATGAAAAGATTTATAAATAAAGAAATATATCTTACCAAGTATGAAAAAAGAAATACTTGAAAAGACAGCAAAAGAATACTTTAATGCTGCAGAAGATGAATTCAAAAAATCAAGGTTCAACTCTGCTTTGGTGCTTTATTTTAAATCACTGGTTGCATTGGTTGATCTCTATATACTCCAACAAACAAATCAAACTCCATCATCGCATAATGTCAGATTCAGAATAACAGAAGATAAATTTCCAGAGGTTTATAATCTACTAGATAAAGATTTTCCATTCTATCAGCAAAGTTATATGCAAATAATGACAAAAGAATTAGCAGAGGTAATAAAAGATGACGTACAAATTATGGCAGAAAAAACTAAAATTAAATTATAGTAAAGACGTACTGGAGATAGTTCAATTTGGATCTTCTGTAATAGAAGGGACTACTCCAAATGATATAGACATAGCTATGATCTTCCAAAAAATTCCATTAAAAGAACAATTAAACCAAGCTCAACAGATTAAAAACCAGTTAAAGGAAGAAACAGATCTTCCTATTCATATTAATGCTTATGATTTATACTCTTTATTTCACGAGGGAAATTTTGCAAAGGAGGATATTTTATTCTATGGAAAGAGTTTAATTTCAAGAGATTATTTTTCTAAAATTTTTGGATTAACACCAAGTATACAAGTGCAATATGAATTAAAAGGTTTAAAGAAAAAAGATAAAGTTAGGTTGCATTACACCTTAAGAGGAAAAAAAAATAAATATGGATTATTAAAAAAATATGGGGGCGAATTATTATGCCCGGGATTGATAGAAATTCATCCGGAGCATGAAAAAATATTTATGGAAGCAATTAAAAAAATAACAAATAAAACAAATATCAGGAAAATTTTATTTTAGCAGTTATAATCCACGTTTCGGTTCCAATATTAAGGAAATCTCCTGCCGACGCTTTCAGCTAAAACAGCCTTCAAATCCCGGGAGAGGTTTCTGGCATCTCTTCTTTCCTTATATTTCTCAAGAATGTCAATTAAATTATGAGCAACAGTCCTCTCGCGCTCAGACAAAGTTTTCTCTGCTCTCAGAGTTTGCAATAATCTTTCGCCATATTCAATCATAAGGCCATAAACCTCGTCATAAAGCTCCTTCAAGCTATCTTCGCTTTTCTTCAATTCCAGCCCGGTTTTGAACCTCAGCTCCCTTATAGAAAAGTAAACAGAGTCATCAAGGACTTCTAGATTTTCTGAAAGAGAAGCAAATGCCAGGTAATTATCTCCAAAAGATTTTGGTTTTACTTTTAGCTTTCTCAAATTCTCTTTAACTTTCTCGAATAAGGATTCGATGTATTTGGATTGTTTTTTAATGAACTCGTATTTCCCCTTGTCTATCCTTTCTATTTCTGTAACTCTAATCCTGTCTTTCCTGCTCAATTCAGCAGATGAAGCATTAGGTGTGCCGGCAATAACAGCAGCAGCCATTGCAGCAGCCAAGACAATGCTTCTAATCTTTCTCTTAATGTCCATAAATCGGATAAATAAAGGCAAGAACTATTTAAAAATATCTAAAGTTAAAATGCTAAGAAAAATCCTCTCTATTAAATACCATCGCATCCCCTTTTAAATCCACTCCGTTTAAAATCTCACCAAATAAAATTACATGATCTCCAGCATCAACTTTTTTAATTAGCTTGCATTCGATAGCAGCGACGCAGTTCTCCAGCACAGGGCTTCCATTTTCCATCTCCTTAAGCTCAACGTCTTTAAAGTTATTCAAATTATTTCCAGCGGTGAATCCAAAATGCCTAGCAATCTCCAAGTGCTCATTCCCTAAGATATTCACGCAAAAAACCTCCGCTTCAAGCAGCTCTTCATATCCATTCCTGTTTTTCCCGACGCTGATCATCAGCATATTAGGTTTAAAAGCAGCCCGGTTAACCCATGCAGTTGTAATTCCATAATTCATTCCGTCTAAATTAAAAGTAATTACAAAGACCCCATTCCTTATTTTTCTTATAGCCTTCTCAACTTCATCCATTTTTCTTTTCCGTGAACGCTTTTTATTTTTGATGAAACTTTTCTTAAAAGTTTATTTTAGTCCTCAGAAATTCTCGGAGCCAGTATAAAGCTTAAAGCTAATTTATCCAGGACATTATACTCCAATTTCAACGGATAGTCTGTATTCCACCTGATTATCACCTTGTCGCTCAGCTTCCCGCCCTTGATTAATTTTTTCAAATACTCAATGCTGTATCTCGCATTTACGCTGTCCTCAGTAAAAATCTCGGTCCCCTCGCTTTTTGAAAATTCAATCTTTGCATTGCTCAAGTTTCCATCACCGATTATTGTCATCCCATCTTTATTCAATCCGAAAGCAACGCTCTCAGCCACAATTCCGACATCCTCGATAGCATCCTCAAGCATCTTGGAGCCTATTACAACCTTGGATTTGAACTCCAGGTCGGGAATCTGCTGCTCTCTCTCCTCGATGTCAATCAAGCTCAGGTGGAACAATCTTTGGGAATCCCCTTGCATCCCTATTCTTAGCTTATTTCTCTTCTTGTCCAGCTCCAAAATTAAAGTGTCATTTCCTTTTAATCTTCTCAAGATTTGGTTTAAGCTATCCAGGCTGACGCATATTGTTTCCTTATCCTCGATGCTGTATTCAATAAATGCGCTGCTCAATAATCTAAAAACTGCTAGCACAACATTGGCAGGATCCGTGGCAACAATCTCTAATTTATCCTTGTCAATTTTAAACTGGACGTCGTTGACTAAATCAGCAAGTATGTTAATAGGCTCTTTCAATAGTTTAGTTTCAGCTAGTGTAAGTTTCATAACAAACTGCTTGAAAAGCTAATATATAAGATTTAGTATTTTTAAAAATATAATTCAGAATAACAGCCACCCAGGCAACAAAGGCTCGATAAATGGCCAGTACAATGGAGCAACAACAACCAGCCCAGAAATCAGTAGAGTATGGAACCAGTGCTCAGCCATCCCCCTCGCAGCTAGCTGCCCATGAACTGCTTTGGAAACAGCATGCATCTTAAAGTTCAATATCAACCCAATGGCAATCCTCCCGATCCATATACTGCTGATCAGCGGGATATTCCTCGTTGCAAGCGTAGTCACATCTAAAAACTCAGGCCAATTAAACACAGCAAATAAAGCAACCATCATTAAAATCACAGAATGAAAACCATGACCGATCCAATGGCTTCCTCTGAAATTCAGATCACTATGAATTGCAATTAGCTCATATAGGCCAAGAATAACTCCTAAAACAATCACAGCATTCCAAATAACCATGTAAATATATATTTTAAACTTCTATATAAATATAACTATCCAGTTTAGCATAGAAATAAGAAATATCTCATCCTCTTTTAAGGTTACTGTCTACTATCCAATTGCACTTGTGTAGCTTAATAACATTTGCCCTCTCTTTTTAGAGAGTGATAAATGTGAAAACAGAGTTGAATCGCTAGAGGTTGAGATGACTAAGATTACTAAGAATTTGCTTGGATTGGGTTGGGAAGCGGGATTTTGGGGTTTTGGTGGGTTTGGTTATTGGGCTCCCAGAGCCTGAATTCGGGCTTTTAGCTCTGCTATCTCCTTGTCTTTTTCTTCTTTGAGTTTTTCCAATATCCCTTTTTTTGTTGTTTTAATTTTTCAATTTGCGTTTGCTGTTTTTTGGGGATTTTTTATTCTTCTACTACTATAATCAAGCGAGAGCTCCTCCCTCCAACTTTTATTTCATAAACATATTCTCCTGCTTCAGCATTTTTAAGCACTATCACTTTTACATCCCAATCACTAAATCCATTAATCTCTACTCTTCTTTTTTCTTTGTCATAAATAAAAAAATCTTCTTCTCCCTCAATTTTAAGATTTGTGGCTATGCTGCCCTTGGCAGGATTTAAGAACCTTACGATTAATGCTGCTTGCTCTCCTCCTTTCAAATTCAGAATATTACTTGAGAGCGATATCTGCTCATCCGGATGGGGGATTTCTAAATCAGCCCTTATATTTTCAAAATCGTTTTCTGTTATTTCCTTGCCTTCAAAAATTGCGAAACCTGTAATATTTGCCAAATCTACTCCTGTCAAGGAGATGGATGCGATAATCAAAATAAGAGAGATACTTATAAGTGTAATCTTTGTTCTCCATTTAGATTCTTTTTCTTCTTTCATTTTGACCTATAAAATGGTGATCTTGCTTTTTGAGCCTATAAAAACCCTATCTCCAGTTCCAGAGATTGAGAAGGTTCCTATCTCTAGAGTTGAATTATCTAAAAAAAGCGTACATGCTGAATTAATTCCTAATGCGCTATATTGCAGTATGTTGTTAGTAAATATAGCTGCGGTGTTATTACAAACAGTGCAATTTGTAGACTCATCCAAGTCTGCTATGCATCCCCATGGGCAATTATTCGATCCCCCCCCTGAACCAGTATAATCAGAATTTGCTGCCGAGTTTGTGCAAGCCGTCCTTGAATCAGAATTAGTAGCTGAATAATAACCAGTTCCTACTGCAGTGCAATCCTGTGATCCTCCATCGCTGTCATAATAATCTAAATCGCAATTGCAGTCTGTTGCTGCAGATGATGTTGTAGCTCCTCCAGTTCCTGAATTTGCAGTACATTGTGTCCTTGAATTGCTATTATCTGCAGACCAGTAATCATCGCCGGCAGCATCGCACGTCCCATCCTCGCAGTTATAATACCCGGCATTCCCCACACAGTCTGTGACAGCATCTGAAGTTGTTGCACCTGCAGTGTCAGAATTGGTAGGGCACTGTGTGCGAGAATCACTATTGGTGGCAGAATAATACCCATCCCCTACAGCTGTGCAGTCTTGTGTTCCGCCGTCTGAATCATAATACCCGGCATCGCAGTTGCAGTCAGTTGCAGCAGATGAAGTTGTTGCGCCGTTCGTGCCAGAATTAGCAGCGCACTGTGTCCTAGAGTTGCTGTTATCCGCACTCCAGTAGTCATCGCCAGCAGCAGAACAAGTCCCGGTCTGGCAGTTATAATAGCCTGCATTTCCCAGGCAGTCATCCACCGCATCAGATGTCGTTGCCCCATTAGTGTCGGAGTTTGAAGGGCATGCTGTTCTGTCATTATCACTTGCTGGAGAGTAATAATTTGCGCCAACATTTGTGCAGCTACCCCCGTAAGCATACTGTCCTGCGCCGCATGTTTCTCCACTTGCGTAATTGACAGTTAGGTGTACTAATTCAACCCAACCTCCTGCATCAGTAGAGCGATCAAATCTAAACTCGTGAGCACTAGAGCTAAGGGGTATAGAGCCTAGCAGTCGTGCTTCACAAGTAGAGCTTGCAGCATAAAGGGACACTGTAGGCCAAACATCAACTCCATCCACATAAAAATCACAAGAAGTACAAAGGTTATTGTCCATATCAGCATATACATAAACATCATACATCCCTCCCCCCGATGCAGGTGTTATAGACCTATACATATAATTCCCAGCAGTATTAGAGCCATATCCTGTTTCACTACATTTTGCCCATGAATCAAATGAGCCTGAAAAACTAAAAGTACCGGCTGCATAGTCTGTAGCATTAGAGGTGTGTCCTGATATAATTGCAATTAACAGAAACAGAAATATTTTTCCGAATAAATTTTTTTTCACTTCCAACCAACCCATTTTTTATTTGAATAGTTATGAAATTTCATCTTCTTAATTGTGCCCTATTACAAGGGCGGTTCCATTGTCATAGATATAGCCACCCGGACTGAAAAGAATGTAAGGAAAATCTGTTGCTGTCGTGTTTGTTATTGTTAAATTTCCTCCAGAGATGTCTAATAAAGAAGAAGGCGAAGTTGTTCCAATTCCAACTCTATTAGCTGAGGCATCTACATAAAAAGTATCTCCGTCTACTGTAAAGTTGTCTGCGAAGGTTACATTGCCAATAAATCTTTGGTCTGTTTCATTTAACATAGCTATATTCGTATAATCCATCCCCCCACCAGAAGCATCTACCCCGCAGGTAATATTTCCATCAGCGCTTGTTATTAGCTTACCAGAGCAACTTGATAAGCCACTTATGGATAAAAATACATCTCCAGTAATATTAGTTGCTCCTATTACATTTAATAATTGTGCTGGCGCCGTCGTGCCGATGCCGACGTTGCCTGCTCCTGTTATTCTCATTGCCTCTGCTAAGGATAAATTTGAAATTATTCCATTAACGTCTCCATAGCCAGTATAGAAAACTAAAGCTCCTCGCTCAGTTCCATTAGAAACGTCTTCTAAAATTCCTGAAATCATAGAAGCATTTTCCATTTCTCCAGTGTCATCTGCCAATCTAAATAAGATAGAAGAGCCGTAGCCGTCTCCTGCCCCTGTTGAGAGATTTGTCTTCTCTAAAACCAACAATTCAGTAATAGTTTCATTCAAGTCATCTGAAATGTTTAAATGCAGCAAGAATAAAGGATTAATGCTGCCTATTCCAGTAAATGTTGAAGTAATATTAGTCTGACCAACAGACAAGTCATCCTTGATAATAAAGCTACCTAGGTAGCTGCTTCCTAGAACTCTTAAATCCTGCAATATAGTTAGATTATCAATCCTTGTAAATGTTTCTGTATCCGCATAGATATAATCTACTAATAAAGAATCCACAGTTGTGAAATTAAATTGAGCGGTTATGTTATCTGTAACAGATAAATTAGCTATTATAAATTCGCTGTCTATTGCAATATCGCTTCCGTTAATTGTATTTAATAAAATGTCTTCTGTTGTGATGTCATTGTCTAGAATAATAGTTGAGTTAACTGAACTATCAGCCAAGTCATCGCTTAATAAAGTCCTATCTATTACTAATGTTGTGTTAATGCTGCTGTCTGCTAGATCATCGCTAAGCAAAGTTCTATCTAAAATCAAAGTAGTGTTAATGCTAGAATCTGCAATGTCATCTGCTGTTATAGTCCTGTCTAGAATCTCAGATGTTTCCACTGCCCCAGCTGCTATATCTCCTGCAAGAATAGTATCTGCTGCTATATGCGTTGTGTTAATCAAACTATCTTGCAAATCTCCTAGGTAAGCAGCTCCCTGAATAGTTAGGTTTTGTGTTGCTAAAATAGAGCCTGCTACTTCCAATAAATCTCCTGTTGGATATCTTCCTATGCCAACTAATCCGGCATTGTCTATTACAAACTTTATTCCATTTCCTCCGTCACTAACATTAATCCAGGGAACGGTTAATGTAGTTGAGTTGGCAATATGCAGCTTCCCCTGAGGTGCTGTTGTGTCAATCCCAACTAAAGTTCCATCATCATAAATCAAAGAGTTGCCGATTGTTGCAGTGTCCAGGAATTTTACGATGTAATTGGGCGTTCCTCCTCCTGAGACATTGCTGTCAGCTGTTATCTGCACTCCTCCAACATACAAAGCCCCTGTGAAATTGCCGTCGCCAACTACGTTTAAAGCATTAGCAGGGGTTGTAGTTCTGATTCCAATAAAGTTCAATCCTGAATCTATATGCAAAGTAGGAGAGTCAAAAGTATAATCTCCTGAGGCTGTGTCTCCTGTGTTGAACAAGTAAACATCTGAAATATTTCCTGAGTCTAAAGTGTTTGCCAATGTTAAAGTCTGGATAAAAGCGCTCCGGTAGTAATTCTCCTGGCTTCCCAAATCAAAAGAAAGGTTAGCATACGGTATTAATGCATTAGTATAGAGTGTATCTGATAAGTTTAGTCTTGAACTTGTGATGTTTCCTACTGTGCTCGGGAATTTTTGCCTTTCAATTCCATTAAAGTCTATGTCTGATCCATTAATTACTAAATCCATGTAATAAGTTGTTCCGTAAGTCAAGTTTAACTCATAGCCCGATGTATCATCTCCTAAAATAATATCTACTTTTCCATTGCTGACATTATTTTCAAAGCCGCCAGATGAATTGTAAATCAGATTGCCGCCTGTTGCAGCATCGTAAATTTCTATTGTGATGTTGACATTGTCCACGTCGATTCCGGACTCTTTAACGTCTAATGTTAATCCTAATAAGTCGATTTCTGCTGCCGATGCAAAGTAAATACTAATCAAAATAATAATACTAATTAAAAATAATTTAATTGATTTCATCTGCCACCTCTTTCACTTTCCAACTTATCAAGGAGAGTTAATGCTTCTTTGTCAAATTTTGAAAATGCAAACCACTTTTTGCCTAGATCTTTTAGCGATGCTCCAAAATGATAAACTTCCCTGTTATCTATAATCATAAATCTGTCATGGGATCTTTTGAATTCTTTAACTTCAATAGATGGATACTGAGAATTGTATTTCTTTAAATCCATGGATAATTGTTTTGATATTTCTTTAGTGAATATTGTAACTTTTACATTTTCTTTTCTTTTGCCAAATAATGTTAAAACAGAATCGTCTATGTAATTGTCAATTAGAATAATTGAGATATTGGCAGTTCTTATTATATCTGAAAAAAACTTATGCGCATCAAAAATCTGCCCGTCAAAAAATATTCCCTTTTCTGGTTTAATTTCCTTAGATTCTATTAAATTAAAAACCTGTTCAAATTTATTGTCATGCTCCAAAAGTTTTTGTTCGGTTTTATCTAACCTTTGGAATAGTTGAGCATTATTTAGCAGGAATTTTCTCATTGCTACAAAGGCTCCCATTATTTGAACACTGACTTTAACAGCTGTTTCACTATTAAGAACTGCTGAAAGCATTGCAACTCCTTGCTCTGTAAAGACATATGGCAGATACTTTCTATGTTTTCCTCTGCCAGTTTTTAAGGTACCAAATTGGAACCTTAAAGATTTATATTCAAAATCATTTAATTGAAACATAAATTCTTTAGGAAACCTTTCAATATTTCTTTTAACTGCCCTATTAAGCTGTTTTGTTTCAACTCCATAAAGTTCTGCTAAATCATAATCTATTATTACTTGAATTCCTCTTACTGTATGAATTCTATCTTTAATTGATTCTGCTGAAACCATTAATTCTCTATTCATATCTCTTCTCCTTTATTTTAACCATATTTTTTATACAAATGTTTTGAAAATTATTGAGTAAATTTCCTCCTGTAAGCTTATCTAGATACCTTGCTGCTGTTTGCTGGGGAATAGCTGCTTGCCTTGCTAATTCGCTTGCAGACAATTTTACGGTGTAATCTCCAGTAAATGGGATAAGCAATTCTACCCATTTTTGGGTAACATTACTTAAATTTGAGTATATGGTTTTATTCATCTTCAAACTCCGTCAAAATATCTTTCTTAATTCCATTGCCGCCTGTAGCTGCGTCGTAAATCTCGACTGTTATGTTGACATTGTCCACGTCTACTCCAGATTCTTTCACATCCAAAGTTAATCCAAGCAAATCAATTTCTTCTGCTGATGCAATGTAAATGCTGGTGAAAATTACAATTCCAAATAAAAATAATTTAGATAATTTCATCTGACCCCTCTTTTCTCCTTTTATTTGGCGTTGTGTAATAACCTCCCGATTTTGGACTTCCTTTAAACTTAATTTTACCTTCTTCTCTTAGTTGTTTTAGCCATCTTTCAATTGTTCTCCTAGGAATGTTTAAATCATTTACAAAATGGACAACCCTCTTACCGGGATTTTTTTGGATATAATCTAAAAAAGAATCTACTCCGCCACTTACTCCGCCACTTACTCCGCCACTTACTCCGCCACTTACTCTTTGTATATTCTCAATTTCTTTGTCAAGTAAAGTTACTTCAAAATAAGAATTATAGTAAAAAATGGGTTTTGGCAGTCCCAACTCTTGCATGGCTTTTTTTATTCTGTTTATTCCTGTTCCTAATTTTTCAACATATTCCGTTCTGCTGAGTAGGTTCGCAATAATGCTGTTTCTCGTAATGCTTCTCTTTCCGAAATCCTCCGGGTTTAAACCTTTAACTAACCCTCCTGAATTAGAGATAATTATTTTGTTTTTGAATATTTCTATTAAAACATCCTGAGAATCATCAACATAATCTCTGTGCATAACTGCATTTACTATACTTTCCCTGAAAGCCTCTTCTGGATATTGTAGAATTTCTTTTCTTTTTGCAGTTTTAATTTCAAATCTGACATTAATATGCTTTTTAACATAATTAATCGCTTCTTGTATGTTATTTATTATCCCATTATCGAATATTTTCCTGTCGAGTACATCTACCTTTTCGTTTGTTTGATAATTTACGCAGATTACTTTTGAAGATAAGAAAAACTTTCCTGGATTTTTTGCAAAGAATAACATGCCTGCATTGTTTAAGAATAATTCCCTTTCTCTTTTTTCTGCAACGCCCAAATTAATCAATGTATCTTCTGTTGATAGACTTTTAGAGATCTTTGCTAATTGCAAAAACTTGTTGAGCTTATTTTTATCGAAGTCTTTTTTCCTATCAAATTTCCTGTTGAGTTGGGCATCAAATCTAATTTTTCCTGAGTCATGTATTAAATCAATTATTTCATCCCTCTTTAATTTTTGCGAATTGGGCCCGGTCCTTATGAAGAATCCTTCTTTGCATTTGTATGGCTTGTCTTGTCCTTCTTTTACATGGATAATTAAAATGTTTTCAAATTCCTCAAATCTTATTTTTATTTTTGGATCGCAGTTGTTTGCTATATCCTGTATTCCTGATTTCAGCTTGTTTGTTATATTTATTCCTTTAATCCTTTTATTATCAGTTACTCCTAAAAATATTCTTCCTCCTTCTGAATTTGCAAAAGCTACAAGTTCTTTATCCAAATTATTTAGGGATTCTTTAAATTCTAATTTTAATCCTTCTCCTTCCTGCAATATGAAATTTAATTCTTTTTTATTCATGCTTCACCTCTTTCAGGTATTTCAAGACTGCCTTGTCAACGAAGTTTTTGATAGAAGGATATTCGAAGCGGTTTTCTCCCTGCGTGATAAATGACTCAATCTTTTTTTTCAATTCTGCATCCAGCTTTACTGGAAAATCCCCGTATTTTAAGTTACCTTTAGTTACCATTTATTATAAATTTTTTAAAAAAATATAATTTTTTATTTTTATTATTAAAAATCATACTATCTTGTAACATAAAGTTACTTATAAACCTTTCTTCTCTTCTTAGAAATCCAGCTGTATCTTCTTTGGCTTTTTCCTGATGAATTTTTTGAGCACGAGAAGGATGATTATCAACAATGCAAGCAACTGGGAGGAAATTATAGATGCTGTTTTATTTTCTCTTATTGCGTTGACAGTTATCTTGAACAGGCTGGGCTTTTCTCCGATTTTCACTGATATGAGGTCTTTGCACTTGTTAATTGCTTCTGTTGTTAATTCTAATGCTTTTGCAGTGTCTTCGTTCTTAAGCTCTTCTTCTGCCTCCTCCAAGACCTCCAGCAGTTCATTGCATTGCGGGTTGCCGTCGAAGAATTTCCTTGCAAAAACTATCTGCTGCTGGACAGTGCTTTCATCAGGGCCTTCTTTTCCAATGATGTTTGTTATAATCTTCACAGCGTCATGGAGCCGTGGAAGCGATGCATCTGCCGTTATTGTCACTGAAAATGTTCCTGTATCCTCGGCTGCTTGGATAATTAAGTTTGCTGTTACCGAGGAAGACGGCTTTAGTGTGTTTATCAATGTTCTGTCAAGAGTTGCCGTTATTAAGGGACTGTCTGCTTCTACTGACAAGATTATATTATTGAAATTGATATTGTCTCCTAGATTTTGGATTTCCAGCGGGATTACGATTGAATCTCCTTTGAAGACGGTGATTGAAGGAGGCGCTATTAGGTGGAATGAATAAGGCTTGGGAGAGCTTCCTCCTGCCACTGAGATTATTCCTCCTGGAGATGTTACTGTTTCAGATACTGCAGTTATTGTAAATGACCTATTATTTTCCGATGTCTGCTGGTTGTTTGTACTGTCGACTGCTGTTACGCGCCAATAATATGTGTCTGCTGCCAATACACTGCTCCAATCGCTGAACGAGTTCGTTGTTGAATTCTCTGTTGTATTTATTGTTGAGAAATCTGCAGCTGTTGATAATTCGATGGTGTAATTGTCCAGATTTGCTTCTGTTGCTGCATCCCATCCTAATGTCGGAGTATTGTCTGAGATAGATGCTCCATCTGCCGGCGATGTTAAGTTAAATGCTGCTGGAAGAGTTGTATCTATGGTTATTATTCTTAATTCTGAGAATGAAGAGTTCTTGCTGCTGTCATTTGCAAGCACGCGCCAGTAATAGCTTCCATCTGGTGTTAAGGTTGCTATCGATTCTGTCGGAGTTTGTGTTTCCACAATAGAATTATTTATTGTAAATTCCAGTGTTAATGCTGAATCATTATATATCTCCAGCCTATAAGAAACTATATCCTTATCTGGGTCTGTGGTGTTTGCCCATGAGAATGTGACTGAAGTAGAATTTTGGTGTGTGTCGTTTGCCGGAGCTGATAATGAAGGCGCTGCTGGCGCTGTATTGTTTGCTGTTAAAATTGTAAACCTGCCCCTTAATAAGATATCCTCTAATGATGGGTATTGAAACTGCCCCGATATATAATCTCCTATCCCTCTGATTGCATATGTGTCTGTTCCATTTATAGCGATCGTATCTGTCTGGCCTTCTACTCTTAGATCCCCTGCGGTTCCTGTTATTGCCAGCGATATTTGCAAGAGCAATGAGAGCAGTAAAAATCCAAGCATCCATAGGATTATTTTATTTTCCATTTTCAATACTGACTGTAATGAACCTCTTTTGTTTTAGCTTGAATCTTCTTATTATCGATGACGGGATTGTGACAACAAAAGAATTACCTACCTTCCTCAGCTGGGCATCAAATTCTCGTTTTAGCATGTATATACGAAAGATATATTTTGTATATATTTAAATTTATCTGTCCTTGAGAAGCCCTATATCGATTAAAATTAGATTTTTGTGATATTAACCAGAAGCAGTTTTATTGAATGGATTGCTATTAATAGCGCAACTATTACTGTGAGTGCTTTTGACGCCTCGAATGCCATGTTCTTTTTTAGCCCTTCTCCTGCTAGAATCACTGGCTGCTTGGAGGTTTTTTCCAAGCCTTCAATTTCTGCAGCCGCTGGTTTTTCTGGTTCAAATTCTTCGCACTCTATGCTTATTGTTTTTGTTTCTGAATAGAAATCGTCTCCGTTATCAAAAATTGCTTTTGCTTCTAGCAGGTATTCTTTCGGCTGTGTTTCAGGAACTGTAAATATAAATTGTTCTGCTCTCTGGCTCTTTGCTTTGTAAAATTTTTCTAACAGGAAAGTTTCTGATTTTAGATCAAGATTTAATTCATTATTCTGCAACGTTATATAAACAGACTCGTCTTTGTCTTCCCCTTGATTTTCTGCTGTTACAGATAGTTTTATTTCTGAGCCGCAGGAAGCCACTTCTGGAGAGTCGAAAGATGCAATCTTGACATCCTTGTCAAGCCTTTTTACCCTTATCGGAATTAGCTGCTGGGAGCAATGTACATCTTCATTACTGTCTTCAAATACCTTTATAATCAGTGCTAATTCATCTTTGCCAATTTCTTTTTCATCCGGCAGTGTTATTTCAGTTTCGAAATCATCTCTCTCTATGGAAAAAGATTTTATTCTAACTTCATCAATGGATTCAGACTCTATTTCGTCATCTTCATCCAAGTTGTAAATCATGATTTCAGCTGAGACTTCTTTTTCCGGGCCGTTGTTCTTGACTGAGAATTCTACAGGGATTTTTTCTCCGGGTTCAAACTCTTCATTTCTATCCGGGTTGCGCACTATAACCTCCAAATTTCCCACGATGCCTGAGTCACACAACTTGGGAGCAAGCTGGATTTTTACCTCTGAGGTTTTTGTTTCTTCCCCTGTTTTAATTATCATAGTGCCTGTGTAATCTCTTACATCCATGTCTTCCGGAATTGTTACAGTCAGGATAAACTTTCCTGTTGAATTCGGCATTATGCTTCTCGATTGCGGGAGGCTAAATGAGATTGAGTTTGAATCATCCGAGAATAATCCGGAAATTTCAAATGAAACCAATGTTGCATTCTCCTCATTATTGTTTGTTATCGAAAATTCTTTAGTTGTTGTGATGCCAGGAAATGCTATAATTGCTATCGATGACGGAGCGGAAATTCCTGTTCTTAATAATGGCAGTGGTGTTGTGGTTGGTTGTGTTGTGTTTTGCTGTTGGATTGTTATTGCGCAGCCCCTTCCGAAATTATCTGCAAACAAAATGAAATCATCGAAGTCTATCATCCCGTCTGAATTAATGTCGTAAATAGAATTTCCTGCAGTTGTTAAACCAAAATTTTTGGACAATAATGAAGTGTCCTCTCCATTTATACAGCTGTCTTTATTAAAGTCGCCGATTATGCACGGTGTGAGCACAAGGTTTTTCGTATAGGTATTCTCATCATTGTTGTATCTAATTAATGCTTGAATGTCGAATGTTCCTGGCTTGTTTTCCAGCTCTATCCGAGCAGTATATGATTGCTCCGGGTCTATTCTTGGAAGCTGCAGCGATTCTGAGAGGTTTAGCGTTTCATTGGTAACTGCCAGAATTATATCATCTTCAGATGCCGTGCCTAAATTTGCTATTGTTACCTCTATTGTAGTATTAGCTGTGCAGGATTGCTGCTGTATTTCCTTGATTTCCGAGATATAAGTATCATGCCTGTTTCTTGATGTATCTAGATTTATTGTCATTGTCTTTTCCAGTGCCTGCGGATCTTCTGCAAGATTCTCGTCGAGGTCGATTAGGATTCCCTCTGTTTCTATCTCTAATGTGTAGATTCCCTGCTGCAGGCTTCTTGGAATTGTGAATGAGAAGTTTTCTGTTTTTGTTTCCAGGGAATTCAGATTGAAATCCCTTTTTGATTCGTTTTGAAGAATGACTTCATTGTTTTTTAAAAGCCTGACTGTTGTAAAGATGTCTTCTATCGGGACATTAATATTTTGCCCTAATGGGTGCCTGTTAATTATTTCTACGGATAAATCAATTTCTTCATTTGTCTTAACTAGTGTTATTGTATCGCTATCGTTGATGTTTGTTGTTAATCTTGAATCATGCTTTAAATCAACCTGCTTATAGTCAAGCAAAGGATTGACTGTTATTTCGAATTCCTGTAGGCCAAATAAATTTTCTGAGTCTACAGCTCTAACTGTTACTTGATGTTTTCCAATCTGCCCTTGTGTAGGTGTCCATTCCAGCAGCCCGGTTGTTGCATTTATCTTCATTCCATCTATCTGGCTTACTAATGAGTATGTTACTTGCTGGTTTTCTAAGTCTGCTGACCCCAATTGGTAAAGCAGCTTTGTCATAGCAGCTATTTCTGTGGGCGGTGTTGATGTTATCGTCGGCGGGTCATTAACCTGCTCAACTGTGATTTTAAATTCTGATTGCACCGAGTTTAATGAGTCTGTTGCTGATATCTTTATTGTTGATTGCCCAAGCTGATTTTCTGCTGGGTTTGTGCAGTTTAGGAATGACCCTTGGATAGAGCAGGAGATTAATAACGGGTTTGATTCTGATAAGACAGAGAAGGTTATTGGATCATCCTCGTTGTCTGTAATGTAATCATTTAGATCTAATCTTTTGTCTTTCGTAATGTTTAGGAAGTCTGTGAACTTATAATCTTCTTGGATTGTTATGTTTGGTATCTGCAAAAATTGCGGTGCCTTGTTTCTCTTTTCCCCCGGCGAACCTCCTAATTGGAGTGACTGGAAATAGGCAGAGGCAGATTCTTCAAATTCCATTGTGAAGCCGTTATTTTTTTGCACAAAATATGATGGGCCTTGTTGGTGCGCTATGAACGACATAAAATTTATTACGTCTCCATTGCTATTAATTAGGGATATTGTTTCTATCGGGTTGTCATCAGGGCCTATGTCTGCTGTTACAAAATGCGGGATGTTTGAGTCAAATGCCCTAAAGCCGTCGACACCAGGATCCCAGGCATTGTCTTTATTGCCGTATAATGTTGAGAAGCTGAACCAGTCAGAGTCTTCATCTCCAAGCTGTGTTGCTATTACTACATATTCCTTCGGCTGGATTGTAAAATCCGCGAAGTCATGCAGGGCATTATTATTCACCTTTGCAGTTGTCTTAATTTTCCAGTTTGACAAGTCGACAGGGAAATTTTCCTTGTTGTATATCTCGAGCCATTGGCAGCTAGAATCATTTGTGCATCTAAATGAGTCTTTTGCTGTGCCGGTTACAGCATTTGGCGGGTCATACATTAATTCTGAGATTATTATATTCGGATTGCTTTGCGCTTCTGTAAATTTTATTAAAAACAGGGCTATCACTAAAACAGCTACTGATAAGAATAGTAAACTCAAAATTAGCTTCCTTTTTCTCATTATTCCCCCTTAAAATAATTTTTAAGGCGATTTATTTAAGCTTTGTTGTGGTTTAATTGTTGTTTTTGATTGAGATTGGTGGCATAGCTATATAGGAAGAGATAGGTTTTAAATGCCAAACCAGGCACACTTGGATAATATTAAAGAAAGATTTGTTTTTGAATCTTGTCCCTTCTAAATTTTTTCTCTCTGCAGTATTTATTTAACGCCATTCTCTCTTATCCCTCTCGACTCTTTATTGAAGTTCTAGATAATCTTCCTGCTATTGATTCTCCTGTGCTATTGCTTCTATATTTGCTTTCATCCTCGCTTCATAATCCCTATTGCTTTCAGGCAGTGTTGTTAAATCTCCAACGCAACTAGACATATAAGGCCTTTTGCTCCCAATGCAGCCACAAATTCCAGTAAATTCGCAACCAGACATTGGAGCTTCTATTGAAGGAGAATAATCTTCAGACTCATGCTTTCGGCAAAAATCGCTGAATCCCGCAATGAACTCATTTAATCTTTCATTCAATCCTCTGCCATGGGAAATACATTCACTTACAGCATATAAAACCCTGTCATCTAACATTTCTTCTCCCATCATCCCCCCATATCTCTCAATTAATTTGTCATCTCTTCTTAATACCCTTTTATAAAAAGAATATTTCCTGCGCAATAACCCAAGCCTATTACGAACTAATTCTGCAGAATGCATAAATCCATTTTTATATTTTTCAGCAACTTCAGGTTTTACAACAGAAATAGCATCTTCCCATATGCATTTTTGGCTAGGGACACCGACAAAAGGCAAGAGATCTAAATCATAACCTCTAAATATCATAATATCTAGATTTAATTTCCAGTATATAAATTTTTATCTTCTTAAATTTATATTTCTAAGAGTCTTAAGATAAAGCTAAGTATAGTCTCTCCATCTGTGCTCGCATTTGGTGCATTTGTAAAATCTCGTCTCGCCTTCATCAGCAGCCCTTGTCTGCAAACTCCAATAGTATGCCTTGCCATGTCCGCATTTGGGGCATTCAATATCGATTTTAGGATTCACTTCAATATTGCTGTCTACAACCTCTATTTTTTCTTTCGCTTTGATATTTTCCTTCAGCACAACCTTTTCCTTGGCTATCGGGAAGCCTTTTCCGCAGCTAATGCAAACTAGTCTTTTCTTTCCAGATTTGTCCGGGATTAATAACCCGCCGTCATGGCCGCAAAATTTCATCCTGCATTTACCCCTACTGCCTTAAGCAGCACATTAAATATCACCTTAACCCAGCCTAAATAAGGTATTTTTAATAAAACTTTCCCATGAACCTGCTCTCTCTCAACCTTGTTCTCAAATGAAAACATCGCGCTATTATGGTCTCCTTTTGTCTGATAATATCCTTCCTTAGCGCCAACAACTCGATGAATTATGGGCGCATTGCTTATTTTATTATCATAAACAATCACATCGCCGATTTTAATATCCTTGGCTTTTCTCAGAACAAAAATATCCCCTATCTTAAATCCATTGCTTTGTTGGAATCCCTTAAATCCCTCCTCGGTTATTCCATTCTCCCCATACCACTCTCCGCAAACACTCCAATATTCTCCCTGAATATTTTTGCCGCACAAATTTTTCTCTCTGCTAATGCAGTAATTAAAATCCCCCCCTCCTTTTAAGTAGCAGTCTGCCCAGCAGTTAGTAGCATCGTGCTGCATGCTGCAGCTGACAACGGCAACAACAGGAAAGCTAGTCCCGAGAATCAAGCCCAAAACAGGATATATCACAAACTTAATCACGACAACAGCAAGTAAGATATTTACCAGCAAGCTAGCAAAGCTATCATCTTTCCAGATAAACCACCATAGTTTCTTCCAACTCATAAAACATAAGCCGTAATTTATAATTTACTTAGCCTTCTTGAACTTATCATCCATGTTATCAATCTTCTTGTTCAATCTGCTTACTGCCTTCCTCAAGCTGTTTTTAGCATCATCGCCTTCAACAATCAAAAAAGGATTGCTGACAAGGGAATGGTCTATTGTATACCCTGCAACCTCGACTTTATCATCCTTCCACAATTCCTTGACTAGTGGATTGCATAAAGTATGCCCCTCATCCTTGATCTCTGCCTTGATTTTATTTTTCTCATCCACAAGAAATTGAACTTCCATTTTTTTAACTTCTTTTAGAAGACTTTTAAACCTTTCTGTTGGATTAGAAATGTTTTGTATCAGAGAATTCCCTGTCGTTGTAAATATAGGATAACCAGAATAATTACGATTAATATAATTATAAAAGTTATAAAAAGTTATAGGATCTACAGCGCCTTTTTCATTTTTTAGGATCAACATTTTCTAATAATCTCATTCTTGCCTTAATATCCTCCAATTCTTTTCTTATATTTAAATCTTTACGCAATTCGGCGCAGTTGCCAACCGAATTATTTAAATAGTTTAACATATGTTCTTGATACTTAATGAAACAAAAATTGAACGATAAGGAATTATTTAAACTTCTTAAGTTTATTGGTATAGAAAAAGACCGAATAGAACGATTGCGATATGCATATGATAAATATGTCGTTTCAGAGATAAAAGGCAGTTACGATATTAAAAAGGCTGGAGATAAATTTGTAGTTATTGTAATTGCCATTGTTAAATACAGTTCTCATACTACAGTTGGTGTAATTTCTAGATCTGCCAAATTTAACTTTGTTAAAGATTTTAAATTTTAATTTTTTGTTAATTTATATATCTTTAATTCAAACCAATCACTCTAAGTCTATAACAATCTTTAATTTTTCCTTTTCTATAATCAATTTGCAGTCATAAATTTTTGAGGTTGTCAACTTGACCTGTTAAGGGGATAATACATGATAAGTTTATCTGGAAATTTTAAAAAATCCAACCTTAACATAGTGCTTATTTTTCTTATGAAATTTTAAAGTTTTCCTTAAAACAAAATCAAGCTCGAATAATTTCTCCACCCTAAATCCGCTGCAGTATTTTCTCAAAAAATTCTTGCTCTCGATCTTATGAAAGCTGTAAATCGTGTCAGTAACCTTCATCGCGGCATCTAAAAAAGCTCTGTCAGCATGTTTCTTCTTGACGCCAAACGGAGGATTCTCAATCACGGCATCAACCTTTATACCAAACTCAGAAACATCATTATTCACAAAAGCGCCATTGTTCAATTTAAATTTTTTATAATTATTTTTTGCAACACTGAGAATGCTATTATCTTTGTCAACGAAGTAAACTTTCTTCGCGCCCAGCAACAAGCACCCGATTCCCAAAATCCCGCTGCCGCACCCCAAATCAGCAATCGCCTTTCCTTTTACCTCATTATTCATGTGCAGAAACCACAGAACATATGCAGCTGTCTCAGAATCAGTTTTATACTGCTCTAATTTATAATCTGCGTCTTTAAACCCTTCCAGCTCAGAAAGAATCTTAGCCAGCTCTTTTTTGCTTTTTATTTTGTTTAATAGCATCTCCCAATGTAAATCCCCTTCTTTCAGCCTTTTTAATTTCAACCCGGTCATTGGAAACATTCTCAATTAACTTGACATTAAAAAATTTCTCTATTTTCCCGGCAAGCTTCAAGCCAGGCATCATCTGTTTATTTTCTATCTTCCTAATCACGCTTTCCTTTTCATTCAGTTCTTTAGCCAGCTCATCCTGCTTCAATCCTCTCCTTTCCCTTTCTTTTCTAATTATATTATTATAATCATCTACAACAGTCTCGGTGTTTTCTTCCTCTATTTTCTTATTTTTAATCTCTGCTTTAACTTCATTAATCTTCCACAGAACTTTTCCGAACCTGCTGCATTTCTCGCAAGCATCAACCAAGCTTCCTTCTATCCTCGCTCTAAACAGCTCTCCTTCTCTTCCGCACAAATCACAGCCACTCATTTTTGCTCATTTTTTATCAGTGCTTCAAGCTCGTCAAAGCTCTGCAGTCCTTCAACTTTAATCTTCTCATTAATTAGTATAGTAGGTGTTTTTGAAATATCATAAGTTCCTTTCATGATATTTATCATGGAAATATCCATGTCAATCGGCAGGGGTATCAGCATCAAGTTCTTCCCGTATTTTTCCTTCAGGTCTTTCAAAATTTCAGCCTGCGTGCTCTGCTCAGATTCTATTTCCAATTCAGGATCATTGGCAAAGAAATAAACCAAGTTTATGTACTCAGCCTTGCATTTTTCCCTCAGCACAATGGTATTGAGCCAAAACTCAACCTTCAGCAGCGCATATTTCTTCCTCTCCAGCTCCAGCCCGTCGCTTAAAAAAGTTGCTTTATCATAGCTGTCTATCTTCAAGCCCTCATTGTAAACCTTGTCGGCAAATTCCAAGTTCTCTCTGATTGCAGAATCGCAAAACCTCGGCTCCAGATTTTGATAATATAAAGTCTGCAATTTAGCATCGCCCCATTGCAAGTCGATTCTCTGAAATTCTTTCTCTATATCATTAATCCTGTTCCTCTCCAATGCGAACCCCAGGAAAACGCCAAGGAGGAAAACAATCACCGTTAGTACAAGTGCCTTCCAGAACAAATCACCAAATCTTGCCATTTTAATCTACCTCTCTACCACTTAATATCCCCAATAGCTAGCAAATATAAGGAGTGAAGCAGCACTAGTGGATACAAAGTCAGATAAAACAGCAGATAAAAGAGTATCGCAAAGCCTGCCTTGAAGCCTATGTTAATCTTATTCATCGTCTTAAATCCTATATAAGTAAAAACAATTGTAAAGGCAAAAAGCAGCAGGATAAAAAACGTAAAAACACTGGGAATTAAAAACAAGCTCGGAACCTCAAACAAGGTATTGCCGTTCTGAATAGATAGTATCCAGTAACTCGCTTTCTGAAAAATTTCTCTCCCGAAGACATAAACAAAAATAAAAAAGCCAGTAATGCTCAGCACATGCGAAATAAAAAACCTAGGGAGTACAAAAAGTCCGAACATATTCAAGCTTTTTTTAAAAAAGCTATCTCTGTATTTATGCACAGTCTGAAACCCGCCAATATTCCATCTGAGTCTCTGCCTCCACCATTTTTTCAAGGTATCTGGGACATCAGTATAAACCTTCGCGCTCAAGCACATCCTGTTTTTGTATTTATTTTTCAAGATCTTCCAGGCAATTTCAATGTCCTCAGTTATATTATTCTTGTCAAACCCGCCCACCTCGACAAGTAGCTTCTTCCTGTACATGCTCAAGCTTCCAGGAGTGACATAAACGCTGTCGACAAAGTCCAGTATCTTCCTGCCGAATGCAATTAAGAGATATTCAATAGCCTGCAGCTTCTCAATCAATTTTCCAGTATTTTTAACAAAGCAGCTGGCAGTCACAGCCCCGACCCCAGGCTCATCAAAGTACCCAATCATTTTTTTAAACGAATCTTTTTCAGGATAAGAATCGGCATCGATTACAGCTATTATCTCGCCTTTGGCATTTTTAACACCGAAGTTAACAGTATCAGCCTTTCCTGAATTATATCCCTTCTCAAAAAATCTTATCCCCTCAATTTTCCTTGCAATTTCAGCAGTTTTGTCTCTGCTCCCGTCATCGACAACAATTATCTCTATCCTATCTTTGGGATAATCAATGTTCTTGACAGCATTTATCGTATCAAGTATGCAGCTCTCTTTATTATACGCAGGTATAACCACGCTTATATCATAAAAATTATCAGCCTCCTTCTCGAGATACAGCTTATCCCTGTTCCGGAGATATATCAGCAGTACTAAAAATATGCTGTACAAACTCACAAAAATAAAAAACAGATACACTCCTGTAATGAATTCCATGCAACACCTCTATAAACTGCATTAACTCTGAATTTTTTAAATCTTTCCTAATTATTAAGTTTAGTAGTTTACTCTATCCCAATTATTTAAATAGATACAAATCCCAGCAAGATTATGCTAATTTCGTTTTTTGAAGAATTCCCTGCTAAGCAAAGCTTGGAAAAAATAAAATTGATCAATTTCAGAACAAATCTCTACTTAGCCTCTCGCTCATTTACAGAATTCAAAAAAATATCATCCTCTATGAAAAATAAAAACATAAAAAAGATAGTCTACTGGCCAATTTTAAAAAAAGAAGAGGGCTACTGGTATTCCCCTTTCTCAAAGAGGTCGGCATTAAAAAGGACTCTGAATGAGATCCCCCTAAATCAGGATGTAATGCTTGATTTAGAGTTGCCGACGACGCAGAATTCGAGATTGTATTTTAAAGAGTTTCATAATTTCCTGAGAAATAAATTATTGATCTCAAAATTCATAAGGCAGCATAAGAAGGTCTACACAGCAGAATATTTTCCCATAAAGCCTTGGATGAAACTACTCGGCTTAAATTACAATCCAATAAAATATGATTCAAAGATGATAAAGATGTTTTACACTTCGATGTGGCCATTCCCAAGGAATTTTCTGGATAAAGAAATAAAAAGCTACAAAGAAAAATTTCAAGATAAATTTATACCGGCATTCGGCGCAATAGCAACGGGAGTTTCAGGAAATGAGCCTATCCTACCCCCAGAAAAGTTGAAAAAAGATCTGGAAATAGCAAAGGAAAATAAAATTAAAGAGGTAATAATCTTCAGGCTTGGAGGATTAAATAAAGAATATATAAAAATAATTTCAAAATTTATCTAATCGCCTCATATTCTCCTTTGTCTTTTTTGAACAACCAAAAAGAGCTTGCTTTTAAAATACCCCAGTTCTTGATTCTCCTGTCATTAGGCTCTACATATCCGTTTATTCTTTTATACTTGTCTATGGCTTTTGCTTTCCCAAAGAAATCTCTCAGCTCCCCATGTTTTAGATTCTCATTAAATCCGCCTGCATCAAAAAAACTTTTTTTATCGCAATACACAAAGCCATGGCTCCATGGCCTAAATTTATTGACTAAGTTTTTAAACTTCAAATAGAAATTATTCCTAATCCCGCCTCCCTTCCCCTTAGCAGTCCCGAAAAATTTCCCTTCCTCCAAAACCCTGTCAACCTCTTCTAATAAATTATCGTCGACTAAGACATCAGCATCAAGAAAAATTAATTTGTCATGCTTAGCATTGCGAGCCCCAAAATTCCTAGCCTTAGAAACATTTCTCTCCTTCAAACTAAAAACCTTGTCAGCATATTTCCTGGCAATGCCAAAACTATTGTCAGTGCATCCATTGCATACAACAACAAGCTCGTAATCTCTAAATTTATTATCCTTAATCCTCTTTAATGTTGCAGTTAAATATTCCTCTTCATTGTAAGCAGGGATTATTATGCTGATGCTCATCTAAAAAACCTCCAGATCTCAACCCCATCATCTTCAAATAAAAGCCTAAAGTCCTCTGTATTGTATCTCAAAAGATAAAGCAATCCAGATTCCCCCCATCTCTTTCTTAATTCGTCATCTAATAAGATGTAATCAATTTCGTATTTTTCCAGGACCCCAATTACGCCGCTATAGTCTCTAGAATCTAAAACAGCAGAAAAATCCCCTTCTATCCTTTCGATTTTATCTCTATTCATAAAGCTGTGCCAGACGCTTTTCTTCCCGCTATACTCTATCCAGTTTCCATATTCGACGCCAGAAAAAACAACAGCATCGTCAGGCAGCTTGTTAAGCGCATTAAAAATATCATCAGCAGGTTTCTCTTTACTGATCCGGTTTGCATAGCTCAATCCAGAAAACATTAGCCCGCAAACAATAATGAGCAAAATCAAATCTCTGATCAATTTGCTTTCCCATTTTGCTCTGAGCAATTCAAAAAAGCAGATGCTCATCAAAGTGCTCAAAAGCAAGCTGAAATAAAATATTCCGAATTCAACTTTTAATGAAAATAAAAACAAAAGCCCGGCTGCCCAATATAATAGCAAAAATTTCTTTTTATTCCAAAAAAACAAGAAGCATCCCAGAGCAAAAGATAAGGCAAAAACACTGCTTCCGACTTTAGCTCCTAAATCAGAAACAATGCCTATGCTGAAGTCGCCTAACAGCAATGTTGAAAATAAAAAAACCCCTATAAGCAAATAAAAAAATTTCTTCTTTTCTTTCATAAGCAAAAAATACAGCATAATTAAAAATAAAATAAAGAAGCCCATCCAAATGTCGAACAGGAGTATTAAAAGGGAGATGGCAGCTGCAATTAAATATTTTTTATCAAACAAAAAATAGCTGGCAATCAAGCTGAAAAGAAAACCTGCTCCAAATCTCTCGCCAACATTGAACAAGTACACAAAAGCAGGAGAAACAATAAAGAAGCCTAAAGCCAGCAGCTTCTCTTCCAGTTTAAGCATCTTCAAATTAAGAAAAATAAAAAGCAGGCTTAGCAAGCCGGTGAAGAGCAACAGAAAATTCAAGGGAAAATATCCGAGCAAAAAATTCCATCCAAACCCCGTTCCAAAAACACTCTCGCTCCTCGCAAGATGGTAGTAAGCCTCCTCTCCGATGGGAAAATCGCTCTCTCTCAAAGTCCCGGGCAATAGTAAAAACACAAAAGCCAAAATTAAAACTCCAATTTCAGCAGCTAACTTGATATACCTTTGGTGTTCCGAAAAATATTCCTTTGAAGCAGTATTCATCATCAATCCATTTTATTTTCCCATATTTCAGTTCAGTTTCAATGGGTATAAAAACATAATCTATATTGTATTTAGCAATTATTTCAAGGGCTTCGACCTCGGATTTAGTGCTATAAAGTTTTTCAACATCGCTATACCTCTCGGATGTCCTCGGCGCCAGCAGAAAATTATCGTCCAAAACAGTTCTCTTTTCGGCAACGTCAGTTATTATATGTCCCTTTCCGAGGGGGGCAACAATGGTGACGTCAGGCAGGGAATTTTCCTTAATCCATTCCAAGACTAAAATCTCGTAAGCGCTAGGCACACTTTCCTTGACATGCTTTGAAGCAAGCACAAAGCTGGGTACAGCCAGGCTCAATATAATCAATCCTAGGACGATCATAACAAAGCTTAGCCTGTGATACGGCAATTTTGTTTTTCCTAAATAGCTCAAAAAGATATTCAAAGTAAATGCACTGGCAACTACTAAAGCCACGCTCAAAAACATCAGCCCTATCCTGGGCTCAAGAAGTCTAAGCCAGAGTAATATCAGCGTCGCTAAAACAAGCCCGCTTACCAGCAATATCTTATCCTTCTTCTTGGCTATCCCCAGCACAATCCCAGCAAGGCCGAAAATCAAAGTCAATGCACCGGTCGTATATAACATTCCGAATATATCAAAATCAAAATAGCTCCCGAGAATCTGGCTGGGAACATTGTGCCATATAACGCTAAAACCGTATTCCAAAAATGCTTTCTTGTAAATCAAAAATTGGAGGAAAAAGGTGGAAATAAGATTAAACACCATCGCCTCCCCTTTAATTCTTTCTATCTTCATGTTTTCGCTCGAGCTCAGAAGATAATAAGCAAGCAGCCCCAGCGAGAATAATATTGAAACAGGATGTAGCAAGCTTAGAAAGAAAGAGAATGCAACAAATCTTCCAACTTTTTCCTTATCAAGGTCCATGAATAAGTAAATCAGGTAAAACATTATTGGAACTGCAAGGCTGTAAATAGAAGCACTGATCAATGTATTGATAAAGAAAGCAGGTATAAAGCCGCTCATCAGCGCGATAAATAAAGCCAGTTCATTATTGTCTACAATCCTCTTGCTAAGCAGATAAACAACAACGACTAACAGGGAAGAAAATAAAGCGGGAATTAATTTCAAGGCGAGGTCGCCAAAGACAATTCTAAAAATCGACAAGATGTAATGCCACAAAGGAGAGTACAAGACCTCCCTCCCATTATAGCTCAGCTGATCATAAAGAAGTGGCTTTCCGGTCTCCAAAATATTTTCGCTGTACCTCTTTACTAAGTATCCCGAGTTATCTAAGTAAGAAGTTTGAAAAGAGAAATACAATCTAGCAAATAAAACAACAAGGAATATTAAAATCAAAATCTTGTAGCTTCTCCTGATCTGCATCTCTACAAAATGATAACTACGCTATATAAATTTATTTAATCTTTTCGGATATAAAAGTTTTATGTCCTCTATAATAACTCATGAAGCCCTTTACGAAATACTGACAAAGGAAAAGACGAGGCAGGACTTGCAGAAAATAGACCCTGATTTTTTCTCTCAGTTATCCTCGTATCTGGAGGAAAAAGAGCTCATATTAAAATCGCAAAAAGAAAAGGATTCATTCCAGGAAGAGATTAAAAAGACAGAAAAGCAGCTGAAAACAATAAATCAGCTGGCAAATGAGGTCGTAGAAAGGAGAAAAAGAAAAATACTTGATTTGGCATTATTAAACTCAAGGACGGAAACAGCAGCAAGCCCGAAAAACCTTCTTCCAAACGAGGAATCCCTCTACAGCTCAATCCTCTCTTCATTAACCAAGTTCTCGATTAAAGAAAAAGAAACAGAAAAGGGAAAGGTAGAAACGAAAGTCTTAAAAAATCAAAATTCAGAAAATACGAATACAACTCTGGTAAGGTTTATCCATTCCGTGCCAAGGTTCATCGGCACAGATGAGAATATATATGGCCCGTTTGTCAAAGAAGACATAGCAAACCTGCCGGATAAAACCGCAGAGATACTAATCACCAAAAACAGAGCAGAAAAAATTCAACATGAAAATCCCTAAATCGATAAAAAGGTTCTGCCCATCGTGCAGGAAGCATACAGAAGTGAAAGTAGTGCAATTGAAAACAGGGACAAAGCGAGGTTCATTGAAGCGAGGCTCGATACAAAGGGCTAAAAAGCGCGGATTAGGAGTTGGTTTTGGCAACAAAGGAAGGTGGGGTTCAAAGCCTACGAAGCCGAAAATGACAGGTGCCAAGACATCGAAGAAAACTTATTTAAAATACACCTGTAAAGTCTGCAACAAGTCGACAATGACAACCGCAGGAATCAGGACAAAAAAATTAGAGATCGTATAGGTATAGATTATAAAAATAAGGATTGTATAAAATAAAATGAGAAAATTAAAAGAACCATCAAGCAAGTTTATTTCTGTAAGGTGCTCTAGCTGCAAAAACGAGCAGGTTATATTTGGCAAGCCATCATCAAAGGTAAACTGCCTGGTCTGCAATGCAGTATTGGCAGAGCCGACAGGCGGCAAGGGAAGGATAAAAACCCAGATTTTAGAAGTTCTAGGATAATAAGATGTTCTACAAAAAACAAGGATCGCCGGAAGAAGATGAGATTGTAATCTGCACAGTTAAAAAAATCCTGCCGCACGGAGTTTTTGTAAGCCTTGACGAATATAAAGATAAAGAAGGCTTAATCCATATCTCGGAAATATCCCCAGGAAGAGTCAGAAACATTCGCGATTTTGTTAAAGAAGGAAAAAAGATAGTCTGCAAAATCTTGAAAATCAACAGGGAGAGAAACCACATTGATTTGTCATTAAGAAGGGTTACCCAATCCCAGAGGATAAACAAGAATACAGCTTACAAACAGGAGCAAAAAGCAGAAAAAATTCTCGAAGTGCTGGCTAACAAATTAGGGATATCCTTGGAGGAAGTCTATAAGAACATTGGAAATAAATTAATTGAAAAATATCCCTCGCTGTATGAAAGTTACGAGGAGATAAATGCAGATCCGAATGTACTTCAAACACTGGACCTGGATAAGAAAGCAGAAAAAATTCTCCTGGAATTAATACAGGAAAAGGTTAAGAAAAAAGAAATAAAAATATCAGCAACAATAACGCTCTCCTCCCCGCTGCCGAATGGGATAAATATAATCAAGGAATTGCTGAAAAAAATCCAGATTAATGGAACAAAGATAATTTATTTAGGCGCGCCAAGGTATAAGTTGACATTAACAGCAGATGATTACAAAACAGCAGAAAGACATCTTTCAGAAATAGAATCAATAGGATTAAAGATGATAAAAGACAAGGGGATTTTTAAGATAGAAAGGGATGACAAAAGAAATACTTAAATGTTTTAACTGCAATGTATATACATTAAAAGATCTCTGCCCTAAATGCAGCAACAAAACAACGTCGCCCAAGCCTGCAAAATTCTCATTAGAAGATAAAACAGGAGTTTGGAGAAGGGAATACAAAAGAAGGTATCCCAAATAATAAAGCTTATAAAAACAACACCATATTAGTAGGTAAATGTCATTCAAAATAAAATCGCTTGAGAAGCCGAAATTAAAAAGCCCGATACTGATAGAAGGTCTGCCGGGGATGGGCAACGTCGGAAAGATAGCAGTGGATTTTATGATAGAGCATTTGCAGGCAAAAAAATTTCTCGAGATCTCATCTCATAGCTTCCCTAATTCTGTTTTTATAAATGAAAAAAATTTAATCGAGCTGCCAAAAATAGGGATGTATTATAAAAACACAAATGGCAAGTCGATTATGTTCCTTGCAGGAGATGTCCAGCCGACAGATGAAAAGTCATGCTATGCCTTCTGCGAAGAGGTCTTAGATGTAGTTGAAAAGTATCATGCAAAAGAAGTAATAACCCTGGGAGGAATAGGCCTGCCGGAAAACCCAAAAAAGCCTGCTGTTTACAAAACAGGAAACAACAAAAAACTAATACAAAAATACAGGGCAAAGCAGGTCTCCACAAGTTTATATGGGTTCGTAGGCCCTATCGTTGGCGTCTCAGGAGTTTTGCTTGGATTAAGTGCAGAGCGCAAGATCCCCGCAATCTCTTTCCTTGCAGAGACATTCGGCCACCCGAATCACCTAGGCATAAAGGGGGCGAGGGAAATACTTGATGTTCTAAATAAAAACTTAAGATTAAATCTTGATTTAGCAGAATTGGATGCAGAGATCTCAGACATGAATAAAGAATCTGAATCAGAAAAGGATTTCTTCAAAAACATAAAGAGAAGTATACAGCCAAGAAAGGATACAACTTACATAGGCTAAAACTCGCTCAAGCTTTTCTGCGTTTTAATTTTATCTTTCTCATCTAATTCAATCACACCATAAACACCGTCGAAGCCTGGTTTAATTTTTAATTTTCCTTCACGGTTCATCAAAATTATTTTAGCTAGTTTCTCATGCACAATTTTCTTCAATTCATCTTCAGGAGCATTCAGTAGAATATTGAATTCATTTCCAAAATTTTTAATCAGAATGTTATAAACGCTCCAGACTTTTCTGCTATTTAATTGTTTTATATTGTAAACAACAGCAATTAATTCTTGCAATGGAACTAGAGAAACAAAGGGTTTAGCATTTTCTCTTTTATAACCTTCAGGTCTATCTGCTATTCTTTCAATTCTATCTGCTACCCCCACCACTAATTTACTTCCGCACTTAGGACAAACTTGATTTAAATCTAAAGATTTTTTGGGAGATAAAACAACATTACAATTTCTATGGCCTGAAAAATGATATTTACCATAAAAAGTTGGAGTTTCAATTGTGCTTTTTAGTCCTTGTCCAGTTCTAATTGCTTTTAAAAAATTCCCATAACTCAATTCATCAAAATTAAAAATAGTAGCTTCTCTACCTAAACGCCATGGCCACATGCTATGTGCATCACTAAAACTAACTAATTGAAATTTATCCAAAGAACTAATCCTCCAATTATCAGCAGGGTCACTAGACATCCCAGTTTCAAGAGCATGAACATATTTAGTATTATCGCCAAAACAATCTTCAACTTTTTTTAATTGATTATACTCTCCCATAAGTGAAAAATGCGGTGTCCATACATGGGCTGGTATGACCTCAATATCTTCACTTATGCTCCTCATCATATCAACCAACTCAATACTATCAAATCCAAATATTGGTCTTCCATCATAATCCAATCTACCTTTACTTCCAAGTTTATCAATAATCTGTTTAGCAACATCTAAATTAGGAGAAAAGATTAAATGATGAACTCTCTGTCCTTTTCCATTTTGAGTATAAATTAAACTGATTTCTGTTTGCAATAAAAAAGAAAATTTGGTTTTACTCCACAATATACCTTTATCATCCTCTTCTAATTCTCTACTTATAGTTTCAAATTGTTTTGGATGTTGAAAATCTCCAGTTCCCAACAAGTTTAATCCCTTTATTCTAGCAAATTTTTCTAGATTTTGAAAAGTTATATTCTTACTTGTAGCTCTAGAATGTGAAGAGTGAATTTGAAGGTCACTTATGAAATTCATTTTAAAATATATTTCCCATATTCATGAAAATTGCCTGATGTTGGAGACTTAATGCAGATTATGAATTCTTTTTCTTTGAATCTTATTAATGTATTTCTACAACTTCCAATAGCCATTCCAGTTCCTTCCGAGATATCTAAAGAAGTAAAATATCCTTTATCTTCTTGGATTTTTTTCATTAAATTAAGATATGTCTTTAAATATTCTTTTCTTCTAAAGACCCTTAGTTTGAAAGATTCTACCAATAATTTTAAATCTTTTCTTTTTTTGTTAATTCTGAGGTTAAGATTATCCGCTAATTGTTTCAATTGGAATTGTCCATTGATCTGTATTTTCCAAATAAATGAATCTTTTCCAGTAAAATTTGGTTTATTTCCTGTATTATATAAAGAAGTATCAATTTTTAGACTCAATAAAATATTTTGTATGTCTTTAAGCACATTAGGATGTTTATAATGTTTCAAAGTGCCTGCTGTTATAGAAATATGTTTAGCAATTTTATTTACACTACCTTCATCATCAATAAACTGAGAAACAAATGCATATTTTCTATCTTTGGAAAGGTTAAAAATAAAAGGGGGGATGGAGGGATTAGTGATGATTTTTTTACCTTTTTTTAGACCAATCTTTAAAAAAATTTTCTGAATCAAAGAAGGAAAATGTAATGTTGTAGTTGTTGTATTTTTTTTGTGTATGTAGTTCTTCATAATTTTCAAGTTTCCAAAAACAAATTTCATATCTTCAATAAATCCATTAACCAAATTAATATCGGAATTAGTATAATAAGGATTAGTCCTATTAGTTGGAATTCCACCATCTCCCAAAATCCCTGCAACGATTCTCACTCCTTGACAAGAAGTAAAATCAAAGGTGAATTTAGGATTTCTTATCTTAGCCCCTTCTCTCCCTCTAATATACTCAATTTTTCCATTATAACTTAAATTAAGGTGCTCTAAAGTTTTAATTAAAACATCGAACCTAATCAAACTACCATCACTTAACCAATGGCCAATTTTTCTTCCAGAGCCAATTTTCTTTTCAAATCTCTCAATGCCATAATCCCTTATCTTATATTCTAAAATCTTATGAAATTCAGGTTTCAATTGAACGAAGATTTCATCATTAGGCAAATCTTCTAATCTTACAATTCCAATCATCTCACTAGTTTTCATAAATTTAAAAAATAAAGAATCATTTATAAACGCTCCGACCTCATGACGGGTGTGTCAAATGAATTCATTTTCATCACAAAAAACCCTTTATCTTTTCAGGATAAATTAAACACCAGTCATGATTACCTCTGACAATTCTCAGTTCTGAATTATTCAATAAATCTTTAAACTTTTTAGCATGAGATAAAGGAAAATATTCGTCTTTTTCTCCCCACAATAATAAAGTATTTATTTTTATTTTCTTAATATAATCGTCTAAATTACGATCTTTATTTTTTTTAATAACCTTAAAAATATAAAATCCGTTTCTAAAAAAATTATTTAAAAAACTAAACAACATTAACTTTAGGGCCATTAAGCCTCTAAAAGAAAAGATTTCTTTTAAAGACTTCAATAAAATTACTCTAACAAATGTAAAAAAACTTATTTTTTCCTGAACACCAATAGAATCTATCAAAACAAGTTTTTTAATTAATTTTGAGTATTTCGAAGCAAACATAATGGCAACACCTCCACTACCTGAATGCCCGATTAAAAGAAACTTATTTAATTTTAATTCCTTAACGAATTTATACAAAAACTTAGCATAGTCTTCATACGTCCAAACAATATTCGGTCTATTAGTTTTACCGAATCCAGGAAGATCTAAAGCATAAACGGCATATTTTTTAGATAATTCTTTTAATAACTTCATATAAGTTTTAGAATAATTCCAAGTTCCATGAAGAAAAATTAAATTATCCCCTTTTCCTAATTTTAAGTATCTTACATTGAATTCATCAACTTTCACAAAATAGTCCATAATAAAAAGAAAAAAAGGAAAAAAGCTTATAAATTTATTCAGCTTCCTTTATTTACCGTCACAGCTTTGCTGATTTCCTGCATGTAGTTATAGCTCAAAGTTATACCAATGCTCTCCTTGAATGCGCTTCCAGGATTACTTACATCTCTCTTGCATCTCAGGACTCCATGGCCACTTCTCAATTCAACTACGCCTTCATTATCCTCTCCCTCTCTAAAGCTGCACGCAAAATTAGTAGGCATCGTGACCTTTACTTTGTCCAAATCAGCCCTCTCTAATTCTCTCTTGCAAACACCGGGAGCAACAACGTCGCCAGTCCCAATATTGTTAATGTCCAAGGTAACTCTGACAAAGTCAGGCCCTTGCTGCTCTCTTAAAGACGTGACAGCAACAGGTGCTCCAGAATTCTCTTTTTCCCTTATTATATTCTCAGTAGTTATTATCTCGCAGTCATCAGTCCCAGTTAATCTCCTTGCAGTGCTTGGAACGCAGAAATTATCAGTCTGCACTTTGGTTTCATAAGGATAACACACGCTCGCTCTAGCCTCCAAAGGAACACTATCCCCTAAAATATCCCCTTTATAAGTGACAGTTCCTAGGGAAACAATCAAGCTGTCCTCGACAATTCCTTTCTCGCTGTCTTCAACTCCAGCTATAAAAACATCGTTGCTGGCTTGTTTATCCTCGTCAGCAGCCTCAATCGCATTGCTCGAATGCAAAGCCCCTGTTAAATAGATTATAGCGCTTCCCTCCCCGATCTCAGTCTCTCCTTTATTTATTAATTCAACATCAATTGGAAATGGCTCATCTTTAAAAATCCCGCTGATAGGCGGAGCATCGTCGACGAAGTCAATAACTAATCCTTCTTTCCCGCCTAAGAAACCCCCCTCGCCCTTTTCCTTGTCTCTCTCGCAAGCCTGCCCAGAAACCAAAAACAAGGTTATTAGTATTAAAAATAAGTAGTGCCTCTTTTTTTTCATTTTAATTAGCCTCCGCAATATCTTTCTTAATTGTGAACTCACCTCTAATTTGAGATATATATCCATATGTTAATTTAATATTTAAAGGTAACGAAAAGCTCTCCCCCTTTGGAACCTTGATTCCAGAGCAGAACCCCTGCCCCTCTCCATTGACCATAACAATTTCCCCGTCATTTTTGCAGCTTCCCTTTCCAAACCCGGGCAGCTCAACCTCGATATTTACCCTATCCTTGTCTTTCCTCTCAAAGCTGCATCTCCCAGCATCTTTTCCGTCGCCAATTCTATCTTTTTTTATAACCTCACCATCGCCTTCGTTTCTGATCTTGAATGTGAAAAATAATTCATTATTATCTCCTCTGGGAATAATGTCTTCTTTCAAAGACACAACAGAAATCGGAGCGCCTTGTCCACCTTTCTCAATCTTAATCTCCCCGGCACTGCAAACCGCTTCCCTCTCGCTCATTCTTAAATCTCGAACACAAACTAAGGGAGCTAAAGTTGTGCTGTATTCATAGCAAGTTTTGGCAATTATAGGATATGTAGTGTCAATATTGACTCTGTAACCATCTTTAACAGAAAACCCGTCCCAAGATTCCTCTCCATAAGTTTTTATCTCGCCTCCAGGAAAACTTCTTCTTCCGAAAATCTCTCCCAAGCTTAAACAGCTGTCAGACTTTGTAAATATGCTGCTAGGCAACGACCCAATACAAACCCTTCCATTGCTAATATCATCCACACCTTGATTATGCACATCAACCCAGATTCCAAAATCAATACCTTTCCAAACCTCTTTAGGAGGCAGTCCCTCGACAAAGCTCAAAACCAATCCTTTAACTCCTTCGAAATCATCCTCGACAATCCCCTTATTATCCCTGTTCAGCTCGCATTTCTGCCCGACTACAAAAAATAACAAAACCAGAATAATCATAATCTTGAACTTGTTCATCAATCACACCTTTTTTTCAATAAAGAGCAGAACTTTATATAAAAATGTTTCTATGTCAAAAATCGTGGTAGCCTCATGACATATGTCACCACCCGAAGTATATTTCAGAAGGCGGATTTAGAACCAATAGAAACGACGAACCAAAAAGAATTTAAAGAAAAGAGGATTGGATAATAAGAAGAAGGAGATATAATGGCTACATGGCCTTTCAAAAATAAACAAACACAAAAATTGTTTTCTATTCTTCTAATAATAACGGGAGTTATTTTAATGGTTACAACACCTGCCATAAGATTAGGTCAAGTTCAATTTAGTGGATTTGTTACAGGCGCAATACTAGGATTTTTAGGTTTATTTTATCTAGTAGAATTGCAATAAAAATGGAAGATGATAAGGCCAAATTAAAAAATTTAAGAGATTTAAGATACAACAAAATTCTAAATCTACAAAATATCATTCTTGGTTCTATAGGGGCTGCATTAATCTCGGTTATTTTATCTGAGAAACTACCAGATGGACTAACAAAAAACGATCTTATAATTGTTCTAATATTGACTGCATTCTTTTTTCTTGTATATTTTTCAGAAAAATTAGAAAAAATTGAAGAAGAGATTGAAAAACTTTAGGCACTAAATTAAAAACACATTTCAAGATATGGGATTCTCAGAGTCTGCAACAATCTGTTCCTCTTCTGGTTGTTTCAAAACTACATCTCTCTCAGCAGTAATTGTATATTCGTACATCATCGCAGCATCAACATCTCCTCCTTTCACAATATCTGCATTTGATCCCCCCAATATTCTCTCATCAACCATAATTCTGCAAGAACCGAAATATTCTCCGGCAACTTCATTGTTCAAAGCATTATTAACAGACGCAAAATATTCCCCTCTAAAAACACCATTTTCAAATTTCTCACATCCGGCATCGTTAAATCTAATTCCATCTGGAAGCTCAATTGAAAATCTTCCAATCTTGAATCTATTTCCGGTATTCTTATTTTTAAATGCGAATCTCAAAGTATAATCCTTTCCGTCCCTGCTAGCTCCAAGAGGCTGATTGTCAAACCAAAGAGCAACATCAACATCAGATTCATATTTCGATTTAGATAATATTTTAGAGCTTCTGGCAGAATAAATTCCTCCATGAAGCTCATCAAAAGCAAGGTCATATCTCCCCCTGTATTCTTTATATCTCTCCTCGGGCAAAGCAAAAATCTCTAGCCTGCTACTGATTTCAATTGGATAACTCAAAGATAATCTTATTGTTTTAGTATTAATTTTCCTAAGCAAAGTGCTGGCTAATGCAGTATTTTTGCTGGGATCAAAACTGCACGAAAATGGAATCCTTGCCTCGTCAAAAGGTTTTGGATTATGAATGTCGAATACAACAGCGCCATCCTCAACTCTGTTTATATCATCCATCTCAATTCTTCCTTTAATATTTTCGTCAACGCTGCAACTAAGCTTAATCTCTCTTAGTTCAGGTATCCCTTCGTCTAATTTGCCGACGACAATATCGCCATTAACGCCAAATTCCTCGTTGGTATATCCGCCAAAAACAGCCAAATCTCCTCCGCCTCCAAAAACACTCCCGCCTCCAAAACTCAATCCTGTTTTTTTCTTGATCTCAGCTCCGCCAGTTTCAAAACTAAAAACATTTTCTCCTTTCAAAATTTTATTAATATTGGAAAACTGATTTCCCATAAATGTAAAAAGCTGCCTTGTTCCCTGCAAGACAGATTTCATAGGGCTTCCAACTTTCGACTGCCAGAATCCAGACTCTAAGCCAGGCGCAACAACAACGCCCCAGACAAAAAAAGCAATGAAAATAAGAAGAATAAAAAACCCAAGAGGAAAAGAAGAATATTTTTTATCTCCACCTCCAGCTTCAGAAGAACTATCCCTAGAATTAAAAAGCCAATTCAAAATCCCTTTATGAGCTTCGTCCTTAAATTTTTCAGTAGTAACTCTTCCAGTGTGCCTCATCAATTTACCCTCTTCAGTTAAAGTTGATCCGATAATCGCCCCGCAATTAGGACATCTTGGAGGACCACTTGGATTTGAGCTTGTATATTTATGACCGCAACCACCACAAGTAAATGTGTAGATAGGCATATGCTACTCCAAAACAACTTTAAACTCCAGTATTTCAAAACTGTTTTTAGCATCTATCCTGATCAAATTCTCTTCCTCCGCAGCATCAGAAAGAACAACTAAGAATGTATCGTCTGTAGTATCAACATTTATCTCTTCACCATTAATTTCCAGAATAAAATTCTTCCTCTTATCTTTTAGGCTGAATTCGAAGCTCGCAACCACCTCATTTAGCCCTCTTCTTACTCTCTTGAAATCCTCCTCATTCAAAATAAAGAAATATTCAGGCAGTTTTTCTCCTCCGGAAAATGTCTTCACAGTTATTCCTTCAATCAAATAATCCCCGTCAGTTTCAAAATCCAGGTTATTTACCCCGGCCTTGAACAAGCCCGCTCCCAGCTCAATCGCGTCCTCTTTCAAATTGCAGAAGGGAACATCGCTGTAAACTAAATTATCATTCAGTAAAACCCTCAGCACCTTATCCTCATCTCTGTCGCAAAACACGCTATACCTCATAATCGCCCTTACCATGTCAGCCTTTTCTCCAGCATCAGCAGGGAAAGTTCTCCTCGCAACCCGGTTATTAATCTCCTCTTTTTTCATTAATTTAATTTCCCTCAGCGAATATGATTTGGAGCCAGTCCCGGAAACGCTCAGTCTTAAATTATTCGAATCTGTCAAATAGCCTAGGGGAATCTCTATTCTAATCTGCCCTTGCTCGACCTCATTTCTGTAAAACTCATTCCCATTAATTTCAATAACCAAATCGCCGTCTCCAGAATCAACAACCAAATACAGCTCAGCTTTCAGAATATCCGCAGGATTATCAAGCCTGAAAAGAATATTCTGGTCTCTGCCCCCGAAAAATCCCTTGCTGACGATTATATTTTCAGATAAGGTAATCAACCCGCTTTCTTCCTTTGTGAACAAATTAACATTCGCAATCTCGTGCACTTTTCTTTCAAGTTTGTCTCCGGGCCCAACATTCCCGATGAATTCGCTCAATAAAACTTCTCCAGCGCCGGTAACTTCCTTCTCCGCCTTCTCTTTGTCAGTCCCTAAAATTCTCTCTCTATCTGCCTCGGGTAATAACAAGATATAAATTAGCAAGAATAAGGCAATTAAAGCTATCAAAACAGCAACATTTGCAGCAGAAGTCCCTTGCCCTCTTTTATTCATAAACATAAGCAACAAATAACTTTATTAATATTTAAAGGTTACTAAGAAATAGCTTCAAGAAATTGGGAGGTAAAAATAAATGCCTAAAAGGGAAAAAAAGCTAAGCACCGGGGAATGGGCAATGATTATAACAGGAATAATTGCTACAATTCTTTTTGCAATTGCAATAATAGCGTCTTTGATAAGATAGAAATGGAGAGGATTAATCTTATTGTAGGGATATTTGAATGGATAAACTTCCTAATAACTGTTTATTTGTTGTATAGATTGATTTTTAAAACGCCTTTAATTTGCATAAACTTTATCGAAACGCAGATTGCCTTGCTTGCATTAATAGTATTATTAATAGGGAGGATAATCAAAGAAGTCTATAGATAAAAAATGGCAGGCATTTGCATTGAATATTTCTGGAGGTTTATCTTCGAATTAATTAATTATTCAATGAATAACCTGCTTTATGTAATCCTGTTGCTGATTATAGTTGCAGTGGTATCAAGAAAGCTTGGCCCGCTCGTCATCGGGCTAATAGCCTCGGCAGCAGATTTTCTTGTCGATCTAACAACGTCAGGCACATTTGGTTTATCAATATTTCTAACAATCCTCGTTGGTATCTCAATTGGATTTCTCTGGGCGAGCATGGCGTTCTCGTCAAATATCCCGTTATTAATTGCAATCCCGAATGCAGTTTTGATGTTCTTCTTCGGCTTAATTTTGGGGATAGCCCCGATGCCCTTCATAGCGCCGTTATCAGCAATAGTTGGTTTTTCTCTTCAGAATTTCAGAAGCCTTAATTATCTAATAGGAATTATTTCGGCAGTTTTCCTCTATTTCGTATTGTCATTCAGCTTTCCTCTGCTTTCTGGTTTCTGCCAAGGGCTTGATTATGCAGTAAATTTATTTTAATAAAATAAGTATAGAAAGCATTATATATTTAATGATACTAAATATATATGATAAAAGTAAAGGCAATAATCCCAAGAAGAAGGCTAGTAACGAAGAAGGGTAATCTCATTGAGATTATTGCTTAGAAAACTCCAAAATCAGAAGATTACCCGGAAGGAATTAAGTATTCATTCAGCCTTATCCACAAAAATCAGAGAATAATCGCATTCGACAACTTTAGTAAAGAGGGGCATCACAAGCATTATTTTAATGCAAAAGAACCTTATAAATTTGAAAGTCTAGAAATAACTTCAAATCAATTTTTTGAGTTGGTAGAAAAATTTGAAAAACCCGCGGAGGAAAAAAATGACTCTCCTCGCCCTGAAGGGCGAGGTATCGTGAGGGCAAAGTTAGAGTAACTTTGTCTGATGTTCAAAGTTCCAGCCATGTTGGCTTTGCTGGATGTAGTGCTGAAT
>Ga0209541_10000094_pt1 | contig 153467 bp, 180 predicted proteins | sample RifCSPlowO2_01_FD_184027 | JGI IMG/M metagenome (GOLD analysis project Ga0209541, IMG submission 184027) | Groundwater microbial communities from Rifle, Colorado - Rifle CSP2_plank lowO2_0.1 (SPAdes) (version 2) | ecosystem: Environmental > Aquatic > Deep subsurface > Groundwater | place... | reverse complement strand
CGAGTGGATCGAGGATAGAATGATAGATACGCAGTACCCGTGGGCGGAGATCAGAAGGAATTGTACGTGTGGAATGAATTCCGAAAAATGTCTGACGAAGTTTTCGTTCATGTTTTTTAGCAAACGCGCCATAATGCCGTGAAAATGCACGCATCACCGGACCCCTGAATCCCCGCTTATACGCCATTCGGAACGCGAGAATTTGTTCATTTTTTCCGGCTTCGCTCTGATCATAACCAAAATCTTGTATCCGGCCTTCAGAAAAAATTGAGTAGAAGCCGAGGTATTTTTGTTTGAGAAGGTCGTGCTTAAAACCTACTGTTTTTGGATTAATTCCATGAGCGAGGAGAAATATATACATCCGCGCACATTTACTACAGTGTTCACACCATCTACCTGCACTTTTGGGTTTTTCCGGGAGATCGCAGGAACTTTGATACTTTGCAATTTCTGGATAGCGTTTGTGTAATATTCTCATGATTGCTATTTCATGGATTGGTTCAAGAAGTGAGCCAATGGAAAGAGAATTTCCTCCGACTAAGCTTGCCATGAGTGAATTTTGTAAAAGCCAACTGTGTGACTGTTCAAATACAGGATTACACTTAAATCCGTCGCTATCAACTACCGTATCGTCGCAACTTTGTTCGTTGGAAAAAAGTATATAGCCTGCTTTTTTAGCATACACATACGGAAGAAGCATGAGAGAATATTGGGTAAGTTGTAATTCCCATCCGAACCAACCGTACGGTTGTCGTAGAACGCCAAGCGTATTTCTTAAAAATGCAATTTGCGTATGGAATTCTTTTTTAAAAGGTTCTGCTAATAATTTTTTCGCTACTTCTTCAAACGGAGAGTAGGGTTCTGAAATATAAACCGGCCATACTTTCACACCTAGTTCTTGAGCAAGGGCGTAGGTAAGCAAACTGTCTTTACCAAATGTGAATGGCATAATTGCCTGATCGCTAAAACTGGTTCTATTGTATGAGGGAATTTCAGTTTTCGTATTGCTAAACACATATTCAATATCAAAAAGTCGTCTGAGGAGATTAGAGGTAATCCGTTTATCTTTTTGCGGTTGCATAATGGCGGTTGATGGAAGAGCAAGAGAAAGACCCTTAAAAAGAAATGGTTCTGCAAGTGGGACCGGCATATTGTAAAAAACCTTATCTAAAGAAGTGTAAAGATAGGGGATCTGAAAGGTCATGGCATAGGCAATATTCTGGGCTAAGACTTTTTGATGCGATTTTGGAAATCGTTGCCAAATAGTTGGCGGGTAACGGAGCCGAATAGTTTTATTATTTATTTTTACTTCAAAACCCCGATCCAAAATACGGGAGGATATCCGCGCAACGCCATTTACCTTTATCTGCGGCAATCTATCCCTCGGTGGTTCAACAGTATTAAACTGGGGGAAATCAGTTATCGATTGAAGATTTTTTGTGGTGTTCATGAAATTCAATAAGCACCATAGTTTATCCTATACATCACAGTAACATACATGGAGATGATGTCAAGTGATTCGCAAAAAATTGCTGAATTTTGTACAATGAAAACAAACGCCGCGGTGGTGGAATTGGCAGACACGCGGGCCTTAAGAGCCCGTGAAGCTTAACACTTCGTGTGAGTTCGACCCTCACCCGCGGCACTCGGGGTGTAGCTCAATTGGCTAGAGTGTGCGCTTTGGGAGCGTAAGGTTGAGAGTTCGAGTCTCTCCACCCCGACAAATGAAAAAAATTCTGCCGTTTGTAATTATCATTCTTGGAATTCTTTTCTTATACTATTGGAAAAATCCGTTGAGTGCGCAGGTAAAAATTCGTGACTCAGTTTTTTACGTTGATCTTGCCATTGCTCCAAAAGATAGAGAACGTGGATTATCAGGGCGAAAATCCATGGCACAAAATCGCGGAGTGCTTTTTCTTTTCGGTTCTCCCGGTGTCTATCATTTTTGGATGAAAGACATGCATTTTCCTCTTGATTTTATTTGGATCAGTGAATCAACAGTCGTTGATATCGACGAAAATGTCCCGCCTCCAAAGACGGGTGAGTTTCCAGTCGAACTTTCCCCCTCGCAATCGATTGATAAAGTATTGGAGGTCAACGGAGGAGTTGTTAAATCGTCAAGAATTCAAATCGGTGATACACTGCAATTCAGAAACTAGTTTTTACTATAAGCCTTCTTTTTGCTATAATCCCGTGCATGAAATCAGTATCACCTGAAATACTATCTCAGGAGCTTTTTTTCCATGAACCAGGAGCTAGTCAAGCAGTAGAAAGCCTACTTAAAGGAGACCCGCTTTTTTGTCTGAGGGGTAGAGCAACACTAGAACGAGGAAATCTTCATTCTGATGACACACTTCAGCTGGTATTCCGTATTCCTGTCGCACAACAGAAAAATTGGCTGGAGAAACCATTTGATTCTGGATTTGAAGATTTTGCTTGGGGGAGCAATCGATACATCGCACTTAAAAAGAGTGTGCCTCCATGGCATATGTCAGCCGCTCTTCGTTGGTTCGACATTCAAGAACAGACTGTGTACGAAAAAAATCGAATAACGGTAGGTGATATTCGATATTTGCCAACTAAGTTTTTAATTAACACTGTAGGGCCCCATGAGATTATGGCTATGCAAGGCGATAAACTATTGTCTATAAAAGTTTCACTTCCCAATACGATTCTCAACACGGAAGGAATTTCCGAAGAGGTAATAATTAATGCAACGCAACATTATTTCAAAACGAAACTCAACCCTTAGTGCGCCCCTGGAGGGAATCGAACCCCCAGTCTTGTGTTTAGAACACACCTGCTTTATCCGTTAAGCTACAGGGGCACCTGGAGCGGGTGAAGGGAATCGAACCCTCGTCACCAGTTTGGAAAACTGGCGCTCTACCATTGAGCTACACCCGCTTACATCCCTTGCTATAATGAATCAAAAATTGATTTCAGCTCTTTTCTTCCAGCACCTGTTTTTAGAAACGCTTCTCTCCGTCTAGCTTCGATATATGTCGAATATGTTTCCGATTTTATCAATCCCCACGGTTTATATCTATTTGTATATGCTCCTTGTCCAGCGTTGTGTTCGTGCAACCTCCTGATTATGTCGTTCGTACATCCAACGTATGATTTGTTATGTTGCTTGCTTTTTAAAATATATACAAACCACATGCTCTACTCGCCGGAGGCGAAGTCTCGCCTTTGGCGGACCATTGAGCTACACCCGCGCGAATGGCATAATTATAACATGATAATCCTGATATTGTCTTTTTTCTTATTGCTGTTTCCTGCTTCTGTTCAAGCTAAATACGATCCTCGGACTGTTCCCAACAATAAATTCGGTATCCACGTTGCTGATGTGAATGACATTGCAGATACCGCAGCACTTGTTAATTCAAGTGGAGGCGATTGGGGGTATGTAACGATTGTCATGCAGAATAATGATCGTGATTTTGGTAAGTGGCACAATATTTTTAATCAAATGCGACGACTTCACCTGATTCCTATTATCCGTTTGGCAACCCATCCGCAAGGAAATTACTGGACTAAACCACAGATAGTTGATGCAAATATAACTGCACAATTTCTTGATAGTCTCAATTGGCCGATTGAAAATCGCTACGTGGTCCTCTTTAACGAACCAAATCATGCAAAAGAGTGGGGAAATGAAATTAATCCGGAAGGGTATGCGGAAGTTTTTGTGACATACGCACAGGCTCTCAAGTCCGTTTCAGACGATTTCTTTATTCTTCCTGCAGGCTTTGACTCCTCTGCGGCAAATACATCTGATACCCTTGATGCCGAAGAATTTATTAAACGAATGGTAGTTGCAAAACCGGAAATATTGGATCTTTTAGACGGTTGGACGTCGCATTCATACCCAAATCCCGGTTTTTCCGGTTCACCGCTGGCTCGGGGGAAAGGTACCATCAGATCTTATCTTTGGGAGCTTGATTTTATTGGTAAAAATTTGCCCGTGTTTGTTACAGAGACAGGGTGGGTAAACACCGTGGCAAATAATCTTCGCACCGCCGCATCATCTGTTTGGCAGGATCCCGCAATTGTCGCAGTCACACCGTTTGTTTTTAGTTATCAAGGTGAACCATTTGATAACTTTTCATGGAAAAAATTAGGAGTGAACGAGTTTTATCCACATTACTTTGAATACCAGGGTTTATCGAAAGTGAAGGGAACACCGAAACAACGTCATTCATTTATTGTAGGTACGTCACTTATACCCGACATTCTCGTTAGCTCATCTCACTATAATCTTGAATTGACGATTCAAAATACGGGTCAGGCAATTGTTGGTACAAAAGAAGGATATAGTGTAACACTCACTGCACCGGTTGACTTTGAAATTATTCTTGATTCAATTCCGAGCTTTGAACCGGGAGAAACCGCTGCAATCAAAGCAAAACTAACGACACCAAAAACTATTGGAGAAAATAAAGTAAAACTTTCATTCATCCGCGGAAATGAAACATATACCATTGAAGAAAAAACAGTTACTATTGTTCCTCCGCCATCACTTTCCGTTGAAGCAAAACTCGGTTGGCGTAGGGTAAGTAACGCCAGTGATGTTACCGTTCTTGTGTATGAAAGTGATACGATAATTCATAAATTTACCGGACTATCAATTGATAATGGTATCCTTTCTGTTGACGGACTAACCGATATAATTCCGGGAAATAGCTACCGTGTCGTTGTCCTTGTACCGTACTATCTTCCTCGTCAAACTGTCGCTATTTTAAAAGGGGACATCACCACTCTTTCATTCAGACGATTTCTTCCGCTTGACATAAATGGTGACGGAGCACTCACAATTTCTGACATAGTCTTACTTATCACAAGTAGGCCTGCTGATATTCTTCCGCGCTTCTTCGGACCGTGATATACTCTCTTTGGTATACATATGGAAGAAAAAAAGGAAGAAGAGCCAAAAGAACTCCTCACACTTACCAAACAAGTTGACCAGATGGTCCACTCATTTGAGGTGGGAATCCGTGAAACGAAAAAGAAAGAAACACCGATGCATGTGGATGAAATTGCCTCGAGAATTGCAAAATTTTATGAAATGGTAAGGAAAGTTATTGACTGGAAAGAAGATAATGTCCTTCGTCGTGCCGCAATCGTTCGAATTCTCAAACGCCTGCTTTTCCCAAAAATAAGCGGTGTATCACTGCGGCCTGATATTGATACATATCGAATTGCCTATAGTGTCACTGCAGATCTTATTCGCGGCGGGCATCTACCCAATGATGAAATTCCGCAGGAGAGCGTTCTCCTGGTCGAGACTGCAGTAAAGAAATACCTCCACATTTTAAAACATGCATCATTTGCAACTGCTGATCCGCTTTTGGTTAAGAGAAAAATAAACTTTACGACGTTTCTTATAGACCTTGCTGCCTGTGAAATCGAAGAAATCCTTACTAACCCCATAAAAGAACGAGCAATTATTCAGACCATGACAGAACTCATGACAGAACGGATTATCGTTTTACCCGAGGGGAGCATGAATGACGACGAAAAACGAACGCATGTGTTTATTGCCATTTGCCGAACGCTCTATGAGCTTGATGATGAATTTATTATTTACCAACTCTTAAAATTCAGTTACCCCGGGTGGCATAATCCGGATGCGGAGCAACTTAAAAAACTGACAGAAGAGGTACCAAAAATTTGGAAATCATCAGATTCAATTCTCGATCATCCGCTTGCACGACAATTCTATACAATCTGTGAACGCGTCGATACAATCTTCATGCTTTTGGGAGATATCTTAGATAAATATGTTGAGGAACCCAAAAAATTAAAAGAGGCGCTGCAGGAAAAAAATGAATTAACCAAGTTAGCAACGGAAGCTTACGATAAACGGTACAAAACCCTCAAAACCAGGCTTGTTCGACTTGCCATATTTTCGACCCTATCTGTATTTCTTTCCAATTGGGTGACGTTTTATATTATCGAAGTACCGCTTGCCGAAGTTTTTTATGAAGGATTCAACTTGTTTACGGCATTTATTGACTTCCTCATCCCCACTGCTCTTATGTTTATTCTTGTTGCCATTATCAGGCCTCCGCCCGAGCAGAATGCAAAACGGGTACTTTCCACCCTCTATCGATTTGTCTATGAGGATGAAAAGAAACCACTCTTTGAAGTGAGATTACGCAAACGAAGGAACATCTTTTTCACCTTTATCGTCGCTTTCTTATATTTTGCAATGATGTTTTTAGTATTGGGTGGAGTTTGGTATATTTTCTATTTCTTCAAACTCCCAATAACATCAGTATTTTTTGATACATTCACGATTGCGCTTACTATTTTTGCCGCAGTACTCATCCGTAATAAAGCCCGGGAACTCTCAGTTGATGATCGGACAACATTCTGGGAATTTATTCTCGATATGTTTTCCGTTCCGGTTGCTAAAATAGGGGAGTTTTTAGCTGCAAAATGGAAAGAATACAACATCATTGCAATTTTATTCACCTTCCTAATCGAAACGCCGTTCGTAGTTGTACTTGATTTTATCGAAAACTGGAGCCAATACCTCAAGGAGCGGCGGAGCGAACTACACTAACTTTATAAATTGAAAGGACGAGCGCCAGAACTCCAAGTATTTGAGTGGGAGATAGTGGTTTATGGAAATAAGTGTAATCCAAAACCACTGCAGAAAGTGGCCAGGCAAGTTCACAGATGGTTGCGATCCGGGCAGGTGTTCGTTTGAGACCGTAGTAGTAAATAGAAAGTGCAACCATTCCTGTTGAAAGAGCGATTGCAACCAGTGTCAACCATTGCACCTGTGTGAGTGTCGGTAAAACTGTATTGTGACCTAAACCTACGACGAGTGCCCCAGCCAGTATCGAGGCAAGACCAAATCTTACAGCAGTTGTTAAAAGTGTCGGGAGTCGGAGTAAGGCGTACCGGCTAAATACTGTTGAAGACCCCCAGGAAAAAGCTGCTCCGATTGCAAAAAGCGCTGCCATTGTTGTTCCGCTTCCTGTGGAAAGATTCACCTGTAAATTTGGAAATGATATGAAATACGCAGCAATAAGGGCGGTAATAAACCAGGGGATATAAGCACGGGATAGTTTTTCCTTGAGAATTATCCGTGCAAATAGTAATACTACGAACGGCTCCAATTGCTGTAAAAGCACAACCACGGAAAATTGTGCAAACTGAACGAGTCCTAAAGCCGAAGTATATAATACCGTTCCCATAATACTTGAAAGCACTGTTACCCAGGCAAACGCTCCCCAGGTTTTGATGGATATTTTTTTTAATAAATAGCTTTTGTTAAAAACAATGGGGACAAGGAAGATAAATCCGATGAGGTGTTCTAAAAATACAACAACGATTGGGGGGAGGGAGTATAAACTTACGCGCAGTAATCCGTCAAAACTCCAAAGAAGAGCTGCAAGAACAACAAAAACCGGTCCGATTGAAAGGACTTTTTTCATATTCCTTCTTTTCCCCCGCTTCCTCTATCATTTCGATAGTTCTCTAGCGGGGTTATCCCGTTTTTAACGGGACATCCCGACTGTACGGTCGGCCTACGTATTTCGCGTAGTCATGTCCTATTATGGACTCGTGGGCTTTAACCACCGATTGGGACTTCCTGCCCTCCGTAGCTTTATGCGAAGGACGGGTCACCCTACCCCGAAGGATACGTTTATGCTATACCTTTGTGGGAATACCAGTCAAGAGGTTATCCGTTTGATACGCTTTCTTATCTACGATATACTATCGGTATTGGTGGCCCCTGCCCGCCATCGCAAGCATGAGCTTGCTCAGGCGTTGCGGGCGGGGTAGCTCATTGATGTATTACACATATGTATTAAAGAGTATTGAGGATAATAAGTTTTATATTGGTTTTACTGATAATTTAAAAAAGCGGTTTCGAGAACATCAGAGAGGCGAAGTTGAATCGACAAGGACGAGACGTCCATTCATTCTAATTTATTACGAAGCTTGTCTTGATAAGGGACAGGCAATAAAGAGAGAGAAATATTTCAAAACTGGATTTGGTCGAAGATTTTTAAAATCAAGAATTTAATTGGTGGCGTGTGCCGAACGGCTTAGGCGTCTGCTTGTGGAGCAGATTTTAGCGGGTTCAACTCCCGTACGCCACCCCAAAATATCAGCTATGTTATGCTATAATGTCGTTACTATGAAAATTAAGAAATTAGACTACTTGATTGAGTTAACGTACGACGCATCTTACAAAGGTTACGTTGCGGATGTCGTTAATTTGTTTGGCTGCATGTCTCAAGGAAAGACGAAAAAGGAAGCGTTAGCGAACGCTGAAAAAGCGATTAAAGCCTATATGAAAGTACTCGTCAAAACCGGTAAGAATACTGACATTGTTCGAAGAAGCGTCGGCACTCCAATGCCGGTGGCATATGCCTAAACTTACCAATATCTCCGGTAAAAAGGCAGTCAAGGCATTTCTCAAATTCGGCTACGTTCATGTTCACACATCTGGAGATCACGCAATCCTGCAAAAACCAGGGTCCCCAACACTCTCAATCCCTCTCCATAAAGAAGTAGCACAATTTCTTCTGAAGTCACAAGTCAAGAGGGCCGAAATTTCAATCCGTGATTTAATCCAAGCACTGAAATGATCTAACCTCATAATTTCCCTTAACTCCCACATCCGCCGTGTTAGTTACCACCAAAAAAATTATTCCCGGAAGAGTTAGTTAAAAACGATTGCGGGAGGAATGCTGATGCGATCAGCGATCGAATAGAGTTCATTCGCCTCAAATCCGAGGATTTCCGGCAAGTAAAGTATCGCCCGCATATTTTTAGCAAGAGGAGGAGGGTAGGAACTATCAAACTCGCTTTCTCTCGCAATAGTAGCAATATAGAAATGTTCTATCCCAAGTAACTCTGCCGTAGCTCGAACAGTCGCACCCGTGCTATAAACATCTTCTGCAATTGTAAGGCCATACCCATCCGGAGTAAGTTTTGCAATCGCCCTTCGGTCTTCCGGCATTATTCCGACATATTTCGCCTTTCCGGTCGCAAGCCGTGTCACGGGTACATATGCTACTGCGACATCTCCTGTGATATGCTTAACCTCATCGGCGGACTCTCCTCCTATTAACTGAATTACTTTCTGCGGTTTTTTGTGAAGAATTGCAATTGCGGTGTCTATAAAAAGACCTGATTTGGTTGATGGTTCTTTAATAACAATCCTGGGTTTCATTTTTTCAAGTAGACCGGCCATTTCTTTTGAAGATGCAAGTGCCAGTTCATAATTTATGTTTGGATCGGGTATGAAAAAAGCGATTGCTTTCGATTGATTGTCACCGACATTCACGAGAGGTAATCCAAAACGACGACCACCGAGTTTTATGGGAAGCCAACGTTTGCCTTCAAAAAGGATAATATCTTCTTTACCATATACATCTGGTTTTCCGATAATCATATCGTGCACTCGTTCGAAATAGGGGATTGGCATATATAAGCGGGCAGATAAAAACGACTATAAAGTACCATTCACGCCATTGTCAAGCTAATCTTTCTCTCCAATTTGATATAATTAGAGCATTGCGCCTGTAGCTTAACCGGATAGAGCGTCTGTCTTCGGAACAGAAGGTTGGGGGTTCGATTCCCTCCAGGCGCGCATAATGAGGGCGCATAGCTCAACGGTAGAGCAACTTCCTCTTAAGAAGTCGGTTGGAGGTTCGAATCCTCCTGCGCTCACAATATGATATGGTTTGTGTATATAGTCCGCTGCGCGGATAATACGCTATATACCGGTATTACCACCGATATTACTAGGAGAGTACGGGAACACAATGGTGAGATCGGAACCGGTGCCCGCTATACGCTTTCAAAACGGCCTGTTACTCTTGTGTATTCCAAAAAAATGAAATCGAGAAGTGCCGCACTTATCTACGAAGCAAAAATAAAAAAGCTTTCCCGTGATGAAAAAAATGCTATGCTTACGGTATGAACTTTGATCTTGAAGAACATCTCCGGAAGGAACATAAACGGACTGCGTTTTCGCAGTACCTCCGGGAAATTGTATACGGCGGAAACGACGGAATTGTGACGACATTTGCGGTTGTTGCAGGCTTTGCGGGTGCACAAAGGGATCCTGCCACAAGCGCCGTTCCCGTAGTTTCGGTGCTTCTTTTCGGATTAGCAAATTTGTTTGCAGACGGATTATCCATGAGTCTCGGAAGTTTCCTTTCCATCCGGGCTGATCAGGATGTGTACAGAAACGAGAGAGCGAAAGAGCATCACGAAATTATACATTCGACGCAATCTGAATTTGACGAAACCGTTGAGATTCTCAAACGCCAGAAATTTGGGGAAGCTGATGCGCAAGCAATTGCAAAACTGTACCAAAAAAATGAAACCTATTGGACGGAATTTATGATGACCGATGAACTGCAAATGACGAATCCTGAAAATGAAAAACCAGTTTCCATTGCACTTGCAACGTTTGGAGCGTTCATCTTTTTTGGTTTTATTCCGCTCGTACCGTATGTGCTTCGGCTGAAACAGGGAAATCTCTTTGAAATTTCCGTACTTTTTACCGCTGCCGCACTTATATTCTTAGGTTTTTTTCGCGCAATTGTTGCGAGACAGCGGATGCTACGGGGAATCATAGAAACGCTCATCGTTGGTGGATCTGCCGCAGGAGTCGCGTATCTCGTTGGCTCATTTTTCAGAATTTGACAGAAACGCACCTCTATGTCACTATACTTTTTATGATTAGGAAACTGCTCGTTATAAGTTTTTGGTTTCCAATAGTCCTCGTCCTCCTTATTATTAACCTTGGGCTGTTAATTGATACGGTTAATCGAAATTCGGAGGAAGTTGTTGCATCTGTTTCTTCTGAACAAACGCATTTTCAGGTAGCCTCATCAGCCAATGGAACCGGAATGGTGTTAGGAACTTCAGTTGAAGGGGCTGATGCAAGGTCCATTCTTTTGGAAACTTTTTTGCGTGAACACAAATCGCCAATGGCACCGTACGCAAACTATATTGTTGAAAAATCCGATGAGAATGGCATTGATTTTCGCTTGGTTGTCGCAATTGCCATGTGTGAGTCAAATGCAGGAAAGCATATGCCAAAAAGAAATGAATTCAATGCATGGGGTATAGGAGTCTATACAGGCCAGCTAACCGGAGCAGGCTTTGATAGTTGGCCGCATGCAATTGACTGGGTGACAACCTATATTCGAGAAAATTATTATGATGAGGGACTTATCGATCTTCGGGAAATCGGTGCAAAGTGGGCGCCTCCTTCTGTTGAAAATGGATATTCATGGACAAACTGTGTTGAAGAGTTCCAGGGAAGTATCCTATAAATAAATATTTAGTCCTTCGATATTTCTGAAACAAAGCCTTAGGACTTGACAAGTGTTGTCCTATAGGCTATACTCCCAGATTAGATCCTAAAGTTGATGCCGTCAAACGTATCTGCTTTAGGATTTTTTGATGCTTATGAAATACATTGCGCTCATCGCGCTTTTTTTGTCGGCCCTAACCCCTGTTTTTGCAGAAGGGGAATCTGACGCGGCAGCTTCGCTTGTCGCACACGCAGCCTCCCAGGATGAGCGGGTTGAGCGGCTTACCGACTTCCTTGCTTCCCAAAACTCGCCATTTGCGGATGAAGCCTCCTATTTTGTTGCTGAAGCTGACCGATTAAACCTAGATTGGAAACTTGTTGCCGCCATTGCCGGTGTTGAATCAACATTCGGAAAGCATATTCCTACAGGTTCATACAACGCCTGGGGTTGGGGAGTATTTACAGGAACCCAGTGGGGAGTTGCGTTTGCAAACTGGAGGGATGGTATTACCCAGGTATCTGAGGGAATCAAGTTTAACTACATCGACAAAGGTGCAGAGACAATTGAACAGATTGGTCGAATTTACGCTGCCTCTCCGGCTTGGAGCTGGAAGGTGCATTTCTTTCTCGATCAAATTGAAGCATTTGCTCCAAACGACTCAACCCAACTAGATATCACCATCTAAGGAACGGTATAATATGCTTGCCCTGAGTTCATCGAAGGGCTCCCGTGGCGGAATCTGGTATACGCGTACGCTTTAGGAGCGTATCCCGCAAGGGTTAGAGGTTCAACTCCTCTCGGGAGCACATAGAAGGTTCGCATACTTCCACTCTCATTGACCTCTTGAAAAACTACGATGCCAGATGTATTGTGGGAGTATGTTGACGAAAAACGACCTTTCTCAAATTCAGAAAATTGTTCAGGTTGAAACAAAAAAAATTGTTCAAGTGGAGACAAAAAAAATAGTAAGTAACGAACTTCAAAGAGAATTAAAACCGGTCAAGAAAGATATAAAAAAAATTAAGAGCGACATAAGTATTATTGTGAAAACATACGACCGAGATTTTGTTCATTTACGACGAAGAGTCAATCGTGTTGAAAGTCACCTCCAACTTCCTCCATTGCCTGCGTATTGATCAATTTTCCCCTCAATGCTACGATCGATTTAATGCGAAAGATTTTATTTCTAGTTTTACTTGCGTTGCCGGCCTTGCTTGCATACTCAGTTTATGCTTCTTCCCAACAAGCCTATCAGGACTATGTCTTTCAGGGGGACCTGTACCGCAAGGCATATTCTGAATTTACCATCGCAAAAAATGAGTATGAGAAGTTTAAGTCACTGGCTAGCGAAACCATTGCACTCGATAAAACCAAGCAGATGCTTACTACCCGCGATTCCTACGTCCGCTCCTACTTATTGCTCCTTGTTGAAAAACTCGTTGAAAATCCGGGACTAACCTCCAGTGTACGGAATACTTCCGTTTCGCTTTTGACTGCTGAAGGTTCATTTTTAGAAAAACACAGCGCACTAGTTTCGGCAGTTGGATCGATATCCGAGACAGTGACTGTCTCTGGGCAGTTTGAATCACGATACGAACCGCTCGTTGGCATCGTTGAACAAACAAGAACAACGCTCATGCTCGGCAGTCTCAATAGCCTCGCCCTTTCCTACGATTCTACGGTTGCGATGGCACAAAATCTTATCACTACTTACCGTGAGAGTTTACCGCCGACCAAACGCGCAACGATTGATCGATGGCTTCTAGAGATTCAAAACAAGCGCGGTCTTTACGAGCAAAAAATCGATATCATTACGAGAAAAAATAAGGAACTGGCGGAAAGTGATGCATATGAAATACAACGACAATCCGTTGAAATTGGAGAAGAAGTTGCCGCAGCAAGACAATTCCTTTTAGACGGTGCGTCATTTTTAAAAGAACTCGTTGCTGCTCTTAAATACGAAAATTAATATGGATCAAAATGTGCCGGAAGAACAATCTGCTTTGATTGAACCAATACAGGAAACTCCACCGGTGCCCAAGAAAAGTGAAGTACCGAAAATAGTTATCATATCTTCACTTGTACTTCTCGCAGTAACTATCATTGCTATTGGTGTCGTAAGTTGGAGTCAGAGTCAAAGAGAAATTGCTCAGCCTACTCCCACTCCGGTTCCACCCACGCCAACGCCTGTTCGTATACTTTCAAAAGTCGCTACAGAGTCAGCATTTATGCAATTTGAGGAAAGTACAGCCAGTCTTTCCGCGCTTATGTCCGGCTACACGATAATCGATAGTACGCTCTCACTTCCAAACGTTCAGAGCTCTCCATTGGACTTTGGAAAACCGTAGTTTTGTGGTACACTCCACACATGAATTCTTCATTGCAAAAGCTTTCTGACAATACTCTTGAGCTTACGATTACGATTCCCTGGGCGGATGTTGCCAAACAATACCAAACCTCCGTCGACGAGGCAGCTGCCAATACGGAACTTTCAGGATTCCGAAAAGGAAAAGCACCCCGCGATCTTGTTGAAAAGAATCTCGACAAAACAAAAGTCTACGAAGAAGTTCTTAAGGTACTTATCCCTAAAGTTTACAATGAAGCAGTTACTGAGAAAAAAATTAAACCTATTATTTCCCCGAAAGTTGAACTCAAAGAAGCTAATGAAAACAAAGACTGGGTTATCAGAATTCTCACCTGCGAAAAGCCGGATGTCACTCTTGGTGATTACAAAAAAGCTATTGGCGATCTTAAAGCAGGTATGAGCGCAAAAATTTGGAAGCCGGGAGATAAACAAGAAGAAAAACCTCAAACAACCAAACCTACACTCGACGAATTACTTATGGCGCTCTATGGAACGGTGACTATCAGTCTTCCGTCTCTTCTTATTGAGCACGAAGTAAATAGGCTTCTTTCTGAGCTCATTGACCAAACAAAAAAATTGGGTCTTTCTGTTGAGCAGTACCTTGCATCAACAAAACGCACAGCTGATTCTGTCCGACATGAGTATGAAGAACAGGCTAAGCGTACTCTAACGTTGGAATTTGCCCTTGAGACTATTGCAGACAAAGATGGGGTTCTCATTTCAGATGATGAGATCGATACTGTTATTAACACGGCAAAAACAGATGAAGAAAAGAAGGCACTGGCAAATCAGCGATACTACCTGGCTTCGATTCTCCGTCGACAGAAAACACTTGACATGCTTGCGTCTTTATAATATAGGATAGTATAATTCCATATCGCCATGACATCAAAGCAGCAAAATCAGAAAAAGTCCGTTACAAACTTCACAAACGACAATATTCTTGAGTCGCTTCGGGGAGTAGGTGGCAACGTGGTCAAAACATCAGCTGACACAGCAACAAAAATTAGTAGCGACGTTCTCACGTCTCTTTTTGGTGCACTTCCTAAATCCGGTGAGCTTAAAGCTAATGAACCGATAGATATCAGAACTGAACAAGAGGCTGTACCTGTTGTTGCCCGAAGACCGGATATACTCTCCCCTCGAACAGATATTGCGGAATTAAACCTCAAACAGCAAATTGAGGCTGTTCGGATGGAACTCAAGGGTCTTGCTGAATCGCTCAAGAATCTCCATACAGAGGTGGAGAAAACCATTAACGAAGTGCCTGTTGAACCGGGAATTTATCATGTCAACTTTTTTGCCCGACTCCGTTCATTTTTGAAAATTCTTCGGGAGCAAATAGATGACAGTCGCTCATGGATGGCAGTTTCTAACACCCGCAAAAAGAAAATGGGGTACTGGGGCATGTTCAAAAAACACGGAACAACTTTCGGTCTCTCCGGCGAACGCGCTATTGCCACGCAAGCTGGCTAATATATAATAAGGTAGTATCCTTAGGACGATTAGCTCAGTGGTAGAGCGCTGCATTCACATTGCAGATGTCGCAGGTTCAAATCCTGCATCGTCCACAAGATCCACCTCTTGACCCCCAATAATTAGTAAGTTATCTTACAATTTCCCTGCACTTGACATTTATAACTATAGGGTGTATATTCCACAGACTATCGGCCTAATGCAACAAAAATGAAATTTTTCCACAAAAGCATTTCATTAATAACTGGCCTTCTCCTGGTACTTCAATCATTAGTGCCGGCCCTTAGCATCGCTCCAAATTACGTTTTCGCACAAGATGCAGAAGAACAAGTTCAGGAGCAGGTTGAGCCAACGGCAGCGATCGAACCATCTCCCGAACCCACGTTTGAACCAACTCCTACTGAAGAAGTTTTGCCTACTCCTACTGAAGAAGTAAGTCCGACACCGGAAACATCAGAACCTCCTCATGAAACAAGCCCCCCTGAGCCTGTCGAAGGGGACATTCTTGACGGTGTATCTTCTACTATAATGCCAACACCGCAAGTCAGTTCAGCTACGACGGAAGAAGGACAAGTTAATGCAATTCTTTTACATGAAGTTGAAGCAAATAGCCTTGATTTAGATTCAGTCGATCCTAAAAGTGCAACACTCTCAACAGATAAAGCTGATTATGCTCCCACAGACACAGTTGTTATCACAGGCACAAATTTTGATCCAAACACAAACTACACATTATCGATTACATCTGGTGACGAACCGGCATATTCATTCCAGACGGCTATAACTACAGATGGTGAAGGAAGCTTTGTCTACGCCCACCAATTGGATGGTACGTATAGGCCAAACTATCAGGTAACAGTCACCGCAGGGGAATCTACTGTGGCATCAACCACGTTTACTGATAGCCCTCCTTCCGGCTGTTTCAATGATTCAGCAGGTGCAAATGATGAACCAGGGCAAAAAGATTTATCAAAAGCGTGTGTAGACTATACAGGGCTTCCAACCTCAATTGACGTTGATTGGAATTGGGATGAAATTGCCTGGTCTGGTGCAAACACCGGTGATGCATGTAGTCTTTTTGATACGGATAACGATGGATTTGCAAATTATTCGCTGTGTGTTCGGGTTTCAGGTGATCCCGCAACATACCAAAATCATGTACTCTTCTCATGTACCGATACAAAAGCAGATCGCTGTAGCGGTTCAGCAGGCATCGCAAATACGAGTTCCTGCACTGCTTCAGTCCAGTCTACAGATCCGTTTTTAACAGGTGATGAGTATCCTGATGACACAGGTGCAAGTTGTACAATAAATATGGCTGATGTCGGTGGAGCCACAGCAAGTCTTATTGATGTCTGTTCCTATCCATCTCAACAGCCCAATTCCGATCCATCAGACTGTATTTTTGCTTCAACTGCAAGTCAAACCGGACTTTTGGAGGTTCGAAAAGCATTAAGTCCAACCACTGATTCCGGACTATTTAATCTTTCGATTAACAGCATTACATATGCTTTTGATGCTGGCCACAATGGTACTACTGGAGAAAAAGTCGTCGATACGGGCAATCACACCTTTGGTGAAACCCAAGGCACAGGTACGATTCTCAGCGATTACACAACAACAGTCCAATGTTTAAACGCTGCCGGTGCACAGGTTACAACGACTGGAACTAACCCTTGGACTGTTAATATTGCCAATAACGCAGATATTGTTTGTACGATTACCAATACGCTCAACCAGGGCACACTCATCGTTGAAAAAGTGGTGGTTAATGACAATGGTGGCACACTCCTGGCTAATAACTTTTCTTTCCAAGTTGATGGCGGTACCGCTCAACCATTTGAAGCCGACGGCCACAATGAGATTACCGTAAGCCCTGGAACATATGATGTCACTGAACCGGCTGTGTCAGGCTATAGCACCACATATGATAACTGTACAGATGTCGTTGTTCCAAACGGTGGATCTGCTACTTGTATTATTACCAACAACGACCAGCAAGCGTATATCATTGTCGACAAGACAGTAGTTAACGACAACGGTGGATTAGCGGTTGCCAACGACTTCCTTTTAACCGTTGATGGTAATCCAGTTTCAGACGGAGCGACCTTCGCAGTTAACCCAGGCGCTCACTCAGTCGGTGAAACGCCTCTTCCTGGCTACACGGCCGGGGCTTGGGGTGGAGACTGTGACGTGAATGCAGGTGTCACTGTTAATCTTGGAGAAACAAAGACATGTACTATCACCAACGACGATCAGGCGGGAATGCTCATAGTCAAAAAGATTGTCACCAACGATAACGGTGGAACTTTGGAAACTGACGACTTTACTTTTGAAGTAAATGGCGGAGGCGCACAGGCATTTGAAGCAGATGGCCAAAATGATCTTACGGTAGATGCAGGATCATATACCATAACAGAACCTACGGTTACAGGATATGAAACCTCGTATGACAATTGTACGAGAGTTGCTGTCACAAACGGCGGATCTGCAACCTGTACGATCACAAATGACGATATTCAGCCACTTTTGACTGTTACGAAGATTGTCACCAACGATAACGGTGGAAACGCGGTTATCTCCGATTTCCCGTTGTTTGTAAATGCAACACAGGTAACTAGCGGTGTACAAAACGGATTTAATGCAGGAAGTTACGTCGTAAGCGAAACGAGTCTAACTGGCTATACCGGAAACGTTAGCGGCAATTGTGCTGGAAACGGTTCTGTTACACTCGCAATTGGTGACGTAAAAGAATGTACGATAACCAATGACGATGTTGCTCCTACGATTACTTTGATTAAATTAGTTAAAAACGATAATGGGGGAACGGCAGACGTTGGAGACTTTATACTCTCACTTGGCAACGGCAACGTCACGAGTGGTGTTCAAAATACTGTTAATGCAAACACAGCCTATGAAATTGATGAGGCCGGTCCTCTGGGATATGAATTTGTGTCTATTGCCGGCGACCCTGAATGTCCTTTGGTGCTCGCGGGGAACGTCACTGCAGACGAAGGAAAAAACATTACGTGTACAATCACCAATACCGACCAACCGGCAACACTTACACTCATAAAGAACTTACCCAATGATAACGGAGGTACAGCGGGTGATGTCGCCTTCAACGTCTACATTAATACCGTCGCCTCAACATGGGGTAGCCACATTCTTGATGCAGGATCATACACAATAAGTGAAGACACGCTTTCCGGCTACACCGCGGGAATTTGGAGCGGCGACTGTGACGAAAACGGCAATGTAACACTGCTTCCGGGCGATCAAAAAACGTGTGAAATTACCAATGATGATGAAGCCTCAACCTTGATAGTTAAAAAGATTGTAGTTGGTGGGTCAGCCAGTGCCAATGACTTCACATTTCAAGTGAATGGTGGAGAACCCAATCCGTTTGAAGCAGACGGTCAAAATGATCTGACACTCGATGCCGGAACGTATACGGTCACAGAACCGGAAGTAACCGGTTATTCCGTCTCTTACGATAACTGTACCGAAGTTGTTATTCCAAATGGGGGCACGGAAACATGTACGATTACCAATACCCGTGATACAGGCGGCCTCACAGTTCATAAGCTCGTCGATAGCGACGCTGACGGTGTATATGAAGGCGCTGATGCAGAAGCAACTGTACTCGGGTTTGATTGGGGATTTGATCCAAGTGACACCCCCAACGCAATGGGCGCATCACTTTCCTTAGATACTGACAGTTACAATGTCTTTGAAAGTGGCGTTACTGGATATCACTCGGTCGGTTGGTTCTATACAAATAGTGAGGGAAGCTGTGAAAATCCTGCTGGCAGAGAACCTCCTGCAGTTGTTGATGTAACAAAAGACACAACCACAAATATCACATTCTGTAACACCCGCGATCTTGGAACAATCACAGTTCTTAAAAATATTGACTGGGATGAAAGCGGTCAAATCGGTGATCATCCAAATGATGTATTGGGAGATACCACATGGACTTGGGATATTGAAAGCGGGCAGCAAGATATTGCAACCGGAGAATCAAGAACTTTAGCAACTGGAAGCTACACGATAACTGAAGACGAACAAACGTATTATCAGCTCGTCGGTTGGGTCTGTGACAATGACACGAGTGGTGAGTCAAATAGCATTCCGGTTGACCTTACCCAAGACGGTCAAAACATTACGTGTACATTCACCAATACACCTGATAAGGGAACTGTGACGGTAAACAAAGACGTTGATTCAGACGGTGATGGTGTTGTTGATATTTTTGGATCTAGCGACTGGATTTGGGAATTAGGCAGTCTCGACTACCCAACCGGTACTACAGTAGACGTCGTACCCGGAGACTACTCTCTCACGGAATTTCAGGAGACTGATTACCATGTTACAGATCTTACCTGTGATGATATCTCTTTGGGAGCAGTTGAAAGTACCCAAGTAAGCGTTGAACCGGGACAAGATATTACGTGTACATTCACAAATACCCGTGACACTGGCGGACTTACTGTACACAAAATGGTTGATGGAGGTGACGGTAACTTTGTCTCTGCTGATCCCGGTGCATTTACCTGGGGATTTGATTTTGGTAATACCCCCAATGCAATGGGATCAGGACTTACCCTTGTTACGGGAAGCTACAATGTTTATGAAAGTGAAGTTCCCGGATATCACTTGACTGGTTGGTTCTATACGAATGACGATGCAAGTTGTGAAGATACTGATGGTGGTGAGCCTCCTGCAGTTGTCGATGTAACAAATGGTGACACAACTGAAATTACATTCTGTAACGTCCGCGACACCGGTGACCTTCGAGTCAATAAATTTGTCGATACAGATGGCGACGGTGACTATGACTCATTTAATCCGGAAGCATTTAAGTGGGGTACGGAAAGTGCTGTTCTTGCCGCTACAGATATGGGATCCAGTCAAACGCTGATTACAGGAACCTACGATGTCTTTGAAAATGATGTTCTCGGATATCAATTTACCGGTTGGTACACTGGTGATCCTCGGGAAAATCAATTTAGCTGCGATAACCCTGAATTTACAACGCTGCCGACTAACCTTAATGTTACGGGTGAAGGATTGGAGATTACCTTATGTAATAAGCTTATGAATCCGGTCTTAACTATTTCAAAGACAAATGATGCTGGTGGAGACAAAAATCCTGGTGACAGTGTTGTCTTTACCATTACCGTTGAGGCAACACAAAGCGCAGCGTATAACGTATTTGTCACCGATCTTCCGGATGGTGGATTCACCTACCGCGCAGGAAGCTGGACTGCAACCAAAAACGGCATTCCGTTTGCGATCACTGAACCGGTCTATGCATCTCCAGGACTCTGGTCAATCGGGGATATGAGTATTGGTGACGTAGTTGTTCTTACCTATATTGCTGATATTGCTTCGGATATTACTCCGGGGCTTTACAAAGATCTTGTCTGGGCATTTGGTTGTATATTTGATACCGATTGTGTGGTAGGAGACGGCAATGATGTTTTGGCTACGGCAATTGACCCGGGATTTGTATCAGAAAACTATGCAGGAACAGGCGTAAATATTGTCAAAGAACAGCAAAATGGTTCTTCAATTACCGTCGAACAAAAATCAGAAGTTTTGGGGGCATCAACTGAGCTTCCGGCAACCGGAGCAAACGCCAAATGGCTTCTTGTTGCAGTATTACTATTCTTATCAGGTGTCGGATTTGTCTCTGCCGGAAGATTAGTTCGGAGGTATTATGCGTAAACTTGTTACAGCTCTAACCATATTCATGTTTGCAGGCGCTGTTTATGCGGCAAACCTTGACGTGCGAATTGAACAGCCAAAGTCACCGACCAACCAAAATAGTTTTCCTGTGCATTTTGTTGCTCTTGATATATTAGACCGTCCGGTTACTGTTAAATGTTTCAAAAAGGGTCCATCCGATGGTGGATTTGTCCAGTTTGGCAGCGACATAAATCTTGCCTCGGGAGGAAACAGCGGAAATTGTGACGTCAATAGCTCTATTCTTACAGGAAACGGGACGTATGAATTTAAAGTAGAAGCAACTGCAGGTAGCGACTCTGATTCAGAGACCACCAGTGTTGTCTATAATACAGACGGCCCGGGTGATCCGCGTGACTATCAGAAAAACAAAACTAACAGTTGTGAATACACCATTCACTTTAAAACTGCAGATGATGCAGGTAAAACAGTAAAAGTCGAAGTATACCGTTCAGAAAACATGTCATTTAATACAGACAGCGGTACGCGCGTAGGAACAGTCGGTGCGGGCTCAAATGAAACGAAAGATTTTACAAACACCATTCCTGACTGCAACAAAACCTATTACTATGCTATTCGATCTTTCGATAGCACCGGAAATGGCTCTGGAGTCGTCGGGGATAGCGTGACAACAACAACTGTTATTAACCCAACACCGACTCCGGGCGGAACGGCATCTGCAATTGCGGTAAGTGGCGGATCAGTATTGGATGAAACAGCTCCGGAAACTACACCTGAGTCAACACCGACACCCCAACCTTCATTGGAAGATGTGGAAGGTAGTGTTGAAGGAATTGCAACAGGAGATGCATCGTCATCTAACAATCTCTATGGATGGCTCCTTGGCGGTGGTATACTGGGAGTAGGAATATTGCTCTATGCCATCGCAAAAAGCCGCAAACAAGCTCGCTAAATCGTTTACAAGCCTCGGTATCCTTCTTATTCTCATATCAGCAGTTATTGCTATCCTGACGTTTCTTCCTGTTGCCAAAGAAGAAATCAGCTATGCCTTCCGTCCAAAAAATATAACTGCTGAGATTGTCCCTGTTGACACGGACTTCGGTATCGTTATTCCCAAATTAAATGCGAATAGTAAAGTGATAACAAACGTCGACCCGTTTGACAGTCGAATTTACCAAATCGCATTGACCCAAGGTGTTGCCCATGCGAGAGGGACCGGACTTCCCGGAGCTCCCGGTAATGTTTTTTTATTCTCTCACTCCTCAGTCAATTTTTATGAAGCATCCCGCTACAATTCAGTATTTTACCTCTTAACGAAACTTGAACTTGATGATGAAATACAGATTTATTATCAAGGAAATAAATACACCTATACGATAAGAAACAAATCTATTGTGTTGCCTACTGATGTCCAGTATCTCAAAGCATTAAATGCTGATAGAGAAACGGTGACTCTTATGACCTGCTGGCCGCCGGGGACAACGTTTAAGCGTCTTCTTGTCATTGCGGAGCGTAAAGTTGACGAATAGGTAAATGAGTACTATAGTATTCCGGCTGTGAATATTGTCGTTATCATCATTGCCTCAATAATTGTTATTGCCGGTGCCCTCGCACGTCCTTCTAAAATTGAAGAGCAAGAACCAGTCCTTGGCGAAACAGCTACAGTTGAAGAAACTCCGACGCCAACTCCACAGAAGGATGCGAACCTTCCAACTATCACCCCCACCCCAACCCTGCAGCCACCCGAGAAGGATGCGAACCTTCTATGGCAGTATCCAAACAGCAGTATTATTACAAAAAGCGAGACTGCACTTATACTTGAATCCAATGGCGATGTGGATGCAATAACCGATTGGTACAAAGAAAAAATTAAAGCCATGGGGATGAACGCAAAATCATTTGTCGTTACAAAAACGAACGGAAATGTCCTTAATAAACTTGTGGGTGACAACGGAAACATCGAAATTCGCGTCGAAATTTCAAAATCCGCGGGTGAAAGCACTGTTCGGATTGTTGTGACCTATCATACCTCTTGACAGAGGCTATTTTTGTTGTTACTATACGCCAAATTCGACCTGCCCCGAAATCCTCATAATGAAACATCGCAATTCGTCAACAATAACGCTTGAGCTTCCCAATGCTATGGCTGTGTTTATTTCCCGATTCAAACAAATAGTCTCACGACCGCTTGCTCGTGTAAATTTTAAACTTCCGAGAGATCCGCAAAAGAAATTACCGTACATTTTGCTCGGCGTCATTATCATTGGTGCGGTCGGCCTTGGAATCAATACACTGGTTAAAACCAGTGGAGATTCTAGAGTTGAGATAAAAGCTGCAAGGGCAACGCAGGCAATCAATAAAGAATTTTCTTTCCCTCTTAAAGACGACAAGGGGAAAGTTGTTACCACAATTACGTATACAGTAGAAGCAGCAGAACTTCGTGATGAAATTGTTGTCAAAGGCCAACGGGCAAGTTCAGTCAGAGGAAGAACGTTTCTTACCATCCCTCTTAAAATTAATAATCCATATAATCAGGCAATAGAAATTCAGTCAAAGGATTACATCAGATTAATCGTCAATGGAAAGGACAAAGATCTTTTAGCTGCTGATATTCACAACGACCCGGTAACTGTACAAGCCTCTTCAACCAAACAAACCCGTCTTGGTTTTCCGATTAACGATACGGACAAAAACATTGTTCTCCGCGTCGGAGAACTTAACGGCACAAAAGAAGATATTACGCTTACTTTTTAAAAACACATGGCACAGGCATTTATTCAGGGAACAGCCAAAGTCAAACTTTCCACACAAAAAATAACCCCGCAACTTCTTTCGGAAATAGAAGCAGCCCTCCATTTGGTCAGAAATTACGGAAGCATCGAAATCTACGTGCAGAACAGTATAGTCACCCAAATCACAGTTCGGAATATAAAGAAAACACAGGTTGGCTTGACTGGTACTTGACAAACGATATTTAATTAGGCTAAATAGTTCATAGTACTAGTGAATTAGATCACAATTCCACTGCCCCAAATAGTTTTTCCCTGCCCAACTAAAGAACGCTGACCGCGAACGGAGGCTTCCCTTCTTAGATCCTGAGCTTGTCGAAGGATTGAGGAGAGGCGCCTCCGTTTTTTAATCCGCTTAAGCGGAAAACGGAGTTCTGAAGTGCACTAGCCCCGCGAAGCTTTAGCGAAGTGGGGAATATACGACGAAGGGAGGTGAAAATAATAATGAATAAATTATATAAACAATTCGTCTCTGTTTTGGCGACCGGGTCTTTGTTACTCAGCGTCGTTGCTCCAGTTTCAGCGACAACGCTCGAAATTTCTGGAAACGGCAGTAGTAGTGACAACGACATCACTTTTGATGTCGACCAGACCACATCAGTAACCCAGACCAATGACGCCGATGTTTACAACAACATTGATGCCGAGGCAAAAACCGGTGGGAACGATGCAAATGATAACACTGGCGGCGATGTTTCTATCGAAACGGGTGATGCCACGACTGAAGTCAAGGCTGCAACAACCGTCAATAGCAATTCCGCTTCCGTCGATTGTTGTGCAACGCAGGATGTTGACGTGCTCATTTCCGGTAACGGATCTGACAGCGACAACACGGTGGATCTTGACATAAATCAAGACTCAAAGTCTGGTACATATGTCAAACAGACGAACACTGCTGACGTGACTAATGAAGTCGATGCGGATGCAAAAACTGGCTGGAATGACGCGGAAGACAACACTGGTGGCGATGTTTCTATCGAAACCGGGGATGCTGAAACGTCAGTTACCTTATCCACAACCGCTAATGCCAACTGGGCACAGGTCGGTGATGGTGGACAGGGTAGCGCTGTCAGCTTGAAAATTCTCGGCAATGGAACCCACAGTGACAACGACATAGACTTGGATCTTGACAGTCTAATTTCTGTCATTCAATCCAATGACGCGGATGTCTACAACGATGTTGATGCGAACGCAAAAACTGGTGGGAACGATGCCAATGACAACACTGGTGGTGATGTTTCCATCGAAACAGGTGACGCAGAAACAACAGTAGAAGTCGACAACATGGTCAACTTTAACTGGGCAGACGTTGACTGCGGATGTCTCTTTGATGTTCTCGGAAAAATAGCCGGAAACGGTTCTGATTCCGATAATACAATCACAGCAGACCTTTATCCTGAACTTTTTGTCGACCAAGACAACACTGCTTTAGGAAGTGGTGGGTTGAATAATGATATTGATGCGGACGCAAAAACCGGCCACAACGATGCAGAAGACAACACTGGTAGCGTAGAGGGAGGAGATCCATCTATCGAAACCGGCGATGCCGAAAGTACTGTTGAAGTTTCCAACGCAGGAAACAGCAACGTCTTCGGTGAAGATGTTCCGAGTGATTGGCCAGAGTTCGAATTCAACTTCAACCTTACGTTGAGTTGGTCACAGCTTATGGCTTTACTCGGTCTGTAAATACCTATCGGTTCGTAGGGTGATTCTTAGGAAGCACTTCGCTAAGACACCCTACGACCGAGAAGGAAAAAAAGTTTAAAGTTTTAAAGTTAAACTAATGAAGAAATTACAAAAAATAGTTTCGGTGTTAAGCGTAGGACTCTTAGTCTTTGGACAACTTGCGCCGATTGTCCGTGCTCAGGAAGCACCAACAGCTCCTACTGCGCCTTCTGCGCCTGAAGCACCGACATACGACGAACCAGCTCCCACTCCTCCTCCAGCACCGACATACGACGAACCAGCTCCCACTCCTCCTCCAGCACCGACCCTTGAGGAAGAAACAACGACTAATACTGAAGAAACACCTCCCGAAGAACAGCAAACTGAAGAAACCACTGTTACCCAAACGTCTGAAACAGAAGAAGGGGGGGAGGACGGTTCGGGGGGAAATGTCGGTGATACAGAAATTAACACCGGTGACGCAACGACAACAGCAACAGGCATGACAGAAGCAAATAACAACTCCTCCTCCATAGCCGATTGTTGTGAGAGCGAAGGAATAACTGTAGCAAATACAGGAAATGGGTCTGATTCTACTAATACTGGTTCAGTTGTTCTTGCTGATACAAACAATACCTTTCAGAATAATTCTGCAACAGTCGTAAGTGACGTCGATGGCGAGAGCAACACAGGTGACAACGATTCTTCCGGAAATGTCGGCAATACCACAATTAATACCGGCGACGCCAATACATCCGGAACACTTATAACCGCAGTCAATACCAATGTCGACGGCATTATGGTTTCGGAGTTTAACGTTATCGACGATCATGTTGGCGATATCATCCTTGACTTTAATTCCGGCTGTATTAGCGGCTGTGGTGGCGATACAGCAATCATAAACAGCGGAAACGGATCTGATTCAACTAATACAGGAACTGCTGATATCACAAATGCTGACAACACGTTCCAGACAAATGACGCAACAGTGCTTAACGGAATGGTATTGGATTCAAATAGCGGTGACAACACAGGGGACAAGAACACTGGCGGGGACACAACTATTACAACCGGTGATGCCAATATATCTGCTAATCTTTTAACATTTGCCAACAACAACCTTTCCGGTGACGTCATCTATTCTGTTGTCAATATCTACGGAGATCTCCTGGGAGACATCATCTTCCCGGAGAGTGAATTTACAAACTGCTGCGGCACGTCAGCAACTCTGGCAAATACCGGCAATGGTTCAGATTCAACAAATACGACTGATGTAAATCTTACGAACACTGATACATCAGTTCAGAATAATGTCGCTATCATAGAAAACAATCTCGACATGGAGGCAACAAGTGGAGACAACAGTACGAGCAAAAACACCGGTGGAAACAATTCAATTACCACAGGAGATACGAGTATCGACGCACAGGTTGTTAATGTCGCAAACACAAATATTGACGGTGGAAACTGGTGGTTGGTGTTAGTGAATGAAGCAGGTAACTGGATCGGACATATATTGGGCGCAGACGGCTCATACGCCGGATCTGTGGGAACTGAGTTTGAAGTTAATGAAGCAGGAGAGATCACAGTAACCAATAGCGGGAATGGTTCAGGATCGACCAACACGGGTACGGTCAATCAAGACACATCAAATACCACAATTCAAAATAACACTGCACACGTGGTTAATAATGTAACACTTGATGCCAACACGGGAGGCAATAGCGCGAGTAAAAATACCGGCGGCAACAGTACGATCGAAACAGGTGATGCCAATATAGTTGCCAACATCGTTAACTTCGTCAACAACAACATAATAGGCGGAGGCAAGCTATTCGTTACGGTCATTAATGTATTCGGCAGCTGGACAGGAAACTTCCTTCCACCCGGTTTCCAAAAACCAGCGGCACAGGCAGCAAATAATCCGGAAATTGGCGGAGCAGACGTACACCAAGGATCAAACAGTCAATCAAACTCAAACTCACAATCGTCTAACTCATCCGGAAACAGCGGAAACAGTTCAACAACGACAACTGCTACAGTTGAGACGACAGATCCGGAGGGTACAACGCAATTAACGTTTGCCGCAGGACAATTGGGGAGTGTCCATATATTAGGTACAACCACCACTGATGATGCGGAACCGGTTACCCAGGGCCGTCAGGTAGTCCAAATAAATCTTGCATGGTTGCTTTTGTTGATACCATGTGCTATACTCCTCGTCGTGTTGCGCCGATTACGACGTAACGCATCTGCCACTGCCTCCTAAACCTGCCTTTTATTTTTTATGAAATTTTTCTTATCTATTATTTCATTTCTTCTTGCCGGATATTTTTTTGCAACCGCAATACACGCGGATGAATTTATTATTGAAGGCAATGCAGATGGAAGTGAAAATTCCATAAACTTCGAGTCGTCTTCACAAACAAACGTCACGCAATCTAACCAAATGGATGTAAATAACCAAGTTGATGCCGATGCCAACACAGGTGGGAACAACACTGATGGTGGTTCCGTAGAAACCGGCGATGCGTCGGTCTGGGTACAAATCAAAAATTTCTTTAACTGGAATCAAGCAGATGTTGACGACTGTTGCCCGGAAGGCGTTACGCCAACCCCAACAGTCTACGATCCCGGTAAACCCACACCAACACCAACCACAGCCCCTGGAGTTGGAGGACCAGGACCATCCAATGGAGATGGCGGAAATGGTGGGGGAGGAAACGGTGGAGGCGGTGGTGCCGGAGAAGTACTTGGACTTTCAGCTGCAGCGGGTGAACCGACGACAGAAATCCTCTTCTACACTTTGGGTGCGCTATGCCTAGCCCTCGGAGGCGCCATGTTGCGCCAACCAAAAAATCTTCTCTCATAATAGCTTGGATTTCTTCCCATCGTCGCACAGTTGGTTTATGGTTTCTCATGCTCGGATTCCTTTTTGTCACGTTTCCGACTGCCTACAAAACTCTCTACACAGGAACATTAACACCTCCACAGGCTTCTCTAGAAACATCATCTTCAACAACAAACATTTTTGATTTTGGCCCGATTCGCATTGACCAAAAACTCTTAGGTTTAACTGTTCCTTCTCAACAACCTCTTCGCATTGTGATTCCTTCGCGAAAAATTGATCTCTCTGTTGTTGAAGCACCTGTTATCAACGGGTACTGGGAACTTTCTGAAACAACCGCTTCTCATGGCGTAGGATCGGCTAATCCGGGTGAAATCGGCAATACCGTCATCTTTGCTCATGCCAGAGAGGGTCTCTTTTTACCTATTCGGGACATTCAAGTGAGTGAGGTTATCTATGTACTCACCAAAGACCGCTGGTATCGCTATACAGTGGCTCAGACACAGCTTGTAGATCCCAATCAGGTAGAAGTTATCGCTCCCACCCCAGACGAAACGCTCACTCTTTTCACCTGCTCCGGTTTCTTCGATACCAAGCGTTTGATTGTAATTGCGAAGCCACAACGATAGAAGGTTCGCATACTTCCATAAAAAAGCCCCACCTGGGCAGACCTGTCCGCCAACTGGCGGGCCATGATGGGGCTTTTTCTCTCCAAAATCGAGAATTACTCAGTCAATGTATTCGTTGAACCTGTGACAGTTACACCTGTCGTGTCTGTTGCATTTCCGCTTGTATTCGTAACAACACTTCCTGTGTTGCCGTTAGCTCTATTGCGTCGAGAGCGAGCTCGAGACACCGCTAAAACCCCGACTAACTGTCCATTACTTTGTCCTCTCACCTTCGTGTTAACGAGTGGAGCTACTACCGTATTTGTTGAATCTTTTCCGTTGCCACTAATTTCGGTTGTCGGAGGGTCTCCGCATCCACACGGACTACTCAACGTTGCGGTATTAGAGCTTCCAGTCACAACAACAGATGTTGTAGCGGTCGCATCACCACTCGTGTTAGTCACTACTGAGTTAGTGTTATTATTTGCTTGATTTCCTCCCGTTTTTGCCGAAGAGAACGCACCAATCAAAATTAATGACTCGTTTGATTGTCCAACAACATCGGTATTTGTTTCTGATGCAACAATCGTGTTCGTTGATCCTGCGCCATTATCCATGATTTCAAGATCAGCAGCTAGAGCCACTGGAGAAACGATAGTTGCAACCAAACTTAATGAAGCAACTGTTGCACCAAATTTTACTAATTGTTTTTGCATTTTTTTGTTTCACCTCCTTTCATAAAAAAACCACTCCAAATCTATGGAATGGTTATTCTATATAAACGAAATATTTGGGCAGAGTCATCGTAATTTCAAAAGGAGGCAACTGTTAACGCACTTTTTACTTTTGGCAGGATGCGAAACAATTGCCTCCGTTTGCGGTGGGCAGTTTTAATTATCCGCATACTAGTTTTCATGTAGCACTCTGTCAAGATCATCAAAGTGGATCTATTTGATTTATAATAGTACTCATGTATACAGCTCTCTCTATATTTTTTTTCACAGTTCATATTTTCTTTGCATTTTTTGTTTTGTATTTATGCATTTCGTTTTTTACCGGAGCACCGTTTGTTCCGTCAAACAAAAATAGTGTTGCTGCGATGATTGAAATTGCAAAATTAAAACCGGGAATGAAAATATATGATCTGGGATCCGGAGACGGAAGAATTTTAATGGAGGCTACTAACAAAGGAGCTCATGCTGTCGGGATTGAGATGAATCCATATCTCGTTTTATGGAGTCGGATAAGAAAGTTACAGGTGAGATGGCAAAGTTTTTGGCGCACAAATATTTCAGATGCAGATGTCATTTTCGTTTACTTACTGCCCAATCATATGAGAAAACTTGAAAAAAAATTGAAGAGAGAGCTTCGACCGGGTGCACTCGTCGTCTCCAACAGTTTTATTTTTCCTAACCTGCAGAGTGTGAGGCAAGACAAAAAAAACCATGTCTATGTCTTTCGTGTAGTATAATGGGGGAGCATGTCAATAAGTTTTGAGGGGCAGCAAACTGATGAACGAATATTGGCTGAAATTCGCTCATACGCGTTGAGTAAATACATTGCCATTGTAAAAATAATCTTGCTGTCCGTTTTCTTCTATTTTGTATTGCGTTCTATAGGTAACGTCGTTCCCCAATTTGCCTCTCTTCTCACTATTTTCGGTTCACTCTTTTCTCTCGCTCTTTTTGTTATCGGCACATGGTGGAATAATCTTGTGTATACCCGTGACCGCACGTATATTACAGATCGGCGCATTATCCGCTTTGATCAGGTTTCTCCGTTTTTTAGAACCAAACGCGAACTATTCTGGAATGAGGCATTAAAAGCAAAAGGCTATGCACCCAATCTCTTCTTTCGCATGATGAAAGTGGGAACGCTTGAGGTAGATCCTATCATGGGGGAGAGAGAAAACGTTATAGTTAAGGATGTGTATTATTTTGAGGATTTAGCAAATTATATTGATAAAATTCTCTATACGTTTAAAAACAAACCTGTTGAAATTGCTGCAATACAACCATTTGTTGCCAAACCCCGGGGACAAAGAGACACATAGAAGGTTCGCATACTTCTATTCTTCGCCTCTATCGATAATATAGTTTTCTATCACCTTCGCTTCTTGTTCTGAAATAACCGCATCCACAAACTCTTTATATCGATTCGGCAACCCCTTAAAATACGAAAGTACCAAATCCGTACTCGTTACTTGTTGGAAGGTTCGCATACTTCCAATCGCATACACACGGTAATCGCTGAATAACCAATGTTCAGGTTTCTGTACTAACCCAGCAACTACCGGATTCAAATGAATGTACCGAACTACTTGTAAAAGATCTGGGTCGCTAGGGATATTTTTGATTTTGAATCTTCCCTGAAAAATAGCTCCTTCACGATTATACTTTTTATTAAACTTGTGGCTGTACGTAATACACAGCCTTCGCACCAACTCCGGTATTGGTTGAAAGGAGACGGGATTTGTTTCTGCTTTTTGTTGAATCAAAAGATGAAAATGATTAGGCATAAGACAATAAGCGAGTACGGAAAGTAAAGACTTAAATAATCCGTTGCTTTTTGGATCGGCTTTATACGTGACAGGAACTGGAAGGTTCGCATCCTTCTTCTCCGGAAAACCAGCAACAAGATATCGAAGAATATCTTCAAAACTATGGTAATCCTCTGAATCTAAAAACGTTGGAAGCTTCGCGACCCCTCTGTTGTATATATGATAGACTCCGTGTTCGAAGTATTCTGGTCGAAAATGGGGCATTAATGGAAGGTTCGCATACTTCCATCGTGTAGTCAACTACTCAGCTTTGATGATAAAAGTTAAAAGCTTCATTCCGGCACCAAAGTCCCGTTCGTAGAGGGCGATGCGCGCTGTCTCCCGAATCTTCTTTCCCCAATCTGACGGATTTTCAAAAATTCCCTCAAGAAATGCCTGTGACCCTCTCGGTTGCCAGAAAGAAAATTTGCTTGTCTGATTCACTGTCGTAAATGAGTCAAGGTGTGCGTAAATCGTCTCAAGTTGTTCGTAGTCATGAGCATTGGGATGTTCGTTACTTGGCGGGCCGTCGGGATCACTTGTGTAGTCCATGCATGTCCCTAAATTTGGATTATCAAAAGCTTCATCCTGATGGTCAAGCCCCAGCGTGTGGCCAACCTCCTGACACATCACGAGGTTTTTCCACGCCGGCGTATTGTATGTTGAAGTATTAAAGTAGCTATCGTTTACTTTCGCTAAACCTTTCGTAATATGGTCTCCGCTCACCCAAATCTGAGCCAGTCCCAACCAGCCATTTCGACCATAGCGATAATTACATGCTTCGACACGTCCGCTGGTTGCGCGACATCGACGCGCATTGGTTCCCCCGGCAACAATCGTAGTATCAAGCACGGACGAAACGCTCCAGTCGCTTGAGGTCGTCACCAGGTACGGATCCCAGCTTGAGGAAAGATTGTCTCCGAGTTTAAGAGTAAATGGATTGGCGGTTCGCGCCCAGTGGTAGTTTCCCCACGAGTGATTCGCTTTTGCCGTTCCGGTATATGAAAAGAAGAAAAAACCTAAAAGAAGCAAAACAAACAGTTTAACAAGTTTCATACATTTCGTATCCTACCTAACAAGTCTAAGTAAGCTTGACAATAATGTCAAGTGATGGTTTTCTTAAATATGGGGAGCTCGTGAAACGGGCTGAGAGTTCCGTCAGTAGACGGATGACCCTTTGAACCTGTTCGGATAATGCCGGCGGAGGGACATGAACGTAGAACGCGTATTTCTCAAACGAATCGATAAAGCAAATCTCGTGTGTCAACAACACCAAATTTGTAACCACGACCACAAGCATCACAAACGCGTTCTTGAAAACGCACTTGTTATAAACAGCATCCTACCAAAACCTTTTAACGAACGGGATATACATACACTTGTTCTCGGCCATGACATCGGCTATAGTTGCCAAGGAATTGTCTGGGTAGGGAAAAATGCTATTAATCATGCTCAACGAGGTAATGAAGTTCTCAAACGCGCTGCGACAATATTTCTGAGAGGCCAAGAAAAAATCGCCGTAGTCGCGCTTATTAATACACTCCCCACAAACACAAAAGAAGCCATAGCACGTCTTGAGGCAACCGATCCTCTTCCTGCCGCAATTAAACTGGCTGATTGTCTAGACTACTTTCACACTGATCGTGTCAAGCATGTCCCTCAACCCTATCCTGACGAACATAACTACTACTTTTTAGCTAAGAGTGTTACGTCATACACAATCCATAACGAAGCACCCAAAACACTCGCATGGACCATTGATCTCAAGCCGGGCGTCGACAAAACCTTGTGGGAGTCGACCGCACAAGCAAATTTTCAACAAATTTTTACTCTTGCAGAACTCTTTGCACAACGACTGCATTTTACATTTCGACTCGCATTGACATTGAATGGGGAGGCATGATATAAAACGTATACTTCTCGCTTGTATGAGACCTTACCAACCTCAAAGAGAAGCGCTCTATCTGCGTAAAGATAGAAAGTGAGTCACCAAGTTGGATGGAACCTCCCGCAAAGCGGGATCCAACAAGTAGGTGGCTTTTTTGATGTGTTAGTTAATAAGTGAATTCTGATTCACGAATTTACTAACTATCAATCCCGTATCAGCGCTCCTCGCGAGTGCGAGGCTGTAAGCCTCCAGCGCGAGGCAAGCTTGGTACTGGGATGGTGTACAATAAAATTATGAACGACGAACAATTAACCAATTTGCGTCACTCTGCTGCACATCTACTTGCCAAAGCGGTCAAGGAATTATGGCCTGGAGCACACAACGCAATTGGCCCCGCCATTGAAAACGGGTTTTATCAGGATTTTGATATGGGTGACCATAAAATTTCTGAAGAGGACTTTCCCAAAATTGAAGCGAAAATGAGAGAAATTCTTCCCACCTGGCAAAAATTCTCATTCAACGAAGTCACACTCGCAGAAGCCAAGAAATTATTTAAAGACAATAAATATAAAGTGGAAATGGCAACTGAATTTGCTAAAGAGGGCAAAAAACTCATGACCAACGATCCGGGCGACTTTTTGGATCTTTGCAAAATGGGTCACGTAGAAAACCCATCAAAAGAACTTATTCACTTCAAGCTTCTTTCAGTTGCCGGCGCCTACTGGCGGGGGAGTGAAAAGAATAAGATGCTCACAAGAATTTACGGCACCTGCTGGCCGTCTCAAAAAGAACTCGATTCCTACCTTCATCAACTCGAAGAAGCCAAAAAACGCGACCACAGAAAGCTCGGAAAAGACCTTGGGTTGTTCGTATTCTCAGATCTTGTTGGTGCTGGACTCCCGCTTCTCACGCCGAAAGGCGCAACAATCCGGCGGATTCTGGAGCGATTCATAGTGGATGAGGAGCTCAAACGCGGCTACAGCCATGTGTATACCCCTCCTCTTGCTAAAGTCGATTTATACCGAACTAGCGGTCATTATCCTTACTACAAAGAGACGATGTACCCGTCGATGAAAATAGATGAGGATGAGCTCATTTTGCGCCCTATGACTTGTCCTCATCACTTTATGCTTTACAAATCCGAACCAAGAAGTTATCGCGACCTTCCTATCCGATATGCCGAAATTTCGCCACAATTCAGATACGAAAAAAGCGGAGAACTCACAGGGCTTATGAGGGTTCGTACATTCATGCTTTCTGATGCGCATATTATTACCCAGCCTGAAAATGCAAAAAGTGAAATCAGGAAGGTTCTTGATCTTATCGACTATGTGAACAAATCTTTGGGACTTACACGTGGTCGCGATTATCGCTACCGACTCTCACTTGGCGACAGAAATGAAGAGATAAAATACCAGAAGGATGACGCTGCATGGGATAAGGCAGAAGCCATTCTTCGTCAAGTGCTCGATGAAGTAAAAGCGCCCTATTTTGAAGCGCCAAACGAGGCGGCATTTTATGGACCAAAAATAGACGTACAGATTAAAAACGTCAACGGGAAAGAAGATACTGCATTTACAGTTCAGTATGACTTCGTCATGCCGAAACGCTTTAAACTTACATACATCGATCAGTCAGGCAAAGAAGTACAGCCGGTTGTGGTGCACAGAGCCTCCCTGGGCGCTTTTGAACGAACGATAGCGTTCCTTATTGAGAAGTACGCGGGAGCGTTCCCTTTGTGGCTCGCGCCCGTTCAGGTTGAGGTCATTCCTATTGCCGAACGGCACAATAAAGCCGCTCTAGAGGCCGTAGAGAGGCTAAAAACGGTAGATATACGGGCAGAGGCAGATACAAGGAATGAACCTATGCAGGCTAAAGTGAGAAATCATGCGTTGCAAAAAGTGCCATATCTGGCTATAATCGGAGATCAGGAGTTAAAAAATCAGACCCTCGCAATTCGTACGCGGGGAGGTAAGGATCTCAAAGGGCTAACCTTTGAGGATTTCCTTGCCAAGCTCAAAGAAGAGATTGAAGCCAAGCTACCAACGTAAATTTTACAAGCTAAACTACCAAATCACGAGTCCGCAGGTGCGGCTTTTGGATGAGGCAGGGAAGCAAATCGGCGTTGTCAGTAAACTTGAGGCGCTGCAAAAAGCCAAAGAAGCTGGCATAGACGTCGTTGAAATTGCGCAGAATGCAAAGCCGCCGGTGGCAAAGCTTATTGATTTTAAAAAATTTAAGTATCAGGAGTCCAAAAAGGAGCGGGAAAGCAGAAAGAGCCAGAAAAATGTCGGTGTTAAAGAAATCAGGCTTCGGCCATTTATCGGCGCTCACGATTTTAATACACGGGTAGCAAAAGGAAAAGAGTTTCTAAAAGACGGTAATCAGGTAAAATTGAGCGTATTTTTCCGGGGTCGGGAGATTACAAGAAAAGAATTCGGGTACGATATCATGAAGCGCTATATTGGGCAGATGGAATCGATCAAAGTCGTCAGAGAACCGCATATGGAAGGAAGGACACTCGTAGCAATGCTCGTTAATGTCAAAAAATCATGAAAGTTAAAACGAAAAAAATTGTTTCAAAACGATTTAAAGTTACCGGAACCGGTAAAATTATGCACCGGGTGCAGGGAGCACGGCATCTTCGGAGGAAAAAAAGTAAAAGGAGACAGCGAAGACAGGATAAAATGGTTCAAGTAACCACACGAGCGTTTGAACGAAACATTGCCCGATTTCTTGATGTCTAACTATGAGAATAAAACGGGGAGTAACCAGTCACGCCAAACATAAAAAATTACTGCGATCAACAAAAGGCTATCGCATGACCAAGCGCCGGCTCGTTCGTGTAGCTCGGGAAGCCTATCTTCATGCGGGTGAATATGCATTTGCAGGGAGAAAAAACCGGAAGCGCGATTTCCGAAGACTGTGGATTACAAGAATTTCCGAGGCAGTCAAACTACGGGGACTCTCATACAGTTCATTTATCCATAAACTTAAAGAAGCAAACATTGAACTCGACCGGAAGGTACTTGCAGATCTCGTCGTCGAAGACCCTGAAGTTTTCGAAGAAGTTCTTGATGAAGTAAAATCAGTGAATTGATTCTTGTCATTCCGGGCTTGACCCGGAATCCGCCTCATTTCCTTCTTGACCTATTATCACTCCCAGTACCCCGCACAAGCGGGGTTTATTTTTTGGAGCGTAAAACGTACAATAAAATAGATTGATATGGCGGAAGAAATTATATCGGCGACGAATTTAATTAGTTTGCTTATTCAGGCTCAAGAGGAAGCGCTTGAGCTTATTAAATCGGGTAGTAAATCAAGTGAAGAACTTCGACTGCTAATTTTAGGGGCAAAAAGCGATATCGCTCGTCTCACCAAACAAATCCGGCTTGTTTCCAAAGAAGAACGGCAAAAGGTGGGGCCGGTTGTAACTCAAGTTAAACGGTCGATCGAAGAAGCCCTCGGACAACTACCGACCCGGAATGTATCAAAAGAATGGATTGACGTTACTATGTCCGGGATTCGTCCTCCCCAAGGGCACCTTCACATTGTCTCGCAGGCAATCATAGAAATCACGAGAATTTTTGAGCGTATTGGGTTTACCCGCGTACGGCATCCGGAGGTTGACTGGGACTGGTATGCGTTTGAATCCCTCAATATGCCGGCAAATCATCCGGCACGGGATGAATGGGAAACGTTTTTTATAGAGTCTTCTTTGTCATTCCGGCCGTTGAGCCGGAATCCATCATCGAGAAAAACCCGGATCCCGGGTCGAGCCCAGGATGACAATCAGCATATTGTTCTGACTCCCCATACATCCAACGGACAGGTTCGGGAAATGGAAAAAAAGAATTTACCTATACGGATGATTAACATTGCAAAATGTTACCGCAGACAATCAGATGTATCACATGTCCCCATGTTTCATCAATTCGAGGGATTATATATAGACAGAAGTGTTTCCATCGGGCACCTGAAAGGTGTTCTTGATTATTTTGTTAAACAATTTTTCGGGCCTCAAAGAAAGTCGCGTATCAGACCATTTCATTTTCAATTTACTGAACCGTCGTTTGAAGTCGATATAACGTGCGGAGTCTGTTTAGGAAAAGGTTGTAAACTCTGTAAGTCCGGCTGGCTGGAATTAGGTGGTGCAGGCATGGTACACCCTGAAGTTCTCAAAAACGGTGGTATTGATCCTGAAAAATATTCAGGTTTTGCGTTCGGATGGGGAATAGAGCGAACCTACATGATGAAAGCAGGAACACAACTAGACGATATAAGATTATTGTATTCAAACGATATACGTTTCTTAGAACAATTTTAAAATTTATGAATATTTTGGTTCCTGATTCATGGCTTCGTGAATACCTTAAAACGAAAGCTACTCCTTCTCAAATAAAAGAGTATCTGTCGCTTTGCGGTCCTTCTGTTGAAAGGATTACTAAAGACAGGGTCTATGAAATTGAAATCACGTCAAATAGACCGGATAGCATGTCAATTTTTGGTGTTGCGAGAGAGGCAGCCGCGATATTACCCCGCTTCGGAATTCCGGCCAAATTAGCCCTACAAGGAGTCTCCTTGAAGGGCAAGGAGAGTCACCAACGGAAACTTAAACTTACGGTAAAGACTGATTCAAAACTCAATCCCCGCTGGACATCGGTTGTGTTCGATGATGTCAATGTCGGGGTATCTCCGAAATGGCTTTCAGAGTGGTTGGAACTCTCAGGTATCAGGTCAATAAATAATGTCATTGATGTAACAAACTTTCTCATGCGCGCGTTCGGCCAGCCGGCTCATGTCTTTGACTATGATACAATCTCCGGTCACAGTATGAAACTTCGTGCTTCCAAAAAAAGAGAAAAGATTACAACGCTTGATGGAAAAACACATACGTTACCCGGCGACGACATTGTGATTGAAGATGGGTCGGGAAAACTAATTGATCTATGCGGAATTATGGGGGGAAAGAATTCTTCTGTAACGGATAAAACTACCCGCGTCATCCTGTTTTTACAAACCTATGATCCGTCCCACATTCGGAAAACATCAATGATGGTATCACACCGTACTGAAGCTGCAAGTCTTTTTGAAAAAGGACTTGATACTGAATCTATTATGCCGGTCTTTCTCAAAGGCGTTTCCATGATGCAGGAGTTGACTGGTGGAAAAATTGCAAGCGCAGTTACTGATATGTATCCGTCACCGTACAAATCTAACATCGTTTCAGTAAACCTATCAAAAATAGTTTCATACATCGGTGATATAACAGAGGCAGAAATCAAAAAAATTCTTGAACCGTTAGGATTTACGGTAAAAAAGGATTTGCATGTTGTTGTACCTAGTTTTCGTCGTGATGTCACTCTCGATGTCGATATTATTGAAGAAATTGCCAGAATTTACGGTTATCACAACATTACATCAACTCTTCCTAAAGGAGAACTCCCAATGACAATACAAAATCCGATGTTATTTTGGGAGGAAGAAACAAAAATTCGATTACGTGACTGGGGATACACTGAACTTTTAACATATTCCATGATTTCAGAAGAACAAATGGATACTTTTGTATTAGATAAATCTAAAGCATATAAAATATCAAATCCTTTATCCAATGAATGGCTCTATATGCGACCGAGTCTTCTTCCTTCAGTACTTTCCGCGGTCAAACAAAATTTGAATATCCGTGAAGACTTAAAGTTATTTGAATTATCGTTTGTTTATGAGCTCAGACAAAACGATTTACCTCTCGAAAAACCAATGCTCATCGTTGTCTGGACAGGGAAAAAATATCCGGAAGCAAAAGGATTAGCGGAGGCGCTTTTCGATGTATTTGGTATTCCGTTTCCGGAAGCCATCAAGGAGTATGGATCAATTGAAATACTAGCTGGTGAAATAACGGTATTATATTTGGATTTTTCCCGGCTTGTTGCAAATGCTAAGCCAATAAAAACCTACAAACCCATTCCCAAATATCCGCCCATTGTTGAAGACCTTGCATTTGTTGTACCGGAACAATTCGAAGTCGGTCCGCTTATTGCGCTACTCAAAAAAGCTCACCCACTCGTTTTTCATGTCAGCCTCCTCGACGTCCATGGAAGTATGCGAACCTTCCATATTGAATATCAGAATTCGAAGAAGAATTTAACAAACGAATATGTTACCCCAATCCGTGAAAAACTGATTCGTCTGGCCGAAGAAAAATTTGGTGTAACAATTAAAAACCCCTAGCCCGTACGTATGAAGAAAACCATTGTTGTTGGTGTAACCGGAGGGATTGCGGCGTATAAGATGGTTGAGCTTGTCGAAAAATTGAAAACACAGGGAAATCGGACGGTTGTGGTCATGACACCGAGTGCGATGAAGATTACATCCTCCAAAGATTTTGAAAAAGCATCCGGAGAAAAAGTCATCAGTGAATTATTTCAAAAAAACTTTGATTACAGAAAAATACTGAAAGCGCGAAAAGTCGAACATATTAGTTTGGTACAATCAGCCAATCTTATTGTTATCGCTCCGGCAACAGCAAATATCATTGCAAAACTTGCGCAGGGAATTGCAGATGATTATCTAACCACAAGTATACTTGCTGCAACATGTCCTATTATCATTTGTCCTTCGATGAACGTGTATATGTGGCATCATCCTGCAACGCAAAAAAATATTTCAATTCTTAAATCTTTCGGTTACCACATTATTGATCCTGATTCGGGAATGCTTGCATGCGGCTATGAAGGGCAGGGAAGGCTCGCAGCAATCGAAACGATTTTGCAGCAAATTAACAATTTAACAAAATTAACGAAACAACTTCAAGGGAAAAGGATAGTAGTTACCGCCGGCGGAACCAGGGAACCGATTGATGATGTCCGCTTTATTACGAATAAAAGTTCAGGCAAAATGGGAGCTGCAATTGCCGAAAGCGCGTATTTGCGGGGAGCTGATGTATTGCTTCTTCGTGCAAAAACGTCTGTTAAACCGCGACTGGATATAAAGGAAAAACTTTTTGAAACTGCGGATGATTTAGAAAAATTATTATTAAAAGAAATTCGTGACTACGATATTTGTATCCACACTGCCGCTGTGTCGGATTTTTCTATAAAGAATATTAAAGGAAAGTTATCGAGTGATGAAAAACATACGGTTATTTTAGAACCGCGTCAAAAAATTCTTGATCAAATAAAAAGAGTAAACCCAAAAATATTTCTTGTCGCTTTTAAAGCTGAAGTCGGATTATCGGATAAACAACTCCTTGAAAAAGCGAGAAAAATTCAAGCAAACATGATTGTTGCTAATCACGTAGGCAGATCTGACCGGGGTTTCGAATCCGATAACAATGAAGTGTTTATCCTTGGTAAAACCATCCGTCATGTTCTGCTCTCCCCAAAATCTGTCGTTTCCGAAATAATACTCGATGAAATCGTTCGCGCCTGCTAATATCAGTCTCATTTTCAAAGCACTCAAACGCGGATCTCTTGGGGTGGGATTTACCGTGGATAAAGGGGTAACTGCCGAAGTTTATCCGTCAAAAAAAACAAAGATATTTTTTAATGGTAAAAGAATACTTTTTCCAACTGTTGAAGCAATCCTCACAAAACCAACAAAAGTATTGTTGAAATCTGATTTGCCTCTGGGAGCAGGATTTGGGTTAAGCGGGGCTTCTGCATTTGCTACAGCTCTTGCGACTCGCAATAAAACAAAACTCGAATGCGCAAAAATTGCACACCGGGCAGAAGTAAAAAATAAAACCGGATTAGGCGACGTCGTGAACCAATATTACGGAGGATTCTTAGTAAAACGGGTTTCAAGTGCAAAGTTTCAAGTGCAGAGAATTCCAATCAAGAATATTCCCCTGTACTGTATTTCTTACGGAAAACTTCTTACGTCTTCTATATTGCAAAACGAAAAACTCATCAAACGAATAAACATTGCTGCAGACAGTGCACTTGAAAAAATTAATCGAAAAATGAAGCTTGCTGAAATTCTTACTGTTGCAAAAAAATTTGCGATCGAAAGCGGACTATTAACGTCGAAAAGAGTAATACATTTAATTGAGAACGTTGAAAACCGAGGCGGACATGCATCGATGATAATGTTAGGAGAAGGAGTCGTCAGTGATATTCCGTTTGAAGGAGCGATAAAACTTATGGTGTCGGGGTAGGGGTGGGGGTACTGTAGGGTTGGTTGACACCTATACGAACTTGGGTTTCGGCGCTTCTTCCGGAATTATCATACGCTTTTGCTTTAATCGTGTGATTGCCGTTGCTCATTGAAATCGTTTCCGTGATTTTATTGGATGACCTGTCCTTGACAAGGCTTCCGTCAAGGTAAAGTTCAATTTTTGTAATATCACTGTTGCTTCCTGCCTCAGCTACGACTTTCACATTATTATCATTGACCTGCGACGTATCTCCGGGTTCTTTAATGGAAACCACAATATCTTCTGCACCGGAGGCAACTTCTGTTGGGGGATGGAACTTGCTATCTGATTGACTGGCTACCCAGGCATCAATTGCTTCCTGCCATCTGTTTTTTCCGTCAGTTGAAACCGGATCATCTTCTTTAAATACAACAAATGATTTTGCATCATATTCACCTTTTGCAATATCAACGCTGCTTGCAAGTTTATTGCTGTCTTTCCTTGAAATTTTAAGCTGCTGGTAAATATATGCAGGTCCGGTTGGTTCTGTTCCCCGAATAAATAGCTCTTTTCTCGTCGCACTTCCCTCAAATGGTAATCCTCCGCCATAGGCGTCTACGTCTATTTCAACAATTGAATCCGGTCGTCGAAATTGTTCATCGGGAATATCTTTAATCACTTCCCGCATGATACGGTTCCAAATGGGAGCCGCACCGGTAACTCCGGATGCTAACGACGGATGCATGGGAGAATTGTCGTTATTTCCAACCCATGTTCCGACCACTCGTGTCGTGGTGTATCCAATTGTCCAGTTGTCGCGTTTATCATCTGTGGTTCCGGTTTTGACGGCAACGGTACTCCCGGGAATATAGAGATACGAGCGAAGCCCGAATATTTCCTTACGTGCTTCATTATCCGAGAGAATATGGGAAATAAGATACGCAACATCTTCTTCCAAAACCCGTCTTCCGGCTATGGGTTTGTGTTCATATAAAACTTTTCCCTTCTGATCAACGACTTTGAGGACCGATACAGGATCCATGCGATTCCCGCCGGTTGCAAGTACTCCGAAAGCTGTTGCCATGTCAATGAGCCGAATCTCACCACCGCCTAATGTTAGGGATAATCCTATTCGCCGAATATTAGCATCGGTCGGTTCCAATGTAGTCAGCCCCATATCAAATGCTGTTCGAAGCACATCTTTGACTCCGACAAGCGCACTCACTTTAACGGCAATTGTGTTAATTGAGTTTGCCAGAGCAAAACGGAGTTGTATTGGTCCGCGGAATTTACTATCGTAGTTTTTTGGATTATATTCCGGCTTTACCGGATCACCGGAGGGATATTTCGTATCAACGTCTAAAAGAAGCATTGAGGGGGTATATCCTTTTTTAAATGCAGCAGCATAGGTTATTGGTTTAATTGAACTTCCCGGCTGCCTCAATCCTTGGGTAACCACATTAAACATGAGTCCACCGCTATCGGTTGCCACGTAATCTTTACTTCCTACCATTGCCAAAATTTCACCGCTTGTTGCGTCTGTGACAATTGCAGCACCGTTACTTACCTTCAGTCCTTTGGCTTTATTAACTTCTTCTTTAACAATAGTTTGGGCTTTTTCCTGAATTTTCCAGTCAAGAGTTGTCGTGACAATGAGTCCTCCTGAATCAACTGCCTTTGATCCTAATTTTTCAACGAGTTGGTCGCGGACATAGGCGACAAAATGAGGCGCACGTAGCCCCACATCACCTTGAGTAAATTGAACTTTTTCAAGCTCTTCTCTTATTTGTGTTTCTTGAGTAGCTGAAATATAGCCATCCTCACGCATCCGTCGAAGAACTGCTTGGCCGCGGTTTACATATGCTTTATCTTCACCGGTAAAAGGGGAATAGCGTGATGGCGCTTGAGGAAGTCCGGCTAAAATAACAGACTCAACTAACGTAAGATCATGTACTGGTTTTGCAAAATAGTATTCAGATGCCGCAACGACTCCGACAGCGGTTCCGCCGTAGGGCGCTTCGTTGAGATACATTTGCAAAATTTCATCTTTGCTGTATTTTCGTTCAATTTGAATCGAAAGAATTGCTTCTTTAATTTTTCTGGGCAGCGTACGTTCCTGGGTAAGGAGCGCGTTTTTCACCAATTGCTGGGTTAGCGTTGATCCTCCCTGACAGCGCCTGGTTAATACACAGGAAACTAGTCCTCTGACAATTCCTGCTGTCGATAGCCCCTGATGTTCGTAAAAACCTTTATCTTCTATTGCAACGGTTGCGTCTTTAAGGTGTTGGGGGATATCTTCTGCTTTAACTGGGATTCTATTTTCGTTTTCAAAAATATCGTAGAGTTTTTCGCCGTTTCGATCGAGGATTTCCGTTGACAGTCCTTCAACGCGTCGTACTTTATCAGGGCGGGGGAGGTCTTTAGCGTACCAGGCAAACATGATGCCGGTCATAAGTGTTAAACCTACAATTGCAAGAAATCCTACTGTTGCAACACTGGACCAAAATTTAAGCCGTGCACTCCTCGTTCCGAACATCCTCTTCCTCTGCCGCTCCATAAAGTAATCGTACATAGGTACTATTCTACTTGATACTTGAAAAAAATGACAAATTGTGGTATAGTAGATTCACAATTGAATAGGAAAAGCGTTGAAAGAGACTCTAGTAGATGGCTTATTGAGACATAAGAGAGAAGACGGTTGTTGCAAGATCTTCCGTTAATAAGCAATCGAATTACCCTCTGGAGCTGAGTAAAATCCGGGTAAGCCCGTAAGCGCTGAAAGCGAATGTTGCCAAAGCAAAGTTCGCAAATGAGGCTAAGGTAGAACCGACCTCTGGTCGGTTTTTTAGTGCTTTAGCAGTGCAAGGTGGTACCGCCTATTTTGAAGGCCCTTGTAAATTTCTAATCCGTTAGCTGACGGATTGGGGATTTGCAAGGGCTTTTTTATTGCTGGGGTATTGGAACCGCTGGCGGAGTTTATCCCGCACCGCGGGAGAGGTTCGAATCCTCCCCTCAGCACTTATGAAAGGAGGTGAAAAGTATGCCAAAAGAATTATTGTCGTCTGATTTAGTAGGATTACCCAAAAACTTTGGGAACGATCGTGAGACCGCTCTCCGAGCGATGGCCATTGATTTAAATATTGAACAGTCTCTGCTCGAACCGTTTTCGCGAACCGACCACAACATAATATTCTGGTTACTAAAAGATGATCATATGGAAGCGATAGGTCAGTTTATTAAAGACCCTGAAACTTTCCGCAGTGAACATCAAAAACTATTTTCAGTTGCCGAAGAACACTTACACTGGCAAGACATATGGGTAACCGGAAATTGGTTTTGGGCGTCAACCAGAGATTTGGATCGTGCAACAAAGGATTTACAGGCTGAGTTAGACAAATTAAATCAGCCAAAGGTCGATAATCGGCCACAATGAACAACATTTTAAAAGGAGGTGAAAATATATGCGTACATGTGAACATCTTGACAACGGAATGTGTCAAGGTATGAAAATTTTAAAAAATGAAAAGGGAGTCTCGTTGGCAATCAAACATTTACCTAAATTTGCAATGGCGCTTGGCGTAGATGGTGAAAATGGAAAATTTACTTGGATTGCTCAGTGCGTTGTGGCAAACGAACCTGCCAACCAAAGACATTGTTCCGATTTTAAATTTCATGAAATTTTTCACTCGGATATTGGTAAATTGTATTGATAAATGCCCAAACGGAGACAGGTAACCACCTTCGGCTGGGCACAAGAAATTTTTTTGTGATATACTAACGGCCTATGACAGTCCGAATACAATATTGGTACCAATTCACTTATTCCCAAACCGGGAGGGTTGGTACTGCATAAAATACTTATTTTTTAACCAACATAACTCCCGAAAGGGAGTTTTTTTGTGGAAATCATATGAAAACAGTAGGCATTATCGGAGGATTCGGGCCGGAAGCTACAGCACAGTTTTACATGGGGCTGACGGCTAAAACACGAACGAACATACTTGTTCGTCATGTTTTCGTGCCCAGAAAACTGGAACACGATGCCCTTATCTCGGGAAATAACTTAGATGCGTTTAAACCACTTCTTGTTTCTGCAGCAATGGAGTTGGAAAAAAACGGCGCAGATATTATTGTGCTTCCGTGTAATACGCTTCATATTCATGAAGATGCTATCCGCTCGGCTCTTGGTATACCGTTTATCAGCATTATCGAAGAAACTGCGCGGTTTCTTCACAAACAAAATATCTCAAAAATCGGATTTCTTGGAACACGTGTTACTATTCGAGAAAATTTATTCAAAAAAAGAGCAAACGGCACCACATTTATTACGATTCCTTCTTCAGTACAACGACGTATTGATTTTGGACTTGACCAGTTTGTCGGAGAACAAAAAGATAAAAATTTAAAATCTGCTCTCCATGAATCTTTCCGGTTTTTCCGTAACAAAAACGTTCAGGATGTGCTTCTGGCATGCACGGATTTTCATGGTCTTTGTCCCAATGGTGTGCGGATTCACGATACACTCGATATACTGGTTCGTGCGACAATAGATATGATATAGTTAAGGAGAAAACTATGGATAATGTTGAGGAATTATTGACGCGTGGAGTTGAAAATATTATTCCGAATAAAGAAAAACTTCGGAAGCTTCTTGAGAGCGGCCTGCCTGCGCAGGCAGGTAAAAAGCTCAATATTTACCTGGGGATTGATCCCACAGCTACACAAATTCACATTGGCCACGCAGTACCTCTTCGAAAACTTAATGCGTTTGCCCAACTTGGTCACAATGTTACGTTTCTCATCGGTGATTTTACGGCATTAATAGGGGATACGTCAGATAAAGATAGCGAGCGCCCCGTATTAACCAGTGAACAGATTAAAGAGAATTTTCAAACATACAAAAAACAAGCGGAAAAAGTTTTGGATTTTTCCAAAGTTAAAGTTCGTTTTAACAGTGAGTGGCTCAAAGATTTGAAGTTTGCTGACATTGTGAAATTATGTCAGCATTTCTCAGCCGGAGATTTTGTCGGTCGCGAGCTTATTAAAAAAAGATTACAGGAAGGCAAAAAAGTTGGTCTTCACGAACTTCTTTACCCGGTAATGCAAGGGTACGACAGCTATTTCATGGACACCGATATCCAATTGGGTGGTACTGACCAAACATTTAATATGCAGGCGGGTCGTGTTTTTCAAAAAGATTTACGTAATAAAGAATCGTTTATTATTGCCAATGGTTTTCTGGACGGAACAGACGGCAGGAAAATGAGTAAAACATGGAATAATGCAATCTGGTTGACAGACGAACCTAACGATATGTTTGGCAAGGTTATGTCGTTATCCGATACCCTCATTGTTTCCTACTTTACTCTGGCAACCAATGCGTCAATCGATGAAATCGAGTCAGTCAAAAAGAGGCTAAGTAGCAAAGAGAACCCTATGAAACTCAAAATTGATCTTGCGCATCGCATGGTTACGGAACTTCATAGTAAAGCTCTTGCTAATGCAGCTCAAAACGAATTCGAGCGGGTCCATCAAAAAGGAGATACACAATCCGTTTCTGCGCCGACACTTAAAGCAACAGCGGGACTTACTCTTACTGATGCGTTAATCACCGGTAGTCTTGTACAGAGTAAGTCGGAAGTAAAAAGACTCCTTCAACAGAAAGCGATCGAACAAAACGGAGTAGTGGTAACCAACGATACAAAAGTTTCAGCAGGTGATATACTGAGAATCGGTAAAAAGAAATTCCTCAAACTCGTATGAACTTTTTTAGGCGACACGAACGCGTTTGGAAAATTATTGTTATAATTGCAACGGTTGCGCTCATCGCTACATCCTTCATCCCCCTTCTTTCCGCTGGATTGTGAATTATTTCTAATATATGAAAAAACTATTTTTGACCTCCTACTCAAGCTTGGTTTTAGATAAGATTGTTGATATTTTGCCGGCCAAACCAGAATTGCTAAAATTAGCTTTTATTCCAACCGCGCGTGACCCATATCATATCACCGCGAAAGTTGATCCGGAAAAAGAAAAACTTAAATCAATGGGATTTTCTATTAAAACCGTCGATTTAAAAAACAAATCAAAAGAACAATTACGAAAAGAGTTAGAAAATATTGATGTTATTTTTGTTGCTGGAGGCAATACTTTCTATTTGCTTGAAAAAACAATAGAAAGCGGATTTGATAGTCTTCTCAAAGAATTGATTAATAATGGAGTTATTTATATTGGGTCAAGTGCCGGCTCTGTATTAGTTGGTCCGGATATTGATATTACGAGAGAACTAGATGACCCAAACAAAGCTCCTCGGCTTTCCACAACAAAAGGAGTTGGATTGGTAGATTTTATTGTTTTGCCTCATTTTGGAGAAGGGGTATATAGCGATAAAGTTGAGAAAATTTATGAGAAATGGAAACATTCACCGTATACTGTAATTCCGCTCACAAACAAGCAAGCAATTATTGTCGAAAATAAAACCTATAGAATTATATCTATCTAAAAACATACAATCTCATTAATTTCTACTTAATAATACTGTATAAATAAAAGTAGGTGAGTGGCCAATTAAACGCTATAATCAGGACATGGAGCTTACCCTTTCGTCTTCGGTTCAGTACGTCCCCCGGGTTGGACCCAAGATGGCAACAAAACTTGAAATACTGGGTATTAAAACAGTCGAAGATCTTCTTTGGTACGCACCTTTCCGCTACAACGACTACTCAATTATTTCTCCGATTGCCCGTATGCAACCCGGTGAAACCGTTACTGTTCGAGGCTACGTGATCTCCATGAAAAACGCATTTACAAAAACAGGGAAAAAACTTCAGCAGGCAAAAATCCGCGATAGTTCCGGAACGTTGGATGTTATTTGGTTTAACCAAATGTATCTGACAAACATTATAAAAGTCGGAGATACACTGAGTTTAAGCGGAAAGGTTGATTGGTTCGGGCGAAGTATAGTCATGATCTCCCCTGAATACGAGATTTACAAAGAGCAAAGTTTACATACAGGCCGGCTTGTGCCTGTGTATTCGGAAACAGAAGGCTTAAGTTCAAAGTGGCTCCGCGGCAGAATCGCGTTTGTAATCGAGTCCTGTCTTGAAAAGCTTGAGGAATACATCCCCGAATTTATTAGAAATGAAAATAAACTGCCTGATATTACTCATGCAATTTCTTCCGTTCATTTCCCAAAAACAAATCATGAGGCAGAGTTAGCGCGTCAACGGCTTGCCTTTGACGAACTATTCCTTTTAATTATGCGGGCAAAAGAGCAGAAACGGCATTGGCAAATGACTAAAAAATCCCATCCTATGAATGTAAATACTTCGACCGTTGCTGAGATTATTTCATCGCTTCCATTTGAACTTACCGGAGATCAAAAAAAAGCAGTAAACGAAATATTAGATGATCTAAAAAAACCGATTCCTATGAACCGACTTTTAGAAGGAGACGTGGGAAGCGGAAAAACCGTCGTAGCTGCAATTGCCATGTATATAGTGAAAAAAAATGGTTTTCAGTCGCTTCTTATGGCACCAACAGAAATTCTGGCTACCCAGCATTTTGAAACGTTATCCCAGTTTTTATCTCCCCTTGGAATATCAGTTGGTCTTATTACCGGCGCACATAAGGACAAAGGGGCTATTGATGTATATGTAGGAACCCATGCACTTCTTTTTCAAAAATATACCTCGGGGCGTATAGCACTAATTGTTATTGACGAACAGCAGCGCTTCGGCGTTGCCCAAAGGGGGCTTCTTGCAAAAAAAACGAGTCGAGGAAAAAATGCGCATCTCCTTACTATGACCGCAACGCCCATTCCGCGAACCGTTGCCCACACTATGTACGGCAATCTCGATCTTTCTATCCTTAAAGAGATGCCTGTTGGTCGATTAAAAGTAAAAACATGGGTCGTAGATCGCGAAAAACGGACTGCTGCATACGCTTGGATACAAAAACAGATTGCTGAGGAACACGCTCAAGCGTTTATTGTGTGTCCGCTTATTGAAGAGTCGGAATCAATGAGTACAGTAAAGGCGGTAAACAAAGAATATAGAAGACTTAAAAAAGACGTATTCCCACGTTTACGACTGGGGCTATTGCACGGAAGAATGAACTCATCTAAAAAATCATCGGTTCTTACGAAATTTCGTGATCAAAAACTCGATATTTTAGTTACCACTCCGGTGGTTGAGGTTGGTATCGATATCCCCAACGCAACTATTATGATGATTGAGGCGGCTGATCGATTCGGACTATCCCAACTTCACCAGCTTCGCGGGCGTGTCGGGAGGAGAAATAAACCATCCTACTGTCTTCTTTTTACTGAAAAAGAACAAGACACCGTAATTACCCGCCTTAAAGCAATGGAGCGTGTTTATAATGGTCCGGAGCTAGCTGAACTTGATCTTAGGCTTCGGGGTCCGGGAGAACTTTTTGGAAACTTGCAGCACGGTTTCACTACTCTTCGGGTTGCGAGTTTTTCTGATACGGAACTTATTAGTCAGGCTAAAGCATCTGCGGAGCGTCTGTTTGCACTCGATCCTGATCTTACGGCTCATCCGCTCTTGAGAGGGAAGCTCAAATCTAGTATAATTCTACCCGTATGACACCGCTTCCAAAACGGAGATTATCTCGTAGGAGACAAGGAAAAAGAAGAGCAGCACTCAAATTTCCCCTCGGAACTCTCATAAAGTGTGCAAACTGCGGCAAAATGCGTTTACCACACAGAGCATGTCCTCACTGTGGTTATTACGACGGGAAAGTGATATTTGTGAAAAAAGTAAAGAAAACGAAAAAGTGAAAACTTCCGCTGACCCCAGGCACCGTCGCCGAATAAAACGCATGCAGCGAATCTTTGCATCCAGTTTCGATTCGTCAAGTAATGATGCAGTTATTGACGAAAAGATTGCAGGAGCAGCACCGGAATGGCCATTACCGAAAATTTCAAAAATTGACCTTGCGATTTTACGATTGGCGGTTACTGAACTTGTTGAGAAAAAAGAGCCTCCGAAAGTTATTATTGATGAAGCAGTGGAACTTGCAAAACAATTCGGTAACGACAATAGCTCTAAATTTGTAAACGGAGTACTCGGTACAATTCTTAAATCTCTATGACATTTGATGATCTTCAAAAAAAAGTTGGAATTCAATTTAAAGACACGGCGCTTCTTAAACATGCGTTTATCCACAGATCGTATCTTAACGAAAACAAGCAAATTACTTCATCCAATGAACGACTCGAATTTTTAGGAGACGCAGTATTATCCTTCCTCACCTCAAATTTTCTCTATAAAACCTACCCGCAATATCCTGAGGGAGTACTTACAAATATCCGTTCAAGTCTCGTTAAAACACAGAGCCTTGGTGACGTAGCAAAAACACTTAATTTCGGCGAGCTTTTGTTTTTAAGCCGGGGGGAAGAAGAGTCGGAAGGGCGAAAAAATTCATCGCTTCTTGCTGACACATTTGAGGCATTCTTGGGAGCGCTCTTTTTAGACCAGGGAATTGAGAAAGCGCAACGGTTTCTTGAACAATACCTCTTCACTAAAACCAGCCATGTGATAACCAGTAGGTCCTATATTGATTTTAAAAGCTTACTCCAGGAAATCATTCAGGAAAAATCACGTATATCACCCACATATCGGGTAACAAAAACAGAAGGCCCTGATCATTCAAAAACATTTTGGGTCGAAGCGGTCATGGAAAATAACGTATTAGGAATTGGAAAAGGAAAATCTAAGCAGGAAGCAGAGCAACAAGCAGCCACGGACGCCCTTGAGAAGTTAGGCAAAATTTGATAAAATTTGTATTATGGTAAAAATACGTCTAGCTCAAACAGGAGCCAAAAACAGTAGAAAATACAGAATCGTTGCCATAGAGGAAGGGAAGCGAAGAGACGGGCGTACAATCGAACTGCTTGGCTTCTATGACCCACAAGTTAACCCACCACACCTTAGTATTAAGCGTGACCGTGTTTCATACTGGCTCTCTGTTGGAGCCCAGTTAACCGACGGAACCAAAAAACTTCTCAGTGAAAAAAAGATTCAATGAAAGATACCCTTCTATATCTTGTCACAGCGCTCGTTGATAATCCAAAAGATGTTGAGGTTACAGAGTCAAACGAAAATGACCGAGTACTCTTGTCGTTATCGGTTAACCCCGCGGATATGGGCAAAATTATCGGAAAAAGCGGGAGAATTATTAAAGCACTTCGGGATCTTATGAAAGTATTGGCTGCCAAACGCAACCAATACGTTGATATCGTACTATCAGAAGAAGCAAAATGAACATTACGATCCTTACTCTCTTCCCCGACATGATACGTTCGGCGTTAAACCACTCGATAATAAAACGGGCACTAAGTGCAGGTATACTCAAAATTACACTCGTTAATATCAGGGATTTTACGACTGACTCGTATAAATCGGTTGACGATCATCCCTATGGCGGGGGAGTCGGAATGATCATGCGCGTTGATGTTATTGACAGAGCACTCCAAAACCAGCGAGGGAAAAAAATCCTTCTTGATCCGCAAGGAAAACAATTTACACAAAGCACAGCCCGAAAGCTAAGTAAACTTGAAACTATAATACTAATCTGCGGGCACTATGAGGGAGTTGATGAGCGGGTTCGATCTATCGTTGATGAACAAATCTCCATCGGTGATTATGTTTTAACCGGTGGTGAAATTCCTGCACTTGTTGTTGTTGACAGTGTTGCACGGCTTATTCCCGGTGTTTTATCAAAAGAAGAAGCGACTATCCACGAGTCTTTTTCCCCAAAACTCCTTGAGTACCCTCAATACACCCGGCCAGATGAGTACAAAGGAATGTCCGTTCCTGATATTCTCAAAGGTGGCAACCATGCCCAAATTGCAAAGTGGAGAATAGAACAAGCGAAAAAGAAAACATTATCCCGCCGCCCTGATCTGGGTTAGGGGGCGAAGGGGTCAGGTTTGGCGATACCAATTGATGGAGGGGGCAGTTCCGTAGCTTGGGTAAGATTTGGGAGTGCTGCTACTTTTGCGATAACTTCTTCTTCCTCTGTTGATAGTGGAGATAGCTTTGCTTGTGCACTCGCTGCTCCAATTGAAAGTGGAGCAAAGTAACTTTCCATTTCTATTTTTGCCTGTACGTTTCCTGATACGCCGAGAGCCAGGTCAAAACTCTTAATTCCCATAAATCGACGAACTCTCCCTATCGTCTCAAAAAATTGCAATACATTTTCTATGGGGCCGTCGATAAGCGCTGAAAACTGAACTGCTTTAGCACCAGAAGAATGTGCAGGCGATTTCTGGGCGGATTCCGTTGATAATGATCCTCCTCCTGAGAGAGATACATTGAGTAAACTCACTCCGGACTGTCCGCTTACCCCCTCAAGTGTTACAAAAAGGGTCGGTACTGATGTTGTTGTTGGGACAGCAGCGCTCATTTCAAAAAGATCGCTTTTAAGAGACTCGCTGCTTTGTGAATTGAGGATATTCATTTTGTCAGAAAGATCGTTCATGTCTTTTTGAACGGTACTTTGCTGACCAAAAAGATTTATAGAAGATTGAATCGCCGGAATTATGCCAAAGATAGTTCCGAAAAAAATGACCAACAAAACAACAATCTGCCGAAGGAGCGGCTGGTATTCCCGAAAAAAACGGCGCTGTTCAATAGAAAGTTTCATAAAACCGGAATAAATGTAATAACTAAACGTGATATTCCTTCTTTATCAATCCCAAATGAAGAAACTTGGGGACTGAGAATTTTTTTATTCTCTGTATCGGTTAATATCTCTGCAAGTATTGGGAACATTTCTTCAGTCGTATTTGTTTGTATAGTCGCAACGACACGCCGTTTCGCATCAACTGCGATGGAAGATAGTGCCGGGGGAGGGGCTATTTCTGTCATTCGTGATAATGTTGACCCCCAATGTATCTGATCTTGTATAATTTTTCCTACAATTATGCCTCTTTGTTTAAGAGCCACAAGAAGTGCTTCTGCCTCCGCTTGTGCAGTAATTTGGGATCGGAGTCTATCCCGTGCGCTTGTTAGTGTTGTTAAACGGAGCCTAAGGACTGCATACACTCCGCCAACGAGTAAACTAACGATCACAAAAATAGTTAACCCGGTAACTGTAGTCTTTTGAAGGTTACCAATAAGATGAGAAAGACTCCCGGGAATCTTTGTTTGAGTAATGAGATTTATGGAACGGTTTTCTTCCATGTTGATTTGTATCTTTTATTTACCGTAATGACAGTCCAACGGCAACGCTAAACACAGGGCCTTGTGAATCAAGTGCTGTGAACCTATTGTCGCGTTTTATTCCAATCCATGGATTAACCAACTGGGTCTCTATATTCATCTCGCTTGCTATATACACAACCATTCCGGGAACTTTTGACGTACCTCCAGAAAGAATAATAACCTCTACGTGTTGATTGGGGTGTTCCTTTTCGTAAAATGCAATTGCCCGTTTCATTTCTCCGATAATAGTATCCATAATTGGTTTTACCGCCTCAACAATTTTTCCCTCCAGCTTATTTGTTTCTAATCCATAGATTTTTTTGTATTCCTCAGCCTGTGAAATATCAAATTCAAGCCGTTGAGCAAGCGCTCTCGAAAGCGCTTCACCACCGCTACTTATCGAACGTGTAAATGATAGAACTCCGTCTTCTAAGATGGCAAAGTCAGTGGTTTGAGCGCCTAATGAGGCAACCATCACGGTTCGAAGTGATGGCGTGGTTCTGATTACAGCGCGTGAGGCTGCAATAATTTCCGTTTCCACACCGACAGGTGTAATTTCAGCAAGTTCTAAAATTGTTAAGTACTTTTCCACTAAAACTTTAGGAGCAGCAACAAGGAGTGCTTCCATTGTTGATTTACCCGTTTGTTTACTATCGCGCAAGATTGTAAAGTCTAAATTTACCTGATCAAGAGGAAGTGGAATATACTGTTCAGCTTCCCATCGCATGGCAGAAGAAAGTTCACGAGCAGATAGTTGCGGTACTGCGATAACTCTCGTAAATACCTGTGATTCGGGGAGTGCCACATTGGCATCCCGGCTTTTGGCTCCGATATCTTTCAGGAGTTTTTTAAGTGCTACTGCCACTGCTTCGTAATCAACGCTGCTATTACTGCTTAATGCTCCGGGTGGTGTTGGAATTGATCCAGCAGAAAGAAGAGACGCTGTTTTAATATCTTTTGATATCTCCACGACTTTAATGCTATGAGAACCAATATCAACCCCAAGTATTGCATTCATATGGGCAGTCTGACAGCTATCTTTTTAGTAGCCAAATGAACTCTGACTATAGACAGCTGCGTCGAAAAGAGTGGGGGCGGAGGTGTATGTGTTGTCGACAACCACCTTTCTGGTCACACCTGTTTGGGTGGTGCCGACAGATTCTATCCGGCTTCCTTGAAGAGGGAGGCCTGATCCTGAACTGAAGGCAAATTGTGCATCCGCATAGACTGGGCGAAATCGTAATGCTATTAGAATATCCTGATTTGGTTGTATACTGTAGGAGGCAAATGAGAGTGTTTTTTTGTGGACATTCTCGAGTCCACATCCGGTACTTGCGGAAGAAATTTTTGTAAAATTATTGGTGTCAGCTCGTGATGAGTCAGGGTCAAATGCATCCCGGGCGACTTGGTAGGTTCCGTCAGCAGAATTCCTATATAAAAGTGAAATGACAACTGCAGTCTCGGGATTTCCCCGGCTCCAACAGATATCGATGTTATCTCCTCCGTAGGTCACAATTTCAGAGATTGTTCCATCGGCATTATGTTCCACAAACCAGAATGTGTCTGTTGCTGCAATTGGCGTCTTTTTGGGAAATTTATAATCACCGATAACTCCACCCAAAGCATTTACTGTCGTTGTGTAGGTAATCCCTGATGTTAAAACTTGTGCGCCTGCTGTTCCTTGACCGCTTCGGAGAGCTTCTTCGATGCCTGCCTCAGCAGCTGAGAAAGCCCGTGCTGATTCTTCAACTTGGCCGCTTATTGATGTATCAATGGTTGTTCTGCCGATAACAGAGAGTGCGACGGTTACCCCAACAGCTAATACGAGAAGTGTAATAAGGACGATTTGTCCAGATTGTCTTTTCATATTTTTATTGTATAACACTTTTTACTGCCGCGTCACAACAGTTGTTTGAAACTGTGTACTGGCCTTTTCAAATTGAGCTTCCGGCGTTCCAAGTTGTGATAGGGTAAACAGTATTTGAATCTCCTTTTTTTCCTCGGCAATATCAGTGCAGATAAATGTGAGTGCGTTCGTACAAGAACTACCTAACGTAACGTTCTGATTTGTCAGGTATTCGGTTCTTGTTGCGCTTGTCGACGCAATACGTGCAATGGTGCCGTCCATTTGGCAGTCAAATGTTGTCGAATTTCCGTCAGTATTTAATAGTGAGAGGGATGACGTTGTGGTACCCCCGGAACTACATGTCGTCGTAACCGATGAGGCATTTCGAATCATTCGTGACATCACGCTTAATGAGAAATCTCCGTTTTGCTTAACCGTCGTCAAAAGATTTGTTTTGATATTAGTTCGCACCATGCTAAAAAAGCTTTGAGCAATCACCGAACCAACAATAGCAATAATACCCACGGAAACCAGTATTTCAATAAGGGTAAAACCCCGCCAGTGGGCGGGCTGGCTTTTTTTCATATGTTTATTGTCCACTCGGTAAAAAACGTGGTGAGCGTGCTTTGGTGCGTTGCTCCACCATCTTGCCAACTTACGACACTCACTATATCCATACGTAAGTTGGTCTCGTTCCATGAAAAGGTAACAGCCCTCGTAAATGTATTATCAATATTTATTGGGCAGGCTGTAATTGCCTGGGTCCATACACCGTCTTTATCAAGGCACCACAGGCCGGTCATATCATGAAACTCCGTCCAATTTTCATCACGGAGTTTCCGCGTTAACTCGATTGCTTCCTGGTTATATGAAACTGCTAAACTCCTCAATCTACTCTGATCGCTTGTTCTTATTGCAGTTGTTCCGCCTCCAATTAGGCCAGTGACAAGGAGTAATACAATTCCAAGTGCGACCACGATTTCGGCTAGAGTCTGTCCTTTTTGATTCATAAGAAAACATTCTGCTATTGGAATCCTCCGTCGGTGATCGTACCGTTCACTTCAACAACTATGTCGTAATTATGATTAAATCCGGAGACTGTTATTGTGACTGAATTATTTATATTCACTAACCCCCGCGTTAATACTCCGAATATAAGTGTCGTGGGAACGGGTACAAAAGACGTTGTGGTAGGGAGTGTTACATTCGTTATTGAGCCCACAAGCCCTTCAGGAGTACATTGTGCTTGGATACTATAGGAAGACTGGGTAAAGTTTACTGTGTAGCCGGTTAGTTCTGTGCAGCCGCTGGTTGGTTTTACACCGGATTGCGCCCTACTTTGTGCAAGACGTAAATTTGCTTTCACTGTTTGAGCTGTCTGTTTGACAACTTGGCTTTGGTTGTAGTTGTTGTAACTAATAAGTAACCCGCCCAATAGAAGCATCAGGACTCCTATGGAAACAAGGAGCTCAATAAGGGTAATACCAAAGCAGCGTGGAATGTGACGATTCGTCATGGACTTTTTAATCCGTAATTGTGGGAATTAACCGTATCGGGTGTGCAGGTATCGGTGGGGTTCTCCGTTTCAATGAGACTGCTTACGCAGTAACCGTAATAGTTACCGCTTACTAAGTTGGTTGCCTGATAGCGATAAACCTGAGTAGTACTTTTCGGGTCGCTGGGAATCGCTGCCATGTAACTTGAAACAAGTGTTGCAGATAAGTTACTTGCATCCGTCCAGCTGCCGCTTCCCGTATTTGGATACCCCCCGTTATCGGATCTGTACATTTCCAAAGCAGATCGGATCTGCTCCATATCGCTTTTCCGTTTTGTATCACGGCTTCTTTTGTTGATATTGGTGTAGGAAACAATGCCGATAGCGGTAAGAACGGAAATTATGGTTGCGGTTACCAGAACTTCAACAAGTGTAAATCCCCGCCAGTGGGCGGGCTGGCTGTTTTTTTTCATTGGAGATTTTTAACACAAAAGTACGCACCGCTCCCGAAGGTACAGGACGCATCGGATGCATTTCCCAATGTCGTTGTCCCTTCAAGGAGTGCACAACTGCAGTATGTTGCGCCGGTTGCGTCGCAGGTTATGGTGTAGGCAACACTGGTTTTCGGATCTTTGGGAATTCCGGCTGGTAGGTACGTTGTTCCTACAGTGCATGAAGCAGAGGTTGGGTACGCGCGGTTATCTGCGTAGTACTGCTCAAGTCCATTCTGGATAGCTCGGAGGTCTCCCTGACGTCTACCATCTCTGCTTTTTTTCTGTGCTGAAGTAAATGCCGCGGTACCGATGGAAATGAGAATGCCTATAATTGCAACAACAACCAAAACCTCAAGGAGAGTAAAACCACGTACGAATCGTTGTTTCATAGAGAATTGAGATAAGCGCACCGAGTATAAGAAACGGGCCAAATGCAATTTTGCTTTTTAGCCCCGCACGCTTTCTTAAAATTAGTATGACACCCACAATAGCTCCAGTCAAGAATGCAACATAGAGTGCAAAAGCGATTCTGGGAAATCCTAAAAAGAGTCCCAGGAGGAATCCAAGTTTAACGTCTCCTAACCCCATACCTCGCCCTTTTGTAATTATCCACAGGAGGAGGAAAAAGAGTGCTGCACCAATGCCGGGAATAAAATATGGCTTCGATAGGAGAGCACCAAGAATTCCCACAAGAATCATGCTATCCGGGATAATTTGATATTTAAGGTCTGCAACAAAAATAACAAGGAGTGCACAAAAAATAATCATGAATGCATATTGGGGATACAGCAATAGAAAACCAAAGCCTGTTGTTAATTCAATAAGAGGATACTGTAATGATAGTCGTTTGTGACATCGTCTGCATCGGCCAAATTGTCCGATATATGAAATTATGGGAACAAGTTCAAACCAACGAAGCTTTTTGTTACAATGGTCACAGTGCGACCTGCCCCAAATTGTCTGCCCCCTCGGTAACCGGTCAATGAGCACATTCATAAACGATCCGAAAGAAATACCGAGTAAAAAAAATACAATAGGAGTCACGAACATACCGTAGCATACAAACATATATGTTTACAACAAAAAGATATTGGCACGACTTAGTTTGTATTCTGTTTATTTTTTTCGTCATCGGATTATTTTTTCTGCCGCTATTTTGGCCGCAACAAAAACTTATTGTAACGCCGGATTTTGGCAGAAGCGACGCATGGCACTTCAGTTTTCCGACGAAATATCTCCTTTGGGAAAGTATCCAGCAAAATAAACTCCCGCTGTGGACCGATAAAATAGGTACGGGTTTTCCAATATTTGCAGAAGGACAGATTGGGGCTCTCTATATACCAAATCTCATTATATACAAACTTTCGTCAAATCCGGTTGCTGCATATAACTTAAGCTATGTTTTTACCATGCTTACGCTCGGGTGGGGGATGTACGTATGGTTACGGACACTGAAAATTTCCTATATTCCAAGTTTATTCGGCGCTCTCACTTTGATTCTTTCAGGTATTGTTGTCTTACAGTTTCCCCATGTGACCCTTCTCCAAGGATTTTCGCTATTACCCTGGTTTATGGCAGTTATTCAAAAACTCAGTGAAAAATTCAGCAGACGTCTTATTGGAATAGCTGCAATTCTTCTTTCACAACAATTCTTTGCTGGTTTTCCTCAAGCAACGTTTCTTACATTACTTTTTGCGGGGTCATGGGCTCTTTTTGATCGTATTCTCATTCCGTTTATCCTTGTAGTTTTTCTCGGAATTGGTATAAGTGCTATTCAGATTCTCCCTTCGTGGGAGTTTATTAAGGAAGCAGGTATCTCCGGAGGATTATCTCCGGGGATGGCGAGCTACTTTTCATTCCCGCTTGTTCATCTTTTAAGTTTTTTTAATCCTTTTGCCGTCGGCAACCCAAAGTTCGGAACCTATCCGCCTTTTTCAGAATTCGACGGGAGTATTTTTTGGGAAAATACGGGCTATGTTGGCCTTTTGCCACTCACTCTTCTCCTTATTCCTCTTCGGTATCGAAACAAACGTACTGTCTTCTTTTTTGCAGTACTGCTTATGTCCTTTCTTTTCATGTGGGGGAGTCACTCGCCGCTCTATTTTATTTACTCAATCTGGCCATTTAACCTCTTTCGCGTCCCGTCACGATTTTTATGGATTTTTGTGTTTGCATTGCTCACTCTCTCATCCTTGGCTATACAAAAGATTTTTGATCTCAAAGTAAAAAGAACTCTCATTGGCCTCACTCTCGTTCTCATACTCATAAATACCGGTCAATTATTCTTTCTTTGGAAACCGTATCACTTGATAGAAAATGCAGACCTCTGGGTTAAAAAACCGGAACTAGCGACTCTCATTTCAAAAACCTCACGAATGCTTACTCTCGGAGCTGAATCTGCCCATAATGCATTCTTTTTAAAATCCGGCTGGAAAGAAGAAAATCCGTATCTATCGCTTCGATCTACTTTAGCGCCTGATAGCAATATTATTTGGGATATTTCTCAACACGAAGCATATGCAGGAAGATCACTTCGACGCCCGGGTTTTGTGGATAGCTTGCTATTGAGTCATATGCATATAAATGAAAATGAAGCATCGGGATCCGCTATGTTTCAAAAACTTATTGATCTCCTTGGAATAACGCACGTTGTTAGTACCCTCCCTTTAACTTTTGATACTAATCTTCAGAAACCGCTCATTTTTGACCAACAGATTAACGGTACAGGTGATTATGTGCGGCTTTATGTAAATCCAACTGCCTTACCACGAGCGTATTTTGCAACTGACACAATTAGCGTCCGTACGGTGGAGTCTGCAATTTCAGCATTAACTAAAGATTCGTTTGATCCAAAAAAATCCGTACTTGTTGAAAAAGACTTATCAGTGCCTTATGGAGAAGGGGGATCTGTAAATGTCGAATCTAGTAAATCAAATGAGCTTATCGTAACCACCCAAAGTGAGACTCCTGGGGTTTTAGTCACCCTGGATACATTCTATCCGGGTTGGCATGCATATATTGATGGAAGATCTGAGGTTGAAATATTTCCGGTTAATATTAGGTTTAGGGGGGTTGTTGTTCCAAAGGGGAGTCATACAGTAACATTCATCTATTCCCCGAATAGCGTTCGAGTTGGGGCCGCTGTTAGTTTAATGGCGTTTCTCGTTCTTGTTGTTCTTTTTCGAACTGAGAAAAAAGTTCTCCGGCCCGCACCTGTTCTCCGCAGGCGCGGTAAGCCTCGGACTCGTAGAGGGTGATATTGGGCTGCGGAGTAAAACTTGTCTCTTTGGCTTTACTAAAATGTTCAAGTGATTTTTGGCAATCATCTAAAAATAGCTCGGTAAGTCCAAGGTACATGTAGCTATCAGAGAGTTCAGTATCACCACTAATATTGATCGCTAGTTCAAACTGATGTTTTGCCTCTGCTAGTTTACCCGCCCGCACCAGCAATTTCCCTAGCTCAATTCTTGCTCCCATATAGACGTTTAAAACATCTGAGAGCATGAGATGGCTATATCGGGATAATAAACCAGCTTTGGGGTCATGATACGTATTCCATACTGTTTCGTTTGTTTTAATAAGATCGTCAAAAGAAGGAAGATCAACTTCTTTTGTTAGGGTAAAAACGAGACCGAGCGGAACCCAAAAATACCCATCAGGCACCGTTAGTCTCGCATTACTCACGATGGGGAAATTTTTCGCATTGGATTCAATAAACTCACGCATAGTTTTTCCTGTAGATAGAACGTCCGGATAGTTTTTAGCTAGTATTGAAGGATAGTCTGGTGAGGATAATCGCGCTGTATGAAGTAGTTTAATATCCTTTCTTTTTCCCAAGGCGTACCTCGCATATTGAGAAGTAAAAAGCGGTGTATCTCGTTGGAGAAGAAGTATTGCTCCATATGGCGTAGAGTTAAGTATATCAAGAGCGAGATTTTCGGCCGTCCTATCGACTCTAAGCCCCCAAAATCGCCATAGGGTCGTCCCATTGGAAAGGAGCGGGTAAAAAAACAATACTATTATTAAAAGAGTGGCAATGGATTTACGGGTAAAGTCAAATATTCCCGCAACGCCACATCCGATAAAAATAGAGAGAAAGATATAACTAGGCAACAAAAACCGTTCGTAGGTTCCTAAGGTAAACCTATTAACCAGCGGAAAACTCGCATAAAAGAAAAAAAATGGTCCGAGAAAAAAAAGCGCAAAAAATAGTCCCAGTGCAAACCGTTTATCTTTTCGCCATATCCAAATACATCCAATTATAGATAGAAGTATTCCTACAAGTTGAAAATCGAGGTAGGTAAATGTTACGTACGTTTTTACCTGCAGAATGCGGTCAGAGAGCTGACTGCCGTAAAATCCGCTTGATACAAATGTCCCGTAATCTTCACGGGTCAGCAAACGGATAAAATTTTTAAAATTCACCGCCCTATCCCAATTAATGATTGCATTTCCGGAAGCCGCTATGGGTATATAGAAGTAGGGCAGAAGGCCGAGAATAAGAGGAACCGGTCGAATTTTCCTTACCCAATAGAGCAGGGTGGGGACGAAAAAGAGGATGACGTGGTGGTGGGCGAGGGACAGTCCAAAAACAAAACTCACCCAAATATTGCGACGGGTGTAGATAAGATAGGTGAGAAGTATCAGAAATAAATCAAACAGAGCAAACACTTCCGCAGTTGTGCTGTAGAGGAAAAATAAATAATTACCCACTAGTACTAGGGAAGCAAAAATTCCTGCTACGAGTCTCCCGGTCATTTTCCATACAAGAACCATCACGAGGGTTGCGGTGACTGCATGGGGGATCGATGAGAGAAGGCTAAGGCGCCATACAACAGAAAAAAACGGCAATTTCGAAAATAGGAATCCTAACAATGTATAGAGCGGGTAGCCCGGCGGGTGGGGGACGCCGCCAAGGTATGCAGCAGTGACAAGATCCCCTGTATCACCGCCGTAAATTCCATTCGCTTGAAATAATAAGAATAGAAGCCACAAAAAAAGGCCCCAGACATATGGCAGGACAACTGTCATACTCTTAGAAACCATTTCTTGTTAACTTACTGTACGCAGTAGAAGCAACTCTCAAGTCCGCCGGATGATTCTGATATACAACCGCTCGTTGCAAGGCCGCCGCTACCGTATACTGTATTTGCGTTCGCATTGAATGTTTTTGACTCCGGATCGTAACACACCGCAAGGTGGTCAACGGCAGTCGACGTCACAAGCATTTTTGCTAAATTGCCCGTTCCCGCAATGTCCATGAACCGATTCTTGAGCTCTCCTGCGTTTACGAGCGACGTAATATCGGATCCCATGGTGTCTGCCCCTCGTGCAGTAAATGTCGTTCCGGTTCCCCATGTAAACTGACCTTTGGTAGAGTAGTACCTAAGGTTTGCATTAAGGAACTCAGCGACCATGTTGGAAACTGATGTATCTCTCCCTTTCTTCAGCTGTTCAAACGGGTCCACGGTTGCTAAAAGTCCTATTGCGAGTGCTCCCAGAAGTGCGATGACGATAAGAAGCTCAACGAGGGTAAAACCCTGCCTGCCGGCAGGCTGGACATGGGACAGATATTTTTTCATAAAATTTACCTCTACATTTAGGTCTATCAGTCTTTGTACACCCTTGTCAAGTCCCTAAATTACTCTTTTATTTAATTTGACTTGTAAGGTTATATATTGGGGTAATTACTGAAATAACGATAAACCCAACACCAAGACCCAAAACCACCATGATGACCGGTTCAATTGCGGTCGTTAAACCTTTGACGAGTCGCTCTGATTCTGTTTGAAAGTATCGTGAGAGCTTGGTTAACGTGTCATCAAGTTTTCCCGTTTCCTCTCCTACTTTCATCATTTGGGAGACAATTGGCGGAAATACACTATACTGGGCAAAACTGTCAGCCAAGGGGAGACCTTTCTCCACACGCACCGCAGCATCTGCTACAGCATTACGAAAAAGTATATTATCAAGAGATCCTTTGAGAATGCGCAGTCCTTCCAGGATATGAATGCCACTTCCGATAAGCATTGCAAGCGTTCTTGTAAATTCAACGAGAATTACTTTTCTTTTAAGGTCACCAACTATGGGAACTTTCAGGATTAACGTGTCCATGATTGTTTGGCCGACCGGTGTTTTTTTCCAACGGGCAAAACCAATATACATGCCGATGATTGCAGCAATGGCAAGCCACCAAAATCGGACAAACAATGAGGAAACGTCAATGAGGAATTGAGTGCTAGCAGGAAGCTCCGTTCCAAAATCTTTATACAGTTCCGTAAGTTTCGGAATCACCACCGTCATCATGATAAAAACAACAACCGTCATTCCGATCATAATAATTGCCGGATACACCATTGCTCCCCCGACTTTTCCCCGAAAGTCCCGTTCATTCTCCATAGTTTCTGCGAGTCTATTAAGCACTTTATCGAGTGTTCCGGAGGATTCTCCTGCACGAATAAGTGCAATATAAATTGAGGAAAAATACTTAGGATACCTTGCGAGTGCGTCACCAAGATTTCCACCTGCAATAATTTGCGAGGCAACATCATCAAGCATAGAGGATAAAAGTGGATTTTCTGTTTGATTCCGTAAAATTGTGAGTGACTCAGGTAAAGAGAGACCGGCAGTTATCATTGTTGAAAGCTGCTGAGTAAAATTTACAATATCACCAAAACTAACTCTTCGAAATCGTGACAAAATGCTCGGAAGTGGTGACTGATCTCGTCCTGTAACGAGTTCAACAACAAAAAGCTTTTTATCCCGGAGAACCCGGACAGCAGCAGGTGAGGAGGGGGCTTCCACAATACCACTTACTTGCTTTCCATCATTATCTCGAGCCTTATAGGTATAAAAAGCCATAGGGTATTATTGCGTTTTGAGTAACCTCCCGAGCTCATCAGGACGGATTGCAAAAGAGGATGCTGTTTCCAAAGTAATTTTCCGTTCAGTTACTGCTCGGGAAAGCGATGTTTCGAGCGTCATCATACCAATCTCTGCTGATGTTTGAATGACATTATCAATTAAATGAGTCTTACCATCGCGAATGAGTGTCCGAACAGCAGGCGTTGCCAAAAGTACTTCAGAAACAACTGTTCGTCCACCTGATGTTGTCGGAACTAATCGTTGAGAAATGACTCCCTCAAGTACTGATGAAAGTTGAATTTTAATTTGCGCCTGTTGATTTTCCGGAAATACATCAACAATACGGTCAATTGTTTGGGCAGCTGAGTTTGTATGGAGTGTTGCAAATACAAGATGCCCTGTTTCAGCAATGGTAAGTGTTGCAGCAATCGTTTCATAGTCACGCATCTCACCAACAAGCACAACGTCGGGATCTTCCCGAAGGACACTTCGCAGTGCAATTGACCACGAGTGGGTATCGCTGTGCATCTCCCGTTGCGAAATAAGGGAGAGTCCCGGAGGATATATGTATTCAATAGGATCTTCAATAGTAATTATATGGAGGGATTTTGATTGGTTAATTGCACCAATCATTGCAGCAAGGGTCGTTGATTTTCCGTGACCGGTTGGACCGGTAACTAAAATTAGCCCTTGGCGACGTTTAACAAACTCGTGACAAATTGTTGGGAGACCCAATTCATCAATCGTTCTAATTTTAGCCGGGATCAGTCGAAATGATGCACCAATCGTTCCTTTTTGATAGTAGGCGTTGGCACGAAACCGTCCCACAGCCGCAGGAACGGAAAAATCAATTTCTTTATTTGTAAGAAAGAGTTCTTTTTGTTGAGTGCTAAAAACAGCAAATACCAGATTCTCAAGTTCTTCTTTTACGAGCGGTTTGGTTCCTTCAACCGAAACAAGTTTCCCGGCAACTCTCAGAACCGGTGGGAATCCGGCAACCAAATGTAGGTCAGACGCCTCCAAACGAACTGTTTCAGCAAATAGTTGATTGATATCCATAAATATTAGTCCTGGGCAACTCTCAATACTTCCTCAAGTGTTGTCACTGCCTCAAGTACTTTGAGATACCCATCCTGTTTCATTGTAATCATGCCCTCTGAAACTGCTTTATCTTCAATATCTTTCATGGGGGTTCTCGTTAAAATGAGCTTACTTATCGCATCTGTCACAGGAAACACTTCAAATATACCGACTCTTCCATGATAGCCTGTTTTTGAACAATTGGAACAATCAGCTCCATTCATTGTTCCTTTTCCTCGATAGAGTTTCATTGAAGATCCTTGGGGGAGTAAATTGCCTAAAACTTTCTTTACATCCTCAGAAACTGCTGCCTCGGGTTCATATTCTTCTTTACAGACACTACAAATTCTCCGCGCAATCCGTTGCCCGACAACAGCATTGAGCGCACTTGCGACCAAAAACGGTTCTGCGCCTAAATCCAAAAGGCGGGGGATGGCCCCAGCTGCATTATTCGTGTGAAGTGTAGAAAATACTAAGTGGCCGGTTAATGCTGCCTGAATTGCAAGATCGGTCGTTTCTTTATCACGAATCTCTCCAACCAAAATTATATTAGGGTCTTGTCGTAAAAAACTACGCAGTCCCGTTGCAAAGGTAAGTCCTGCGGTCGGATTAATTTGCACCTGATTAATACCTGCAATTTGGTACTCAACAGGATCTTCGAGGGTGAGAATATTCACTCTGGAATTATTGAGCTTAGATAGCACTGCGTAGAGTGTCGTCGTTTTTCCACTTCCCGTTGGCCCGGTTACTAAGATAATACCGTGGGGTCTCGTTATTGATGTTTCAAGATGTTTAAGTGCCAGTCCCCGAAGTCCTAACTCATTCATGGTGGGAACCCCACCGGATTTTTTGAGGAGCCGCATCACAATTTTTTCTCCGTGTACGGTCGGAAGTGACGAAACACGGAGGTCAACTTCGTTTTCTCCCATTTTAAAATTAAACCGTCCGTCTTGTGGAATTCTTTTCTCATCAATTTTCATGTCTGCTAAAATTTTAATACGCGAAATAACCGCCTCTTGAAGTCTCCGGGGTAGTGCAAGCCGCTCTTCTAAAATTCCGTCAACACGGTAGCGAACTCGTGTATCACCTAGTTGCGGTTCAACGTGCACATCTGATGCACGAAGTCTTATTGCTTGTTCTAAAATTGCAGATACTATTTGCGCAATCGGCGCTTCACGAATAACCTCTCCAAGTTTTCCTGCCTCATATGTTTTTATCTCCTCCGGAGCTTCTTTGAGTGCTGCGGTCACATCTGCACCCATCTCTTGTGTGTAGATATCCTCAATTGTTGCGAGAATATCATCTTTCATTGCCATGAATGGCTTAATTGTTTTTCCGGATTTTTTCTCAAGAAATTCAAGTACCTGAAAGTCAAGTGGGTCGAGCATGGCAACGGATAATTCGTTTGTTTTTTCGTCGTAGAGGAATGGAGCTAATGTATACCGTCTACTCACAGGTTCCGGAATAAAATTTACAACGTCCGGAGAAATTGAACGCACGCCGAGAGTGACAAAGGGAATGTTGAGAGTTTTTGCCCGGGCTTTTGTGACATCAATCTCAGTTACTAACCGTTTTCTTGTTATCAGTTCTTCAATGGAAGTTCCGGTTGAAAGGGATTGGGTATTGAGCTCTTCTGCTTGCTTTGGTGTTAACTTTTTATCAGCAACAAGCGCTTCTAATAATTGTTGGGCAGCAATGGCCATATATTCATTATTGTTACTTTCGTACTATAATGCAAGCGTACAATGCACACATTTCTCTACGTCGGAGCAACGAAGGAAAAAAGGAAAAGGGTAATTGAGGAGAAGCTCAGAGAGTGGAAAATACAACTCTTTGATAGGGTAATAGTCGAGCCGGATGTATCAATTGGCATTGGGGAAGTTCGTGAATTAGAAGGCCGATTGAAACTTAAACCGTACACATCCCCATTTACTGTTGTCATAATTTACAACGCGGAAAAACTTACTATTCCAGCCCAGCATGCCCTACTAAAAACATTAGAAGAACCACCTCCTCATGCCAGAATTATTCTTGAAACCGCACATGCTGATGTTCTTCTTCCCACAATTCTTTCACGAGCTGAAATTATTAATTTAGGAGAGCTTTGGACATACTCCAAAGACGAATTGCATCTCTGTTTTAAAACATTAGAAATGTTGCAAAAGGCGACGTTGGGAGAGCGGTTTACAATAATTGATGGGATTGCAAAGACCCGGGAAGAGGCAGTTTTGTGGGTTGATCTTGCAATAGCAGCAGGTAGAGATGGGCTTTTGGTCAATAAATTCCCGTCCAAACTTCTCCGTGGGCTTCTTGTTGCGCGACAACAATTATCGGTAAACGTCAACCCAAAACTGGTCCTCGATAACCTCTTTTTACCCTAGACAGAGCCCTACTCTTTGTGTACAATTAATATAGCAAAAGCCCCGGTGTGACACCGGGGTTACCGATTAAAAACCATGCCAAAATCCCAATATACAGGAAAACAAATCGTTGTTTTAGAAGGATTAGAGCCGGTGAGGAAACGACCGGCCATGTACATTGGCACAACTTCTTTGGCCGGTGTCCATCACTGTCTCAATGAAATAATCGACAATTCGATTGATGAAGCGTTGGCAGGATATGCAAAAAATGTCTGGGTAAATATCCACAAAGATAATAGCGTCACTGTTCGTGATGACGGTAGGGGAATCCCTGTTGATAAAGTTCCAAAATACAATAAATCAGCCCTAGAACTGGTCATGACAAAACTCCACGCGGGGGGAAAATTTGACGGCCGTGCGTATAAAATTTCCGGGGGTCTTCACGGAGTCGGCGCTTCGGTTGTCAACGCTCTCTCATCGCTTTTTACTGTCGAAGTTCACCGGGATGGTAAAGCATATACCCAAAGTTACAAACGCGGTGCTCCTACTTCTTTGGTAAAACAAATCGGGAAAGCCAAGGGTGAAGGAACTATCGTAACGTTTTTACCCGATAGCGATATTTTTAAAGAAGGAGTAGCCCTCGATTTTCAAACAGTCAAAAAACAGGTTCGTGATCGCGCCTACCTTATTGCCCGTCTTGCATTTCATCTTGTCGATGAAAGGTCAGGGCAAACGGCACACTATTATTTTGAAGGGGGAATTACCTCACTTGTGAAAGCATTAAACCGTGACAAAAATATTCTTCATACTCCTATCTTTATCGCAAAAGAATCTAATCAAATCTCTCTTGAAGTTGCCATCCAGTATAATGACGGATTTTCAGAAACCGTTGAATCCTTCGTCAACGTCATCCCCACAGCTGAGGGGGGAACGCATGTAACTGGATTTCGCATGGCACTCACCCGGGCAATTAATGACTACGCCAAAAAAATAGGCGTGACAAAAAACGGGAGCGATTCACTTGTCGGTGATGATACGCGTGAGGGTTTAACCGCAATTGTGTATATCAAAATGCCTGCTATGAATTTGCAGTTTGAGGGGCAAACAAAAGGAAAACTGGGAAATGCAGAAGTGCAGCCGATTGTTGCTGCAGCAGTCAAAGAGGGTTTGGACACCTACTTTGAAGAAAATCCTGCAGATGGCAGGAGAATTTTAGAAAAAGTATTCTTAGCTGCCAAAGCACGTTTGGCTGCAAAAGCGGCAAAAGACGCAATTATCAGAAAAGGAGCTCTTGAAGGATCAACATTGCCTGGAAAACTTGCTGATTGCCAGGAACGCAATCCGGAAGTATCTGAACTATTTATTGTTGAGGGAGACTCAGCTGGGGGAAGTGCAAAGCAGGGGAGAGACAGAAAATTCCAGGCAATACTCCCGCTTCGGGGAAAAATTCTCAATACCGAGAGGGCGCGTTTAGATAAAATAATTGAATTTGAAGAACTCAAAGCCCTTGTTATTGCGTTAGGTATGGGGATTGCTGACAGCCTTAATCCTGAAAAACTCCGCTACCACAGAGTTATTATTATGACCGATGCTGACGTTGACGGAGAGCACATTATGACGCTGCTTCTCACCTTCTTCTTTCGCCATATCCCGTACATTATAGAAAAGGGGCATCTCTACGTTGCCCAGCCGCCGCTGTATAAAATTACCTCAGGGAAACAGATTGCCTACGCTTACTCTGATGAAGAGCGCGACAAAGAACTCAAAACCATGAAAGGGGCCGCATCGATTCAACGGTACAAGGGTTTGGGAGAAATGAATCCGGATCAATTGTGGGAAACAACCATGAATCCGGCAAATCGGGTTTTGCGGCAAGTTAATATTGCTGATGCCGCAGTAGCAGATCACGTATTTAGTATGCTCATGGGTGATGAAGTGCCTCCGCGGAAGCGCTTTATACAAACCCATGCGAAGTCAGCTACCTTAGATATATAATATTTGCATGCTGACGAAGTCCTACCAAAATCGCTCCGTGAGCCGCGCTACGAATAGTAGGTAAGGCGAACGGTAAGATTGGGAGGGCCAAGTCGGCAACATTAGATATATAAAGGAGGAATATGGATATTCAACTCATTGCTCTCTTTTCTGCACCGGCAACAGCCCTTTTGGCATTGGGGTATGGTTGGTATTTAAGCCGAAAAGTTTTAGCCCAACCGGAGGGGAGCGACAAACTTAAACAGATTGCTCTGGCGGTCCGTCAAGGAGCCATGGCATACCTCGGTAAACAATTCCGGCTCGTATCTGTCTTTATGGCTGCTTTAACCGTGCTTATTTGGTTCACTCTCGGCAGTGGTATGGCAATCACTTTTTTGATCGGGGGGATTTTTAGCGCCATTATCGGCTATTTTGGCATGTGGATTGCCGTACGCGCCAACGTCCGTACTGCCAATGCTGCCACCCGTGGTCTCAATCCGGCGCTATCTGTCTCATTCGGTGCAGGAACCGTCAACGGCATGCTTGTCGTGGGATTAGGACTTTTAGGAGTATCGCTAATTTACATGTGGAGCTATTTCAGTTTTATTAGTTTCGGCGCTGAAACTGTCGCCAAACACGCAACCGATGTCTTAGTCGGGTACGGATTTGGAGCCGCATTGCTGGCTCTTTTCATGCGTGTCGGTGGAGGAATATTCACGAAAGCCGCAGACGTTGGAGCGGATCTTGTCGGAAAAGTGGAAAAAGGAATCCCCGAGGATGATCCGCGTAATCCGGCTACCATTGCCGATAATGTGGGGGATAACGTCGGAGATTGTGCCGGAATGGCCGCTGACGTTTTTGAATCATATGCGCTCACTATTGTTGCTGCAATGATATTGGGCGGATCGTTATTTGGCTTGAAGGGTGTTGTTTTTCCGCTTTTAGCCCGTTCGGGTGCTATTCTCACATCAATTTTAGGGTCGTTTTTCGTGAAGGCTAAAAATGACAGGGAAGATCCGTTCAAACCGCTCATGCGGGGATTCGTGATTTCAGCGGTAAGCGCCGTATTAATCTTTTATGCCTTGGCTAATTATCTACTGGGTGAACCGAGAGCCGGCTACGCGGCCATCTCGGGAATTGTTGCTATGATTGCCCTCCTCTACGTTACAAAATACTATACGGGACCCGGTGAAAAATCGATTGTAGGAATTGCGAAAGCGAGCCAAACCGGCGCAGGGACTAATTTAATTGCCGGTCTCGGATTTGGCATGGAATCTACATTCATTTCAGTGTTAGTCGTCATTGGAGCGATTTTTGCAGGGTACAGTTTCTTAGGATTTTACGGAGTGTCGTTGGCTGGAATGGGAATGCTGGCAACAACAGGAATCATTATGGCCCTTGATACGTTCGGGCCGATTGCCGATAACGCCCAGGGTATGGTTGAAATGGCGGGGCTCAAAGGCAAGGCAGCGCAGGTGACCGCGAGATTGGATGCTGTAGGAAACACGACCAAAGCCCTCACGAAAGGCTTTGCTGTCGGGTCTGCTGCGGTTGCCGCAAGCAGCTTGTTTGCGACATACTTTGAAGCAACCGGGCTTGCTGCGATTGATATTGCCCATCCCAAAGTATTTATCGGACTATTATTGGGAAGTTCCTTACCATTTTTGTTTAGTTCACGGCTCATAAGTTCAGTCGGTCGTGCAGCTTTCCAGGTGGTCGAAGAAGTTCGCCGGCAATTTAAAACAATTAAAGGGATTATGGAAGGCACGGCGTTACCTGACTACTCACGGGCAGTTGCGATCGTCACTGCAGCCGCACAGAAAGAATTAATCATTCCGGCAGCTATTGTGGTTGTGTTACCTATCCTTGCAGGGCTTTTAGGAGCCAGCGCCTTGGGCGGATTTTTAGGAGGTGTCGTTGCGAGCGGTTTGACCCTCGCATTTTTCATGTGCAACACGGGTGGGGCATGGGATAACGCAAAAAAATATATTGAGGACGGTAACTTTGGCGGGAAAGGAAGCGACACTCATAAAGCTGCTGTTGTTGGTGACACCGTGGGTGATCCGCTCAAAGACACCGCGGGCCCTGCTTTAAACCCGATGATGAAAATTGTGCAAATAGTAGCGCTTTTAATTGCTCCGTTTGTTATTCAATTCATCGGAAAATAATAGGAACGCATGAACATTGGTAAAGTTCTACAAAGTGAAATTACGACAGAAATGCAAAAGTCCTATTTGGACTATGCAATGAGTGTCATCGTGTCCCGTGCTCTTCCGGACGTTCGCGATGGCCTCAAACCCGTTCATAGAAGAATTCTTTATGCCATGCAGCAAATGGGTCTCTACCACACCGGCCGCTACACAAAGAGTGCAAAAGTTGTCGGAGAAGTTTTAGGAAAATTCCACCCGCATGGTGATGCTCCGGTCTACGAGGCATTAGTTCGCCTTGCCCAGGAATTTTCAATGCGGTACCGCCTTATAGACGGTCAGGGGAACTTCGGAAGTATTGATGGCGATCCACCTGCTGCCATGCGGTATACCGAGACAAGACTCTCCGCAATCGCTTTCGAAATGCTCCTCGATATTGAAAAAGAAACCGTTGATTTTGTCCCAAATTTTGACAACACGCTCAAAGAACCGACATTCCTTCCGGCAAAACTCCCGAACCTTCTTCTTATGGGTAGTGAGGGAATTGCTGTGGGTATGGCGACCAAAATTCCGCCCCATAATCTCACTGAAGTTATCGATGCAATTGTTTTCATGATCGGAAAAACAAAAATTGAAAAACAAACGAATCGATTTATTATTGACGTTTCCGTAGAAGATCTCATGGGAATTATTCAAGGCCCGGATTTTCCCACAGCAGGGGCAATCTATGACATGAATGAAATAAAAGCTGCCTATAGCAGCGGGCGGGGAAAAATAGTCATCCGCGGTAAAGCTGAAATTGAAGAAATTGGGCAGGGAAAGAGTGCAATTATCATCACCCAACTCCCGTACCAGGTAAATAAAGCTAATTTGGTTGCCAAAATTGCCGACTTGGTTAAAGACAAAAAAGTCGAAGGAATCTCGGATTTACGCGATGAGTCAGATAGACGGGGAATACGCGTTGTTATTGAACTCAAACGCGATGCGCAACCAAATCGGGTGCTCAATAACATTTATAAGCACACGGAGCTCCAAACAACGTTCCCTGTAAATATGGTTGCTTTAGTCAACGGAACGCCGCAAACAATGACACTCAAAGCAGTTCTTGAAGAATATCTCAAACACCGCCACAAAGTAATTTTCAAAAGAAGTGAATTTGAACTTCGTGCCGCAAAAGCCCGGGAACATATTTTAGAAGGGCTCATGATTGCCGTCCGGCATATCGATGAGGTAATTTCCATTATTAAACGAAGCCGCGATGCAGACGAGGCGAAAAACAAACTCATGAGTCGGTTTAAGCTGACGGATCTTCAGGCAACGGCAATTTTAGACATGCAACTTCGTCGACTTGCTGCTTTGGAACGCCAAAAAATTGAAGATGAACTTGCAATGATTCGGGAAACAATTGAATATCTCGAGGATCTGCTTGGGCATCCTGAAAAGATTTTGAAAGTCATTAAAGAAGAACTTGCCAAACTGAAAGATCGCTATGGCGACGAGAGGAAAACACGGGTATTTAAGAGTAGAGTCGGTGAGTTTAGCGACGAACAGCTCATTCCCAATGAAGATGTGCTTATTACCATGAGCCAATCCGGCTATATAAAAAGGTTACCAAAAACAACATTTAAAACTCAGGAGCGCGGAGGAAAAGGGGTTATCGGGATGACGGCTAAGGAAGAAGATACAATCGACCGCGTCGTATCAGCCCAAACACACGACAACATGCTCTTTTTCACAGACCGCGGTAAAGTCTACCAAGTCCGTGTCTGGGATATTCCTGAAGCTAGTCGACAATCGAAAGGTCAAGCGGTTGTTAATCTTATAAATATCGAATCAAGCGAGCGTGTTACTTCTGTCCTTTCATATAGTTTGAAGAGAACTGAACAAAAGGAGCAGGGTCAGTCATTTATAGTCATGGCGACTAAAAAGGGAACGGTGAAAAAAACCAGACTGTCTGAATACGAGAATATTCGAAGAAGTGGATTAGTGGCTATTAAATTAGAGAAGGGCGATGAATTATCATGGGTACGGATTACCTCGGGAAGTGATCAGGTTCTCATGGCCACCCATGAGGGGAAATCAATTCGATTTTCAGAATCTGAAGTCCGTGCAACCGGCAGGGATACCATGGGGGTTCGTGGGATTATGACGAAGGGGTCTGATTATTTGGTAAGTATGGATGTAATAAACTCCGAAACAAAAAAGGCTGATTTTCTTACCATTATGGAAAAAGGGAAGGGGAAAAAGACAGCGGTAACTGACTTTCCGAAACAGAAAAGGGGAGGGCAGGGAATAAAAGTTGCTCAAATTAGTCCAAAAACCGGCAAAATCGTCGTGTCACAGCTGGTTCCTATTGACACTGAGTCTGTGATTATCACATCTACCAAAGGTCAGGTCGTCAAACTCTTAATTAAACAAATTCCCAGATTGGGCAGAGCCACCAGTGGTGTCTTTCTCATGCGATTTAGCGACAAATCTGATACAATCGGCTCCGCCACCTGCCTGACAAAATAATCTCCCCTACGAGGAGACTCCTTGAAGGGAAAATTTTGCATCGCGACGGGCTTTTTGCTATATTTCTCTTCATGCTATGGAAAAAGATAATTCCAGAATCGAAATAACACCGATACACCCGTTTACAAGACGCCAAGCGGAACTCATTGTTACTGCAGTAAATCACAGAGTAAGTCATCGTTCGTTATCTCAACGCTTTGGTATATCTACAGGAACTGTTAGAACCCACGTAACTGAAATATTGGGTATTATTGAAAGTATTACCAACCACCGGCCGGTTCATTTGAAAGGGGCGATAAACGTGATGATGGGGGATGTCCTCTTCCTCCGAAAAAAATAATACAACAACTCTTCTCATGCTATACTTTACCCATGAGAATCGATGGAAAAGCAATTGCTGAACGGATATTAAACGATCTTGCCAAAGAAATAGCCACGCGTAAACTACAACCTACACTTGCAGTTATCCTTGTCGGTGATAATCCGGCGTCACTTGCTTACATCAAACAAAAACAAAAAGCGGCGGAAAGAATTGGCGCAAAAATTATCCTAAGTAATGACATATCAGATACAAAAAAATTCAACGACGACCCTTCGATTCACGGACTTATCATTCAGCGTCCTTTGCCAAAAAATCTTAATGATATCCCCCCGGTAAAACTCACCAAAGACGTCGACGGTTTTGAAAAAAACTCTCCGTTTACTGTTCCCGTCGTCTTGGCTGTACAAACAATTTTAAAAGAAATCGGCACAGATATTGCAAACAAGCATATTGTTGTTATCGGAAGGGGTGAGACAGCGGGAGGACCCATTGCGCAATATTTTAAAACTTCCCGAGTTGTTCATTCAGAGACACCAAATCCCAAAGAAATCATACGAGAGGGGGATATTATTGTAAGCTGTGTCGGGAAAGAGAGGGTTGTGACAAAAGACATGCTCAAACCCGGGGTGGTTCTTATCGGCGTTGGTATTTGGCGTGATAGTGAAGGCAAGCTACGGGGAGATTATGATGAGGAAGAAATAAAAGACATTGCATCGTTTTATACACCAACTCCGGGTGGTGTGGGCCCTGTTAATGTTGCCTGCCTTATGCAAAATCTTGTCAAAGCTTGTACAATAAATGTATGAAATCCTCTGCACCGACACTTGTACTTTTCTTTCTCCTTCTTTTTGCCTATACAAAACTGGTTGGTCCGATTCCTTTCTCCGTAACGAGTGTCACGACGACTAAAACTGACACTTTTAGCGTCACTGGTAGCGGCAAAATGACAGTTGTCCCTGATATTGCCGTTATTAATGTCGGTGTAACAAGTCGGGGAGCAACAGTCAAAGCCGCCCAGCAGCAGCTCAATAGCAAGATAAACGCAATCTCCGATGCGATTAAAAAACTTGGAGTAAGTGAAAAAGACATTCAAACAAGTAACTATTCTATTTATCCAAATTACGACTTCCAGACAGGAGGTCAGAGAGTGTCTGGTTACCAGGCAAGTTCCAATCTCACCGTCAAAATTCGTGATATTGAAAAAGCTAATAGCGTCATCGACGCGGCAACGGCAGCTGGAGCAAACCAGGTAAGCGGGGTATCATTCGATGTCGACGACAAAACAAAGGCTGAAAATGAAGCGCGCGAAAAGGCAGTCACAGAAGCTCGAAAAAAGGCTACTGATGCAGCCCGCATCGCAGGATTCAAACTCGGTCGTGTCATCAACTACTCTGAATCTTTTGGCGGGGAACCCAGACCAATTCCTCTAATGGAGAAGGCGGTGGGCGCTCCTGATGACTCTGTTACTACCCAGGTTGAACCAGGCACAAATGAGGTTGTTGTCACTGTCACCCTTAGCTTCGAAATCCAATAGATTACTACAGGTCTTGAACTCTCCATACGGGACTTCTACAATGGGTCTCCACCATGGGAAGAACCAATGTTTTACCAATGTATCAACCGACCGACGATCCGGCCTGCGGTCCATCGGCATTAAAACATGCTCTCGCAGTTTTAGGAAAGAGAAAATCGCTTGAAACTCTTAAAGAAATTTGTCGTGTTACACGAAATGGGACTTCGACAAAAAGCATGATTCGTGCAGTGAATAAATTAGGTTTATCTGCTCTTGTCGTAAAATCAGCTACCCTTCATCATCTTCATTCAGCGCTTCATTACGGGCCAAATAACGTACGTGCGGTTATGGTAAGTTACCTCTATGATCTTGATGAAAATAAAAAACCAATATCGGATTCAGGGCACTGGGCAACGGTTTCAGGATACTTATCGAGTAAGAGTAGAATCGTGCTTTTTGATAGCACCAAAGGACAAAAAATTTCATACCCATGGGGACAATTTAGAAGACGATGGAATGATTATGATTTAAAAAGGAGAAGGGCAGGAAGGAGATATAAGATTGTGCGACATTGGCAACCTCAGCTTATGATGATAGTTGCCAAGAATGTTGATCACCTTCCTCGTTTTCGTACTAGCTTTGCGAGGCTCTATGAAACTTCTCGTGGATTTGTTTAAGTTGCGGATTGGTTATGTGCGTATAGACCTGGGTCGTTGAAACGTTTTTGTGACCTAAAAGCTCCTGAATTGCCCGTAAATCCGCACCTCCTCCCAATAGATCCGTTGCAAAACTGTGACGGAGTCCATGCGGAGTGATTTTTATCGGTAGTCTTGCTTTTTTAACGTATTTTTCGACCAGCCGCTGCACGCTTCGTGCACTAAGACGTAATGTTTCACTTTTTTTGCCTGAGTAGCGAATAAATAATGCTTTATCCTGATCGGTTCGTTCATTGAGGTATTGCTGCAGCCAATCAGCAGCTTTTTGGGACAAGAATACGATACGGGGGCGTCTCCCTTTCCCAATGACACCAAATTCCCGCCGTTTAAAATTTATTTGATCGCGATTCAGATTTACCAGTTCTGATACCCGAAGTCCTGTGGAAAACAGTACTTCCAAAATTGCTTTATCACGGCGGGTTTCGGGCATATTTAATAGTTGATCAATTTGTTCCCGGCTAAGAAATTTAATGCTGTGGCTTTCCGCTTTCCCAAGTTCAATTGTCTCAGGAGCTAGTGCTTTTTGACCTTTTCGAGCTAAAAACTTAAGAAAGCTCCTTAGTGCAATAAGGTGATAATTCTGGGTAATCCGCTTCAACGTAAGGTTATTTTCATCGGTAAAACGCGATAAATATAATCTGTATTGACGCACTTTTTCAGGGGTAATATCTGAAAGAGTAGGGAAGGCCTGCCCACCGTAGCCTTGGCGAAGGTGGGCCAAAAATCGGTTTAAATAGTGCCTGTAGTTACGAATTGTCAATTTAGAAACATTTTTCTCAATTTCAAGATATTCTAGGAAATCTTTAATAAGCTGTTGAAGTTGCATAAATTTACCTGCTACAATCATGATTGTACGACGTTAAGCTTTTGTCAAGTTTTTGTATTATAGCTTGTAGACAGCCAAAAAAGAATTTCATGAATTTGTTTTTAATTTGAAAAAGTGCTATATTCGCCCAATAGTTAGAAAAACAAACTATGACTACATCAAGAATTAGTAAACTTACACAGCTTGCAACCAGTGACAATAGCATCAATGTTGCAAAATTTCTAGAACGAGTGGACCCATACATTAAATCTCAATCCTCCTTGTTATTTAAGCACCAGGAGGGATCAAAACCATTTGAACAGATAAAATCAGGCTTAGAAAGAGCAAAAAGTCTCATTCCAGAGGCCCGACGACGATTGGGGCTAAAGCCAGAAGCTGGATTTTAAAAAGATACTTTAAGCGCATTCCACGCTTTTTATTATAATGTAGGCAAGTAATAATTTAGCCTCAAAAACTAGCCCCTGTAGTGACCTAGGACGGCTAAATATTAACCACGACGTATAGGTTTAATCATCGTCTGGTAGGGAAGAAATAAATTTTTGTTTTAAAGTTCATTTTGCGATGATTCATAAAGCGTCGTAAAACGGACGCAGTCTTTTGCGAAGGATGGCTTCGCCATACGTCGCAAAAGATATATTGTGCGACTATATAGTTTTCCTTCCCTGTTTAGCTGTTAATGACAAAAAATTGTCAAAGTTTAGCTCTAAGAGAGGAGGTACACTTAAAGGCAATTAAAAGGAGGGCTTATGACCTCAAAGAGTGGTTACTGTGCTATCCTACGCTATTTTGAGAGACAATCGTGCTTCTCTAAACGGTCATTCGGGTTTTTTATTACGTCGCATAACTGGCGCCTCATTATGCTCCAAAGCATGATTTTCAAGGCTGAATAACTAGCACTTCGACAAGCTCAGTGCAGTGAGTTTCTGTTTTCGGCTTTTTTTAGCCTATTGGTACGCTCTAAAGTAATACTTTCGAGGCTGAATTGACGAAGTAATTTTTTAAGTTGATATCGAAATTAGAGCGTAGTAACAATCCAAACCATCACTTTATCGCACACATTGTGTACTCAAGGGAGAGTGCGATGCTCCGTTTGTGAAATGCAGCAACCTTATTCCGTGAAAGAAATTATCCACATTCGTATGTGGATTCGCTCCACATAAGGTCCTATAGTTATCACTTTTGAAGCTAATAACTATATCAAACTATACCTTCCCCTCTCTCTCTGGCAAAGCCAGATCCTGCTCTGCAGGACCCTCCTCTCTCCCCTATACTGTCCCTCGCCACCGGGTTGCCAGAATGAGAATTGAAAATACAATCGAAACTACGCCTAAAAATTCAATAATCGTTTTCTTGTAGAGCCTCTCAGTGAGATACTGTTGTCCCATCCCTACGAGACCATAAAAACACGTCGTTAAAAATAAAGCTATAAGTGTTGTTGAAACCGGCCAAAAAGACAAAATCCACGATAGCTCCATAAGAACAACAGTAAGTGCAATACTCACTCTCCCCACTCGCCCACTAATTCGGGCTGTTAATTCCATTGCCCAAAGTGAATCGATAATGAGAAAAAAACTAATAATTCCGATTAAAAGTACATTTGAATAATGTGGGAGTCGAAAAGCCAAAACTATCTGGGTTAAGAGGAAATAAGTCAAAAGTGAGAGTAAAAATCCTACGGAATGCGCTGCGCGAAAAAGTGCAATGGTCCGTTCTGCCGCAACATTATAAATATTTTCAGTTAAAAGCAGCGCGTATATGCCAATGCTATATAAAATTACAACGGGAAGACGTGTAAGCCATCGAACCGGCAAAAGAAAATAAAATAATCCAACCGCTGCCGTAAAAAGTGTCGGTAATGTCAGGAGTGTCAGCCATTCAATCCCTGACAGATCCTCGCGGAGTGCAAATGCGGTTCCGAGAAATGTCAGAAGTGATAAAGCTGCTACCATTGTATAACGAAGTTCTGCCGGAGCAAGCTGTGTAAGCACCATACCCGCTGCGAGAATAAAGGTAATAATGACAAACTGTTGCCGTTTTGAAAGTTTTGTTCTTCTTTCCCACCGTTTATATCGGTATTGAAAAAATTTTGAAATACTTTTTATCATACGTTCGTTTGCACGCTCGTAATATCCTCGAGGTTTTCAAGTTCACTCACAAGCTCTCTGACTTTTGCCTCTACCGAAGGGTCTAGTTGCATTTTTGTTTGAAAAAGATACTTTACTGAACCCGGAGTGGAAAGTGATGCTTTGTTTTTTTCCAAAACGTACTTTATTTGAGAAACTGTCCTCGCACGGTTATCTGTTTGTGCCTCAATAATAAAAGCAGATCCTCCCGGTCCAAATCCTTCGTATGTAAGGCGTTCAAATGATCCGGCATCTCCCCCGGATGCCCGTACAATCGCCCGGTCAATTGTATCTTTTGGCATATTTACTTCCCGGGCTTTTTCAATTGCAAGCCGCAGGTGGTAATTTTTTTCCGGGTCAGTGATTCCCCCACCCTCCCGTACGGCAATCGTAATTCCCCTACTGATTCGGGTAAATGCAGCGCTTTTTACTGCGTCAGTTCCTGCTTTTTGGTGTTTGACTTTACTCCACTTCGAATGGCCGCTCATTGTATTTAGCATTGTACTTACTCTATTGACTTTTCTCAAGAATCCGTTACACTCCCTTCGTTATGCCTGCTAACAATCCCATTTCTTCAGATAAAGCAATTGAAGCTGCGCTGAGTCAAAACTGGAAAGAAGCGATTCGCATTAATACCGGGCTTGTAAAAAAGGATAAATCGAATATTGATTCACTCAATAGACTCGGATTTGCATACCTCAAAAGCGGTCAGATGACCAAAGCCAAACGAATCTTTCAAAAAGTTCTCAAGCTTGATCCCTATAACCAAATAAGCCTCAAGAATTTGAAGCGGTTGACAAGTTTGAAAAGAAAATCACTGCAAGGGAGCGCTAATCAATCAATTTCTCCGCTTTTTTTTCTTGAAGAGCCGGGGAAAACAAAAATAGCATCACTTATTAATCTTGCACCAACCCAGGTCCTCTCGTCCGTCTCCCCCGGTCAGGAGGTATTTTTAAAAGCAAAAAATCATGTTGTGGAAATTCGTGACGGGAAAAATAGCTACATCGGTGCGTTACCCGATGATCTTTCGTTTCGTCTGATTCGGCTCCTCACCGGCGGCAACAGTTACAAGATTGTTGTTAAAGGTATTGCAAAAAATTCCCTTACTGTCCTTATTCGGGAAATTTCCCGGGGGAAACGGTATGCGCAACATCCGTCATTTACCCCGTCAGTAAGCTTTGTTCCCATGGGCCGTCAACCGATGGGTGAAAAACCGGATGTTACGGTAACTGGTGAAGAAGAGGACGGCCAACAAACAGAATAATATCAACCTGTTCATCTAAATTTCCTTCAAAATTAGAGACAACAGAACAACCGAGTTGTCTCGCTAAAAAGGTAATGGTGACGCTTGATAGTGCGTTTGATTTCCCGGTCAATTGACACGTTTGGGATACTTCGTGGGTGCTATTTCCGACAATTACCACATTCCCGCCAAGGTGTGAAACCACTCGTGCCATACGCCCCCCCAACGTAGGCATTGTTGTTGTGTTATATACGCCGAGAGGAATTGCTTCCTGCCGTACCCGAATATCTTCAAATTCATTTCCTATAAGGGTATCGAGTTTCACCGTGTCTATCTCGATACTTTCGGATCCGTCAGGTAACGTCATTTTTTTGAGTCCTGAGGACTCTGAAAGATCAAGACTAACTGTGTTTATGGGAGTCATGTTACTCTGAATACGAACGAGTTGAAGCCAGATACGGAGTGGAATGTTTGTCGGAATCGATGTGGTTATACGGCCAATAGTTCCCCGGGAAGAAAACGGAGGTAGTGACGTAGGTCCGACATACCACGACACCGGAATCCCCAAAGCAACGCCAATTGAATCAGCAAGGAGAGTTGAATCGTTATTGAGTTTACCAAGCTCCCAAAGAGATGATACGGGATATATCCCATATCCCCGGACGGCTTCAATACGCGTGTCTTTTGGAATACGGACAATAACCCCCCGATTCTTTATGGTATCCCACGACCACACGACAACCGGATCTCCTGATAAAACAACGGTGATCCGGTCGAATTTGCAGCTACGAAGAAAAAAGAACAGGAGAATAAGAGCTGCAACTATCAGGAATAATCGTCCCATTACCACTCTTTCTTGCCCTTTTTAATGATGGTTACCTGCGGCAGTTGCCAGCTTGCTCCGCTTGAGAGCTGCTTCGAGGCTTTCTTTTCAAGATGGGACTTTTTTTGCTTCTTTTTCTTTCCGCTGTAGTAATCTCCAAAACTCGCCATAGATTTAACTCCTTTTCTTTATTGTAAAGTCATTTTCCTTTGAGATCAACCCCGCCTGTACTTGACAAAAGCTCTCTACCCCAACCCGTGCTCGATCTTGAGCCGTGTGACTTTGCCGGCAATATCTTCTCCGGGTACTCCAAAATCCGTTAATAATTTTCCAACAATTGAAATTGCTGCTTCAAATTCCGGCTGGACAATTGTGTGAACCCCTAAGGATTTAAGATGGCGTTGGTCTTCTTCATGGTGGGTTCTACAGATAATTCTAATTCTTCTGTTTAATGATTTGGCATTGGTAATGACTAATTCCTGGGTGTGACGATCCGGGATTGCGATGACAACCGCACGGGCTTTATCAACCTGCGCATAGTCGAGAGTCTCACGGTCAGCCGGATCACCGTATACAGTCATTACACCTTTCTGCCGCAATTCTTTAATTGTGGCGCTGTTGTAATCAACGACTAAATACGGGATTTTTGCCATCTCAAGAGCACGGCCTATATATCTACCCACCCTTCCGTACCCGCATAAAACCACATGATCTGAAACCGGTAATCCTTCCCGGCCTATAAATGTTTCTTCTTTCTCTGGAAAAATTTTCGGGAACTTCCCTAATGTCTTTCGAAAACCTCCGTAGAGAGCCGGAATACTTGTCATAAGCGGGGTACTTAAGAATATTGAAAGGAATACGATGGCAACAAGGAGACTATACTGGTCATTTGTTATCATTTTTAATCCTAAGCTTTCTTTACCGAGAATGAATCCGAATTCACTCATTGAGGTTAACATTACTCCCATACTGAATGCTGTTATTCTGTGGTAGCCGATAAATCGTCCCAGACCCATAACCACAAACCATTTGAAAAATATGGCAAAGAATGTCACGCTAAGGAGCATCGGCCAAAATGCAAACAACTTCGTAACAGGTAAAACCATGCCTAACGTAACAAAAAATACAACGCTAAAAAGATCCCGAAGCGGCCGGATCTCACTAAACACCGCATGATTTTGACTTGTTTCAGCTACGAGTAATCCTGCAAGGAACGCGCCAACTGCCGGAGAGAGTCCGATACTAAAGCTTACCAAAGCTGCGAAAAAAACTAAGCCGACAACAACAAGGAGAAATAGTTCGCGGCTTCTCATTGTTGATACGGCATTCATAAGTCTCGGCACTCCCCTCTTGCCCAGTGCAATAATCAAAAGGAGAAGAACTGTTGCTTTGAGTAAACTAACTAAAATAGAAGCAATAAGACTACCGAAAGATGATGTTGCCAGTTGTCCTGATGCTATTGAAGGAAGAAGGAGAAGCATCGGAACCACTGCCAAATCTTGAATTACCAACCATCCCGTAGCAATTTCTCCCGGAAGTGTATCCAGTTGTCCCTTATCAGAAAGCACTTTGATAACAACAGCTGTTGAAGAAAGCGATGCTGCCATGGCAAAAATTAATGAAGGTAAAAATCCAAGACCGAACGCAAAAAATACAAGTAAAAAAACAAGGAGTGTCATGACTATCTGAAACGTTGCCGCCCAGGCAATTGTCCCCATAATTTTTCGTAAACGTTGGAAAGAAAATTCAACTCCTAAAGTAAAAAGGAGCAGTGTAACTCCGCCGTCAGCAAGAACTTCAAGCATGGATCTATTGAGAACCCCCGGTAATATATTTCCTACGAATACTCCTCCCGCAATGTAGCCTAGGAGAATCGGGAGTTTGAGGCGTTTTGCAATCACTCCACCACCGATTGCTGCAGAGAGAATAAGGAGAAGTGTAGTAATAAGTGACAAACTGGAGTTCACGCTACCTTCATCATATCATCTGGAATGGGTGCTTCAACTGTTACAAGTTTTTTCGTTGACGGATGCGTAAAAGAAATTTTCCATGCATGGAGCATAACCCGCCCCACCACTTGTCTATCAGCCCGGGAAGTTTTGCGTCCTGCATATAGATAATCGCCGACAATGGGGTGATTTATATATTTGAGATGGACTCTTATTTGGTGAGTTCTGCCGGTTTGGGGATATAGTTCAACGAATGAATAATTATCATCCGATTTTCTTACTTTGTATTTTGTCATTGCCTCGCGTCCTCCGGGTACAATCCCGAACCGCTCCCTATTCCACGGAAGTCTCCCGACGGGTGCCCGTATTTCTCCCTCCTCTGGTACAAGACTCCCATGGACAATCGCGAGATATGTTTTATGTATTTCCCGTTCTTTAAATTGCCTCTGGAGTTCAAAAAACACATGGGGCGTTTTTGCGATCAAAAGACAACCCGAAGTTTCTTTATCAATCCGATGAACGATTCCGGATCGTTCAACCTGACTGGTAAGTTTTTTTCCTGCCCAGTCTTCAATTGTTTCTTCTTTGACGCTCTGTGCGCGGTTGACGACAATACCGGGGGGTTTATTGATGACAAGTAAATCTTCGTCTTCAAACAAAATGGGGATTTTCATTCATTTTTTTGTTGATTTTTCTTTTTCGTGGGTTAGACAAAGTGTTGCTGTCGGAAGTATTGCAAGTCTATCCGTATCAATCATTGCGCCGCAGACACTGCAAAATCCATAGGTACCGCTCCCTATTCGTAAAAGTGCTTCGTCAATTGAAGTTACCTGTGCTTTAAGTTCTTCGACAAGTGCGGTAAATCTGTCATGACTGCTTTCCTCATTTGCTTCGGAATCAGAGGCAGCATTATCATTTGCCCGATCGGGATTGCTGAATGGATCCTGTTTCGTCAGCTCCTCTATCCGAATCATTACCCGCTTCTTTTCCTCCTCGAGATGTTTCCGTATGCCGTTAAGAAGTTCGTTTGGAAATCCTGTCATACATTGTCCGGAAAAGCATTCTTCCTTTCTCTCTTCCGCCTCCTCTCACATAAAAAGCGCCAAGTGCTTCTGCAAAAAAGGCAACAAGAATCCACTGGTTGGCGCTTATTCCCAAATAGTATACCGTAGACTGTTTGAAGAATTCAAGCACAAAGCTTAAAAAGCTGTAGAGGAAAAAAAACCAAATGCCAACGAGACCAAACGACCATTTCTTTTGTGCGGCTTTGCGTTCAATAAAAACCATAATAATCCCAAGGATTGCGAGCATGATAATTTCATATAGTTGCACCGGGTGCCTGAGTCCTTCGGAATTAAAGTAGGATACACTCCAGGCAAATGCAGCGGGAAGGCCGACTTCGCTTCCGTCAAACAAGGATCCAAGTTTTCCCACAATAATTACCCACGGCAGTGTTACTCCTACAATATCTAAAACAAGGCCGACACGGATTTTATACGCTCGCGAGAGATAGAGTAACGTGAGAATTCCAAAAACAAGTCCGCTAAAAAAAGATAATCCCGGCTGCACCCACAGTGCAACAATTTTAAGCATGTTATCGGTAAAAAGTGATGCGTGAGTTAGCACAAATCCGATCCGCGAAAAAACAGCGGCACTTATTGTGCTATAGAACATGAGGTCAAAAATTCTCTCTTCAGAAACTCCCTGAGTACGGAGTTTTTTCCAAAAAGGGAAGGAGAAAACACACCAGGAAAGAACGAGAAATACACTCAGGCTATAAATATCAATAGGACCAACTGATAATAAAATCGGGTACATTGTATGACTTTATGAACTTTTTTTATTATACCTCATCCGAATTGTTCCGTACGTTAAAATAATCGCTCCTAACATAAATATTACTTTGCGTATACCAATAACATCAGCTAACACTCCGCCGACAACGACCGGAAGAATCCCCACTCCCCCAACCGCCGCTGTTAAAATACCGTAGACTCTTCCCCGCATCAATCTACTCGCTCTCCCCTGAAGTGTTGCATTTGCGGGAACATCGAGGAGTGCGTTAGATATTCCAAGTAAGAAAAATAGAATGAGAACAAGTAGGAGCGGAGCGTTTGCAAGAATCGAAACGACGATGAGAAGTGCTCCTGCAGATATTACACCGATGCGGATTAAAAGTTGCGGGTTTATCCTATACCCGAAATTACCAACCCAAAGTGCTCCCGCAATAATACCGGCAACTGTGGGTGCAACCACCACCCAAGACACATCGCGAATGTCTATATGAAGCACTGTGTCTGCAAAACCTGGCCCCAGTGTTCCCAAAATTGCCAAAATAATTTGCGTGCCGGTCAGAAGAAGTAATGAATCGAAAAGAATTGGAGAAGCTGCAACGTAACGTATTCCTTCCTGGAGGAGTCCGAGTATTCGTTCAATTAAGTATACGGGGCTATAGTGAAAAATTTGGGTCAGTGATTTTAACCCTATTCCCTGAACCGGCAGTCGAAATACCATCATTGCAGCGGTCACGAAAAAGAGAGCAATAACAAGAAGTGACCACTGGCTCCCGAATTGTCGAACAAGAGGACCTGCAAAAATAAAGCCTATTCCCATACTGCTGTAGTAAGTGAATGAGAAAAGGCTGTTTGCTGAAACGAGGTTTACTTTTGGTACAAATCGGGGGATGAGGGGAGCTTCAGCCGGTACATAAAACTGGTTGATGAGGGCACTTAAGAAAACAACGAGATAAACTACACCCACGTGATTTCCGTAAAAAAATAGAGTAAGAACAAGCCATGCACGGATAATGTCGCATGTTATAAGAACAGAACGCCGGTCTAACCGATCGACTATTGCCCCTGCCATCATGCCAAATAATACTGCCGGCACTCCATAGGAGAGAAACAATCCGGAAACAGCAGCGTTACTTGCGGTTTTTTGGTAAACGACGAGAGCTAGAACAAAAAGGAGGCTATTTAAAGCAAGTTGTGAAAAAATTTGTCCTAACCAGAGGTTTCGAAAGTTGGAGTGAGATAAAACAGCATGCATAACTTATTTTGCAATAGATCCAATCATATCATACAATAAAGGATAATGACGTCCACTGCGCATGCACTTGTAGCCGGCGCACTAGCCGCAAAATTTTCTGATCCTGTCACCGCCGGAACCCTTGCGCTCGTTTCTCACTACCTTATGGATAGTGTCCCCCACTGGGATTTCGGAACGAACTGGAGATCCCGGCCAAAAGAAAAAACTGCAATTTTTGCAATTGTTGAAACTATTTTTGGGATTGCAATAGCCTACTATTTCTTCCGGAATATTCCGGTAGTACATCTGACCACAACAATTGCTGCAAGTCTTCTTCCTGATTGGCTTGAAACTCCCTGGTATATCTTTTTTGCCCACCAAAAGAAGCACGAACCAGGACCAAGAGCAAACATATGGGAAAAATTAGCGTATCGAATTTATAAAATTCAAAACCTCTTCCACGCAAAAGCACAGCTGCCAATAGGGATTATTACTCAGGTAATTACCGTGTGGTTTTTCCTCTTCGTACTCTAATAAGACCGGAGCATGGAGTGATTTTTATTCCTCTATTCTCAAGCGCATCCAGAAGTAAGTTCATTCCCAAACTATCAGAACTCATGTGGCCGGCGATGACGAGGTTAATATGATATTTCATCGCTGCTTTACGATGTTCTTCCCCGGCATGCATAGCGAGTACTGTTCCAACTCCTGCAATCGCAAGTTTCTCATATACGATGTGTGATGACTCTGTTCCTCCCGTAAATTCAATCGGCGCAATTTTTCCTGCCCGGTTTCTTGGATCTCCGGCAAAAATGACCGGCCCAGCTTTCCCTTTCATTGCCTCTTTATACTCTGGTTCTCGTTTGAGAATATTCACTACATCCCCTACTGTTTCCGCTTTATTCTTTTGGAACAACTTCACTATGTAGTCATAAACGAGATTATCGGTAATTGTGTGGGTACACATAAACGCAAATCCCAAAAGCCGAGCGGCGTCAACTGCCTGGCCGTGATTTCTGGGACTAATACGACGGGACACTTCAGAAATCCTCTCACGCATAACACCCTCTGCGACATTTATCGGCACGCCATACTGAGCAAGAACATCAGCCTGAACATCCATAACTTCGTGGAGTGCTGCATATGGGGCGCCGGATGGGTGGTGGGTAAGAATTAAATCAATGCTTCGTCCTTTTTCATTGAGACGATCGGCAAGAAGAACTTCTGCTGAAGATATATCTATACCAGCCAAAATTGAGTCTACTTCTTTGTCAGGATTTCCTAAGAGAATCCTAGAGTCTGTGTAGGGGTTATTGAGATCCTCCAAATCAAACTCGTCTTTCCTCGACTTTGGCAAATCCTCGTACTCTATTTTTCTTCGTGCAAGGAGTTTTTTAACTCCCTCCGGTCCTCTGGGATCGGCATCAATTGCCATTTTTACTGCCAATTTATATATATCTCCAAGTTTCATAGGTTGAAGTATATCACAATGTGCCGCGGGTCGGAGTCGAACCGACATGAGCGGTGAAGCTCACAAGTTTTTGAGACTTGCCTGTCTACCAGTTTCAGCACCGCGGCGCAAATACTATTATACCATCAATGGATGGCGGGAGGGGGTGAGGAGGCTTCGGTTCGCTTTTTTTCGATGGAGTAAAAGCGGATGCGGTCGCCTCGAAAAATGAGATCTATTTCACCAAGTGGCCCGTTCCTGTGTTTTGCAATCCGCAGTTTTGTGGGTATTTGCTCTCCCCAGGCAAGCTGATCTGATTCTTCTCGGTAAAGAAACATAACCACATCTGCATCCTGTTCAATTGATCCTGATTCTCGAAGGTCTGATAGCTCCGGGACTCTGGTTCCCCGCGCCTCAACTGCTCTTGATAATTGGGAACAGGCAAGAACCGGAATGCGAAGTTCCCGGGCAAGATTTTTAAGCGCCTGTGAAATAATGGAAACTTCCTGCACACGGTTATCATAGCGGCGTCCGGAATCAGCAAGCTGCAGGTAATCAACAATGAGAAACTTCACCCCGTGTTCAACTTGAAGTCTTCGTGCTTTTGTGCGCATCTCGATAATATTAAGTCCCGGGGTGTCGTCGATAAAAAGAGGGGCTTCAGCAAGCTCCCCCATCGCTTCCGAGAGTTTTGTAAAATCATCGTCTGAAAGTTTTCCGGTTTTAAGGCGCCACGCATCAATATCAGCCTGAGATACAAGAAGCCGGTCAACCAGTTCTTCTTTACTCATTTCAAGAGAGAAAATACCTACCGGGATTTTTTCTTTCACTGTCACATATTGGGCGATATTTAATACCATCGCTGTTTTTCCTGTCCCTGGTCGTGCAGCAAGAATGAGAAGGTTTGCATCCTGCATGCCGGCAAGTCTATTGTCTAAATCAGAAAATCCGGTTGGCACACCCCGAAGGCCTCCTGCTTTTTTATGGAGTTCGTCGAGTCTATCAAATGAGGAAGCAAGAGCGTCTTTAATCGCAATAAAGTCACGCCTTGTCGTTTCCTGAGAAATTGAGAATATTTCCATCTCCGCTGAATCAACGATAGCCTGAGCACTTCCCTCTTCTCGAAATGCCAACTCGGTAATTTTTCCGGCTACCCCGATAAGCTGACGTTTCGTGTACATTTCCTGAATTATTCTTCCGTACCGCTCCGCGTGTGCACTGGTTGGTACGACATTTACGAGTTCTGAAAGATGTGACATGCCACCCGCTTCCTTAAGCTTTCCGTGTTTTTTTAATTGTGCAGTAACAGTTACGACATCGATGGGTTCGTGTGTTTCGTATAGTTCAAGCATTGCATCAAAAATAAGTGCATGCCCTTCTTTGTAAAAATGTTTAGAACGCAAAAATTCCGCAACATCAACCATTGCATCTTTATCAATGAGAATTGCACCCAACACCGATTGCTCGGCAATATCATCGTGCGGTGGAACTTTAGGCGAAGCCATATGCGTTTATTCCAAAACAACAACCAACATTTCAGCGGGTAATTTATCTTTTGATATGGAAAGTTTATTTTGCGGTGCCACAGGATCTTTTCCTGTTTCTTTTAGAAATACTGACACAGGGGCTAATGTAGAAAATTGTTTTTGATTGAGTTCTTTTCGTCCGTAATGCATCGGAATAACAATCTTTGGATCAATTTCAGAAACAACTTCAGCTGCTTGGTGTGCATCAATTGTATAAATCCCTCCGACTGGGATAAGAAGAATATCTACTCCATCAAGCTCATCAACAATTGCCGCTGCAAGTGTATGTCCCAAATCACCTAGGTGAGCAATTGAAATTCCATCCATGTCAATTCTATATATGGTATTACTCCCCCGTTCTTTTCCATTTTTTTCATCATGAAATGTTGATAAACCAATAATACTTGTTCCCTTAATTTCATATTCTCCGGCGCCGGAGACAATATACGGTGATCCTTCAATTTGATCTTTCTTATTATGATCGTGGTGTCCGTGCGATACGGTGACAATATCCGCTGATGTGTGTTTGGGAAATTTAAGGCCGACATAACCAGAATCATAGGGGTCAGTGACGACTGTTGTATGTTTTCCGCGAATCCTAAATGAAGCATGACCTAAGGGAGTGATATCCATAGCTTGAATTTTATAACAGATTCACGTATGCTTTACAATACTCCCCGCCCGCCATCGCAAGCATGAGCTTGCTCAGGCGTTGCGGGCGGGCTGCCCCGTAATAATCTTATTGTTTATTTTTCTATGAATCGCGACGCCATCATTGCAACAATTATAGGTTTTGGTATTGGACTCGGGATAACCGGAATTTTTTTGTTCGGCCCCAAACTTATTAAGTACTTACCCAATATGCCCACGATAAGCTTCCCCAAAAAAGCTCCACTTCCCACACCGACCCCCCCGAATCTTTCACTTACAATAGATGCACCAATTGCAGAATCAATAGAGGCGTCAAATTCAGTCCTTGTATCAGGCAGTGCTCCCAAAGACTCGCTTCTTATTCTTGAAGGGCCCCTTGAAGAAATTGTTTTAAAGCCAAATGGTGACGGAAAGTATGCAGGGAAAGTAACAATTCTTGAAGGAAAAAATGAACTGTTCGTTACAAGTTACGTTGGAGGTACTCCATCCAGTCAATCAGTTGTTGTATATTACACGCCTGAAAAATTCTAAATATGAAAAAGCTTATTACTTTCCTTCTTTTACTTTTGATTGTATCTCCTGTACTTGCTCAAACGGCAACGCCAGGTATAACTCCGACAACCACAAAAGACAAACAAATCGAAGACCTTAAAGACCGGATCGCAACAAAGGTAGCTGAACTTTCTCAAACGCAAAGGAGTGCAATCTTCGGAAAAGTCAAAGCTGTTTCTCTTTCAACTGCAACAATAGAAACTCAAACGAAAGATATCAAAATTGAACTAACGGATGATATTACAATTTTTCAAAACATAAAAGGAAAACGGACAGAACTATCTATCGAAGATTTAGCAAAAGACGATGTCGTCACAGTATTTGGTGAACACGACGCAACACTTGATCTCCTTAAAGCAAAGGTCATTTTTATACAGGGTGTGCTTCCGATTCGAACTACCGGAATCGTAACGGATATCAATAAAACCAACTTTACTCTTACCGTAAAGCCACCGCAAGGGGCGGATATCACCGTTGATATCGAGAAGTTTACGAAAACAACTATATGGGACGGAGAGGATGTCGCAAAAGGGGGGTTTTCAAAAATTGTTGTCGGTGATACTGTCCATGTCACGGGTACCCCGGTTGCAAAAACAGAAAATCGCATAAGTGCTGATCGAATCCTCGATCTGGGTAATCAAATATGAAAAAAACCGCTTCCCCCTACCCTTCTGCCTCAATGAAAGAACTTTTTGATGCAATTGCCGAAATCGAATCAAAAGAGGAAGCGGCCGATTTCTTCCGCGACCTTCTGACCATTCCGGAACTGACGGAATTTGCCAACCGCTGGCAAATAGTTAAACGTCTCGTTGACAAACAATCATACGAAAAAATAGCTAAAGAACTCAAAGTTTCAACAACCACAGTCTCCCGGGTAGCACTATGGCTCAATAACGGTCGTGGCGGCTACAAAGCTGTTGCCTCCCGCCTCTTCTCCTCCTCTTGACACCATCATGGTAACATGTTAACATGGTAACATGGTAATAGATAGTAAAAATATTGATTCTTCATCTTCACTAGCCGATTCCGTCGGCTTTTCTTCGTTGCATCATCGCCTCTCATAAACCCGCGCGTGGTCGAGGCGAGAATTTTTCTTTCCTTTTTTATTATTAGATTAGTAGATTTCTCCATTTCTTTCTCTCCTCCCCCATTCGCAGGTATTTATCTGCGAAAAAGGAGGTGAAATATCTATGAGGAATGAAATTTGGTTATCAAGTCCGTACACTGCGTTCGTTGTTGCAAAAAACGGAGATAATTTCTTATCAACTGATGCGGAAAAAAGAAGGTTTTTAACGGAATTTCTTAAACGATGCGATACTACACAAAAGGATGTTCAAATTAATTCAGAAGGGTGGCTCACGGGAAAATCCGACGTTATGACTATTCAGACAGTTACGAAGTATTCCACACAAAAAAGGGGTTTACTTGTAACTAAACTATTAAACCAAAATATGCTATTTGAGGCTATTGAGGCAGAATCGTCCATACTTTTTACACCTATGGATACAGACCTAGCCTCACAAGCAAATCTTTTTTCAGATCAATTAAGGAATTTACTTAAAATATTTGTATCAAGAGATAAAATGAATGGAGTCGTCTTTTTACCCAGAAAAAGATTTCAGTCAGGGCTTGGTGGAGCGGTGGTCTGGCAGAATTAAGAATGCTATAATCGACGATTATGAAGCGGTTATCTATAACATCCAATGACTCTGTTCTTATAACTAACCCAACAAACATCCTGTATCTGACCGGGTTTGTTGGAGTGGAGAGAAGAGATGCATATGTGCTGGTGACGAAAAATAAAACCTACCTCTTTACAACTTCGCTCTATCTTGAAGCAGCACAAAAACTAAATGTAACAGTCATTGAAATTTCTAGAGAAAAACCTATTGAACAAGAACTTTCAAAGTTAGTAAAAACCGTTGCCTTTGAAGAAAATGATATAACTGTTGCTGAATATAACAAACTTAAGAAACTGCTTCGCCTCAAACCTGCAAAAAACCGGATCGAAAAAATGCGGATGATAAAGCGCGAGGATGAGATAGCAAAGATTAAACTCGCAGCAAAGATCACCGATGCGTGCTTTACATATATTGTCAAGCGCATCCGTACCGGAGTCACAGAAGCCCGACTCGCGTGGGAGATTGAGGGGTTTTTCAAGTATCGGGCAGGCGACGTTGCTTTCTCCCCCATTGTTGCGTTCAATGAAAATAGTTCAAAACCGCACTACAACAGTCGCAGCAACAATCCTCTCCGGAAAAACTCTCTCATCCTTCTTGATTTTGGTGCCCGCGTGAATGGCTACTGTGCAGATATGACCAGAGTTGTGTTTTTGGGTAAACCAAAAGCCGAATGGGTAAAAGCGTACGATGCGGTTCTGCAAGCGCAACAAGCTGCGATTTCAAGCAATTCTCGCTCAGGAGCTGAACGTGACCGAATTGCGCGAGAAAGCATTCAAAAATCTGGATTTGACCCATACGCCCACAGTTTGGGTCACAATGTTGGTCTTGATATACACGAATCGCCGCGTTTGTCTATCAAGAAGGATGCGAACCTTCTACCCGGTATGGTATTTACCATTGAGCCGGGAGTCTATATCGAAGGTCAATTTGGTATTCGAATCGAAGATTTGGTGCTGTTGAAAGCAACTGGAATTGAAATTCTCAGTCACTCGAGTTATAATACCTTTGTATGACAAATATGAATTTAAATGTATCTCATCACTCACCCGATCCTGATGGCGGGTGTTGCTGCATGCTGTAAAAGAAAGTTTATTAGCAAAAGAACCCCGCCACGGCGGGTTTTTTTGTGGTACGATGAAAGGAGAAACTATGATAAAAGCGCAAACACTGAAAGGATTTCGGGATTTTTTACCGGTTGATGCAATCAAGCGGCAGTTCGTTGTGGGAAAAATTAAAACTGCGTTTGAGCGATTTGGTTTTGATCCACTCGAAACTCCTGCCCTCGAATACGCAGAAACGCTTCTTGGTAAATACGGAGATGAGGCTGACAAACTTCTCTATGTATTTGAAGATCGCGGAGGCAGAAAAGTTGGTATGCGCTACGATCAAACAGTACCCTTGGCTCGTGTTGTTGCCCAATACCAAAATCTCCCCAAACCATTTAAAAGGTATCAGATTCAACCGGTCTGGAGGGCAGAGAATCCACAAAAAGGCAGATATCGTGAATTTCTTCAGTGTGATGCAGACATTGTTGGTGACACCTCCCCTCTTTCTGATGCGGAAGTTATTGCACTTGCGATTAAAACTATAGAATCTCTTGGATTTAGAACATTTAGGGTCTTTATTAACGACCGTACACTTTTTGATGATATACCGCTATCTGCAATTACAATTGTCGATAAGCTTAAAAAAATCGGTGAGGAAGGAGTAAAGAAAGAACTCCTGGAAAAAAAGTTTGACCCTTCGCTTCTTTCGCAAGTTAAAAACAACAAACCAACTCAAAATTTGAGACAAATTCTTACTGCACTATCATCTCTCGGGGTAAGCGAAAAAATTGTTCAATTTGAACCTACACTTGCCCGTGGGCTTGATTATTATACGGGTACTATTTTTGAAATTGCCATAGATGGATATCTTGCCGGAAGTGTCTGCGGTGGAGGCCGCTACGACAACCTTATCGGACAATTTACCGGAAAAGATGTTCCGGCGGTCGGGTTTGCGTTCGGCTTTGACCGCATTGTTGAAGCAATGGAACAATTTAATCTCCTCCCCAACATGTCAACGGTCACGCGTGCCCTTGTCACTGCATTTGAAAACATCGACTCCCGTACGCTCACGAGTTCGCTCCGAAAAGCAGGCATAAATACTGAACTATTCTATGAACCGGCAAAGCTCGATAAACAACTTAAATACGCTGATCGAAAAGGGATTCCGTACGTAATTATTCAAGGCCCTGATGAAGTCAAGCGTGGTGTCGTAAAATTAAAAAATCTCCAAACGAAAGAGCAGGAAGAACTTGCAGTCGAAGAAGTCATCAAGAAATTAAAGGAGTTTAAAGGAGTTTAGAGGAATTATTTATCTACAATGAAGCCTCGGATCACTGCCTACCTCATGATGTTCATTGTTTCGATTATTTGGGGTGTGGCCGCCCCGGTTATAAAGTTTACTCTGCATGACTTTCCACCGCTCATTTTTCTCTCCTACCGGTTTGCCATAAGCTCAATCATTGCACTCATAGTTTTTTCTGTTACGAAAGAACGCTTCTCCAAAAAGGGAAAAGCAGTCGAGGGGATGATTGGCTATAGTCTCCTGGCCGTACCAGTTGCATTGGGCCTACTGTTTTTTGGTTTCGATAAGACGACATCACTTACCGGCAACGTGCTTACAGCCATGACACCCATGGCCACGGTGATCGCCGGGGTACTCCTCCTTCGTGAACATGTCACTGGCATCGAACGAACGGGCCTGACCCTTGCGTTCGCCGGTACCCTCGTTATCATTTTCGGGCCACTCTGGCACGATGGCCTGGGCACAGACACCTCAAGCCTTGGTTCGCTGGAGGGCAATCTCTTGGTGATCGCTGCTATCATCATTGATGCACTCAGCGCGCTACTCGTAAAGACGACACTACGTACTGGTGTAAGCGCGTCGAGCCTTACGCATCTTTCGTTTCTTATCGGGTTTCTTGCGATATTGCCATTCGCACTTGTCACCCACGGCTTGCCTCAAATAATGAGTACCATTACCTCCGCTCCGATCACCGCTCACCTAGGGGTTTGGTACATGGCAATACTCTCGGGAACACTCGCCTACTGGCTCCGAAACCAAGCGATTAAATCGATTGAGGTTAGCGAAGCTGTTGTGTTCACGTACCTCTACCCCCTTTGGGCCGCACCGCTTTCCGTCTATTGGTTGGGCGAAAAAATCACCACGCCATTCCTTCTGGGAGGCTCAATTATTGCCGTGGGAGTTATTATTGCGGAGCATAAGAAACGAAGAAACAAAAAAAAGCGCTAAGAAGTTACTCCGGAAGTACCGGTCTTCTTTTCCAACCGATCAATCCGATCCTCGTGATCTTCAATCTGGTCTTTGTAGCCTACAATGAGAGTAATTTCTTCTCGCATATCTTTGAGCTCTTTCAAAATTGCGTCTTTAAAGGTCACAATATCGTCTTTGGAAGGTACTTTTTCTTCCCGCAGTACATCCCGCACCATCTTTTTCATGTCATCGACATCGTAATGATTATAGACTGTTCGCTTCATGGGTTCCCACACTATAGCATGAATCCAACTTGGAGTGTCAATAGATCAAATGAAAAAGAAACGACGCTGGGTATCTCGCTAGGGCGTGACTATGCAATCAAGGTCTGACCCCGATTTCTTATGACCCCGATCACGCTCCTCAGGAGTCATTGCTGCACGCTCTTTGGCTTGCATTTCTTCAAATTTCTTTCGCGGATCACCGTAAACTAGTCGATACAATTGGCAGGAATTTGGCTGATAGTACTCTCCCATTCTGCAAAAGTCAATTTTTTGTGCTATAATTCGTGCATGAAAGCCGATATTCATCCCAAGTGGTACCCGAATGCAGTCGTATCCTGCGCCTGCGGCAACACGTTTACCGTGGGTGCGACAAAGGATAAAATCCAGGTTGAAATTTGCTCCAATTGCCACCCCTTTTTCACCGGTGAAATGAAGTTTATTGACACAATGGGTCGTGTTGAACGGTTCCAGGAGAGGCAGAAACAAGCACAAAAATCAGGTCCGTACATAAGTAAAAAGAAAAAGATTGCGCAAAAGAAAGCTGCAGACGATCGAACTCCGAAGAGTCTCAAAGAAATGCTCATGGGACTAAAATGAACTCCGATATCGCTATTTTAGAGTTTAGGCCAGGACCAGGTGGTGAGGAAGCTTGACTGGTTGCTTAACGAGTCTCCGAGTTTAGCAACCATCAATGCAACATGAACAAAACAAAATATGAACACAGACATAGCTTTATTAGAATTTAGACCAGGACCAGGTGGTGAGGAAGCCAAAATTTGGGCTTCGGATCTTCTGCGTATGTATACCCGCTATGCTAATCTTTTAGGTTGGAAAGTTGAACAACTTGATGATCGGGTCATTCGTATCCGCGGTCCTGAGGTATTTACAAAACTCCAATATGAAGCCGGTACTCACCGGGTTCAACGGATTCCGACAACAGAGCGACACGGCCGAATTCACACTTCGACCGCAACAGTTGCAGTGTTACCTGAAATTCCGGAGACGGAAGTCTATATTAAACCGGAAGAGGTTGAGTGGGAATTTTTTAGAAGTGGTGGTAAGGGCGGCCAGAATGTGAATAAAGTTAGTTCTGCTGTAAGAATTCGCCATAAACCCACAGGAATTGTCGTCCAATGCCAGACCGAGCGCGACCAGCACCAAAATCGGCAGGTAGCGCTATCAATGCTCCGTGCGCGTCTCTGGGAAAAGCAACTTATGGAACAAGAACTTGCCCTGAGCGATAGTCGAAGGGTAATCGGACGAGGGCTTCGGGCTGAGAAAATCAGAACGTATAATTTCCCACAGAATCGTATCACAGATCACAGAATTGGAAAATCCTGGGGAAACTTGAATGACGTTATAGAGGGAAAACTAACTAAAATTTCTGATGCCCTCTTACAGTCTTCTGTGTAAAGGCACCTGAGAGGTTTCTGCTACAGGAAGAATCGGACCTAATGATACTGGGTTATGATGGGTGAATTTCCCCTCACCGAGTTTTGTTGTCGTTTCTTGTATGTGGCGTAAAACTGCCTTAGTTACTTCTTCAATCGTCGAAGGAGCTTCTGGAATATTCAAGCCGCCGGGGTGCTCGGGACAAATAAATTGATACAACACTGCCATAGAGTGTGCGGGCAGGTGGATTATAACATAACGGTCTACTCTTGCATTCCCAGTGTTATCTTCAACGTAAGTTCTTTCCCATCTCGCCAAATACTAAGCTCGATCGTATCACCAACCTTTTTACTGCTAATTGTTTTTGCAAGATCATTGGTTTCTGTAATCTTGTCTCCGTCAATTTTGGTAATGATATCTTCTTCTTTTAATCCGCCTTTTTCTGCCGCACTTCCCTCAACTATATCCATGACATACGCTCCTTCCGGAACTTCATTAAGGATTGCAAGTTGGCGCGTAATCATGCGGTATTCAATACCCAAAAACGGGCGGTTAAATTGTCCTGTTGCGTTGAAGTTGGTTAACGCGTCTTTAACAACGTTAATTGGTATTGCAAACCCTATATTTTGCCCGTCTGCTGCAATTGCGGCATTAACACCAATCACCTGCCCGCTTGAATTAAGAAGCGGTCCGCCGGAATTTCCGGGATTAATCGCAGCATCTGTTTGAATAACGTTATCGAGTTTTTCAACGTAACCCTCAAATGGACTTCCTGCGGTTACTCCGCGGCCAACACCGGAAATTACTCCGACTGTCACTGTATTTCGAAATTCACCTAAAGCCGTACCAATTGCAATTGCCATCTGCCCGACTTTAATCTTGTCAGAATCGCCCATTTCGATCTGTTGCAGTCCGCTGGCGACGATTTTAACAATCGCAAGATCGTTTGAAGGGTCTCTATAAATTTTCACCACATCGTAAGTTTTATCGTCTTTGGTTATCACGCGGTACTTGGCATCTGAATCAGAGACAACATGTTTATTTGTCACTATAAGACCATCTGCTCCTACGATAAAGCCGCTCCCTATATCCTGTTCGATTTGTTGAGACTCCCCCGGGGTTCTTCGAAACGGAGAAAAAGGGTCAAATGGATCAAATTCAAAAATATCGCCAACGCGTCTTGTTTTTGATATCCCGACAGTCACGACAGATGGGGAGGCGTGGTCAACGACATCAATAACGACATTTTCTTCAGTAACCACCTTCACCCGTTCACCGGGAACCGGAAGCTGTTGACTTGTTGTCGGCCATTTGAAGCCTAAACGACCTGAGGATATTACTCCACCGATGATGAGGACAATTGCAGCAATGAAAACGAGAAATTTCTGAAATTTCATGAAACTATTTTAGTAATAGTTCAACTGCTTTTGCAAGTTGTGCATCAGCAGTTGCATTCGTCGGATCATCAAGCTTAATTTCAATATCCGGGGTAACCCCGACTTTGTTTATTGAATCGCCGTTTGGCAACAGCCACTTGCCTGTTGTGATGTGTAAACCGGCTCCACCGGAAAGTTCCTGTGGTGTCTGAACGCTCCCTTTTCCAAACGTCACCTCTCCAACTAAAGTTGCCCGATTGTAGTCTTTGAGTGCACCGGCAACAATTTCACTTGCTGACGCACTGCCTTTGTTCACTAAAACAATAATTGGAATGGTAAGAAGTTTACCTTTACGATTGACCTGATATTCGTCCTTGGTTCCGTCACTGTTTGCTTGAGAAACAACAACACCGCTTTCTAAAAATTCACTTGCAATAAATACAGATCCGTCGAGATACCCCCCTGGATTATTACGAAGATCGAGAATCAACCCCTTAAGCGTTCCGTTTGTTTTTTGAGCGGTTAATATTTCCGAGATTGCCTTATTCCATTCATCGTTGGTTTTATCTCCAAACCGGGAAAGCCGGAGATACACGACTTTATTCGTATTATTACGTAATACTCCTGCAGTTTCTGTCCCGCTAATCTCTGTTATCTCAGCTGCTCTTTTTGTCCACCATTCAACTGATGAGACGGTTATCGTATCCCGTTTTATGGTGATTTCTTCAGGCTTTTGCGCGCTTTCATGGAGAATCTCAAGTTTTACCTCTGACCCCCTTACACCGCGAATTTTTGTAACAGCTTGAGGTACAGTCCAACCTGCTGTATCTTCATCGTTAACTTTGAGTATGTAATCACCTGCGAGTAATCCTGCTTTTTCCGCCGGTGTGCCTTTGAGGGGGGCTACAACTATTACTCTGCCGTCTTTAAGGCCAAGTTGAGCTCCAATGCCGTCAAATTCACCGCCCAAGTCTTCTTTGAATTCCTGATTTTCTTTGGGAGGTAAAAATGCAGTGTAAGGATCGTCAAGTGAACTCACCATTCCGCTTATTGCACCCCAGACCATTTTCTGGGTATCCATGCTTGCCCGGTCTATATAGAATCTGAATAGCCGTTGCCATACGTCCCAAAACATTGAAAAATCAATTGTTACACCGGTCGGTGGTTCTTCGTTTATGATGAGGCGGTTATCCGGGGTTACCTGAAGCTTGATTCCCCGCTCACCAAGCCTGTAGCCAATTCCTCCGGCAAGGAAAAGAAATGCAAGAATAATGACGTATCTTCGTAGTTTAGAAAACGGCAGGGTTTTCATTTATGCTCGGACCACAAATGGGAGAAGTGCGACGTATCGCGCACGCTTCACTGATTTTGTTATAGCTTTTTGGTGTTGGTTGCAAATGCCGGTTCTCGTGCGGGCTAAAATTTTACCGCGTTCACTCAGGTATTTTCCAAGAGTTCCAATTTCCTTATAATCCGGCTCGGTTTTATTCTTACAAAACGGACAATCGGTCGGAACAATTCTTGGTTTTTTAATAAATTTTCGTGTCGGTTTCATAGATTAAAACGGTATGTCATCTGGATTAACATCTTCTGTTTTTTCATCCGTTTTAGTTGTTTTCTTTGTCTTTGGTTGAGCTATAGAAGTTACAGAAGGAGCAGCACTTTCGGCAGCTGGTTCTGCACTCACCTCAGATGGAGGTTCTGTCTCTCCCGGTGTAACACCCGGACGGCGGGAATCCAAAAGAATCATGTCGTCAATAACCACTTCCGTGGTCGTTTTTTGTGTTCCGTCCTGTGCTGTCCAGCTGTTCGTTCGAAGTCTTCCTTCAACGTATACCTTTCTTCCTTTCGTAAGAAGCTGACTGCAAAGCTCTGCAAGCTTATTCCACGCAACTACTCTGTGAAATTCAGTTTCCTCTTTTTTCTCGCCGGCATCAGTTGTCCAATAGCGATTTGTGGCAAGACCAATGGTACAGACCGCAGCACCAGTTGGAGTGTACCGCAGTTCCGGATCGCGGGTAAGATTACCTATAAGCTGAACTTTATTTAGACTTCTGCTTGCCATGCTCCTCCCTTCCGAGTAATAAAAACCTCAGTATTTGCTCATCAAGCTTTGCATGTTTATTGATTTCTTCAAGTTTAAGCCCGTCGGAAGATACATTTGCAAGGAGGTAGATTGCCTCTGTTTCCTTAATGATCGGGTATGCAAGTTGTTTTTTACCTAATGACGTAACTTCTTTGAGGGTTGCAGAGTCACCGAGAAGTTTTTTAACTATCTCTTCCCGTTTCTTACTGTTTTCGCCATCAAAATCCGATTTGAGAAGTACCATCAGCTCATAGGCTCTTTTCATAGATTGGATGATATCACGCACCTACTTTGAATTCAACCACATCGCCGTCCTTCATCTCATACTCTTTTCCTTCACTGCGTACTTTTCCAAGTTCCCGTGCCTTTACCCATCCCCCTGCTTCAACAAAGTCATTAAAGGAAATAACATCAGCTTTGATAAAACTCTTCATAAAATCTGTATGGATCACTCCGCTTGCCCTGAGCGCGGTTTCACCGCGTCGAAGGGTCCACGCGCGTACTTCTTTGACGCCGCAGGTCAAAAATGAAATTAGTCCCAGCATTTCATAGGCCTTAGCAATCAAGCGATCCAATCCCGAAGCTTCCAGTCCTAATTCTTTGAGGTATGCTTTTTGCTCATCTTCGCTCATAGTTGCAAGCTCACTTTCAGTTTTTGCTGAAATCATTATCATGTCATGCCGGACTTGATCCGGCATCCCATCCGAACTGCTGGATCCCGGCTCGGTGGCCGGGATGACAAAACGAGAGGTCAATTGGTCCTCTGACACGTTTGCAACATACAAAACTGGTTTCATTGTTAATAGATGTAAATCCCGGACGTCTTCCGGATCATCAATAACATCTCTTGCTACTTTTCCCTGTTCCAGTTGCACTTTGAGATTTGTAACAATTTCGGAATCCGGTTGTTTAGCGAGTGTCTGAAGGTCCGCGAGGATAAATTCTGTTTCAATTATTTTTCTATCCCGCTCTGGATCAACATCGCCTGCAACATGGACAACTGACGGATCTTGGAAAAACCGTAAAACATTGACAACTATATGCGTTTCCCGGATGTGAGATAAAAATTTATTTCCCAGTCCCTGCCCTTCTGATGCACCTTTAACTAAGCCCGCAACATCAACAAATTCAACAACTGCAGGAATAATTGGTGATTTATAAATCTGGGCAAGTTTGGCAAGACGCGGATCAGGGACCGGAACCACACCGATATTTGGCTCAATCGTCGTAAACGGATAATTAGCAACATCAGCAACCTGCCGCTTGAGGAGCGCATTAAACAGTGTGGATTTTCCAGCATTCGGCAAGCCCACAATTGCTATTTTTAAATTCATGGAAAGATTGTACCATGAAGCCTATTTCTATTGTATGAGTCTGCTATAATATACACATATGGCATTCAATCCTTACGAAAGCGCGCGATACCAAAGTCTTGGACGCAATCATTATTATCCCGTCCCAGAATCCGAGTTTTCCGCATTCATTTCCGGTTATATAAGTGTCGTGAACGAAGCGGCAGACATTCAAAAACGTCTTGAGACAGAGGAACGTAACAGACAAGGTTGGTATATGAGTCAAGATCGCAGATTACACAGCAACGCGCGGTCAGCACTCGAGGGTGGCTTGGCATCCGATATGATCAATGGCGAAAGAGACTGTGCTGGCAGTAACTGGCAATTTTAAATTGGCCCCTATGAAGCTCCGGATTTGATCTCTTCATATCAAAGTGATATAAACTGTCTGTCATATGCCAAAAAAAGAGGCTATCCAATTACCATCTAAATTGGGCAATATTGCACCAAGCCCTGAACTTAGAATAAGCTTAGAAGGTGCAGAACGTTGTCTGGCGTTTTTTGAAAAACACCAGCTTATTGACTATCTAAAATCAATTAATTCGCATTACCTTGAAAGTAAAGGTGAAGTAAAAGGACCAATTAAGCGTATCGCTTCAGCAGTACCTGATCAAGACCAAGATATTTCACAACAATTTGGACTTGATGGATCGTGGGGTGGAATTAAGACCCTCCTCGAATGGACAAAACCCGATGAAACCATAACAAATAAAACTATATTTCTTGGTCTTTTCTATAGTCACAACACGGATTACTATCAATTGTATTTGAGTAGTTCAATTGGTCAACGTATAACAACTGAGGAGGGTATATCACAAACCGGATCATCGTTTTTTAGAGATTTTCACTTAAATCCTCCAAGTATTCAACAAGGCGAAATTGATGATATATTAATGCAATTTACCAGTGAACTTATTCAGGCGGGAATATTATAATTTTGTATGAATCAAGAAAATAATCATCTTGTACCGCTTAATATAACGACAGAATTAGCTCGAAGCCCACGTGCTTCCGTACAATCCCTATTAGAATTTAATAGAAAAGCGTATGATTTTTTTGCAACCGAAAGAGTTCTAACGGCAATAAATGAAAAATTTTTTAACAGTAAGGGTACTATTGAAAAACCATATAGTTTTTATGGAATCGATTTAGAAACGTCGCCGAAACCAAAAGGCAAAAAATCCCGATTTGACACATACCTATCTGCAACCGGAGAACTCAGATATACAAGTTTACGTGCAACATTAACCGTAAAAGGGGCAGATTTATCTGAAAAAAATAAAAAATTTGATACGCTAAAGCTTGCCATATATTATGAAATCGAATCACAAGAAAACACGTTCACAATCCAAGTTGAAGGAGAATTAGGATTCGTTGTGAATAGATGGGAACACAGAGGCGGAAACTGGGGACCTTCAACCGGTGATGTAAAATCATTTTATTTGAAAAAAACTGGTGAAGCCAGAAGTATGACTTTACCGTTAGACTCCCCACCCCAGCCTCATGAAATACTTGTTACGCTTGGGCAAAATTTTCAACAAATTCTCGAAGGATTTGCTGCACAAGGATATATCAAACTACCTGAACCACCTCCCCCTAATTCTCCAGAACAAGACTCTCAGGCGCCATTACTAGGGGAATAAATGAAACAGCTGATATTTTTGGCATACTGTAAGGCTTGTTCTTTGCCAACCTGAGCGTCTTTGGAAGTTCTTTTTGCTTCAACAACCGCTAGAGGTTTCCCATCCTTACCGAGTAAGAGATAGTCAACAAATTGGTGGTCAGTAAATTCAGTACGAAATTCCTCTTCAGTTGTCCCTTTCCCAAGATAAATGTCAAACTCTATGGAAACCTGTGAAGGGTCATTTATTTCCCATCCTGCTTTCCGAAGATTAAGGTCAATAATTTCTCGTCTAGTTTGCGCTTCATTTTTATCCATATACTTATTTTTATCCTATAAATCACGAAGTTAGCTCTTCTAATTATAGCTCATTTACGTTCGATTTACCCTGGTAAACTGCTTTTTCAGGTCAATCCAGTTAAAAGTCTATGTACTTAGAAACTTGATGAAGTGGGCTCGTACGGTAAATATACCCTTTTACTCCCTGTGTTACCCTTAGAATTCCTTGAAATCCCTGTCAGGTAAAGTTATATGGAACTATAAACAAAGGGGTAATTTACTAAACTAGCGAGTTCAGCGATTAGCCAGCTTCATTTGTTATTGATTTTCTGCTCGCGAATTATGATAAACTGAATTAAATACCTAAATTTTAAGAGTAACATGATAGCTAAAACTTCAAATAAAACAATGCAAACGAACGATTTAATCATCCGCTCCACTTTAAAAAAGAACTTACAGTTGCGTCATGCAAAAGATAGTAAGGTACGAATAATTGAAGAGCTGGGAGTTCAACATGGTACCGCCAGAGTCGACATTGCAGTAGTAAACGGTATCATGCATGGATATGAAATCAAAAGCGACAGAGATACTCTTGAACGATTACCTGAGCAAATTATAGAATTCAGCGCAGTCTTCGATAAAATTACACTCGTTGTAGGTAAACAACACCTGTACAACGCAATTAACATTATTCCCGATTGGTGGGGCATTATTATTGCGAAGATTAATGAAGATAATTCCGTGGAATTCACTACAATCCGCGAAGAAGAGTTTAATAACAACCAGCAAGGTATCTGTGTAGCAAAACTGTTATGGAAAAAGGAAGCCCTTAAAGTCCTGGAAGAAACTGGTCAAGCAAAAGGATTTTACTCTAAACCGAGACGATTTATTTACGAGAAATTAGCTCACACCCTCGATATTCAAACTCTAAACAACAAAGTCAGAGAAGCTCTATTCTTCAGGGCAAATTGGCGACTTGATGCGCCACTAATGTTAAATGGTGATTAATACCTGCTCTTAGCCAAGTTTCTGTGCTTCCAGTACCTTTAATGGATGGATTTCTAATATATTGTTCGAAGTGTTTCGCCTTTTCAGAAATATATTTATCACCATAGCTAAAATCTTCACCGTAAAATCTTTTGTCTTTAGCCAACAGTGCGGCACTTGCTAAATATTTATCAAACTTTTGCTTTTGACCTTTCATAATTAGCCATTCATCCTCAAAGGCATACTTTATACTTGCTGTAGGATGAAAAAACTGTGTAACTTCTTTATAAATTGGATGTTGTATCGTATAGTCAGAAAATGTTGGCTTTCTTTTCAACCCTTGACTAGAAATAAACTTTTTCCAACTTTGCCAATCTATTCGTGGTATTAGGTTCTCTTCATCCAGTTTACATTCAGATAAATCCTTGGGAAAGGAACCGCTCGCAAATATAAAGGTGCGCCAAGCTAGCAAATTCGGGATGTTTTGACTTAGTTGTAGGTACTTGGTGTACTTATCTCCGTTTTCTTCTGTTCCCTTAATATCAACAAGTAAATCGATGTCTTTTTCTTCCAGTCCAGAAACCCTGACCAAATCAGCAATTTCTCCATGGAGTTTGTCTGTATCGGAGAAATCTGAACAAATTAACCTTAAACATAAACCATTTCTGTTATCTTTTGCGAGTTTAAAAGCCGATGTTTTAATCAGCTGGTCATCACTAAGATGGATAACAGGAATAAAAACACCTCCAAGTTTGTATCCGTTTGTTGAAATCTCACTGAGGCTTTTTGCTTTGAGTGGAACAGTAAATAAAAGGCTTACATCAATAAATATCGGTCTTGTACCCCAAATATCGATAACCTTCTCAGCTAATTCTGGTAATTGCTCTTCAAATTTTTTAACCACATCATCTAGTTCTTCATATGTTTCGTATTTAGGCATTACTAGCTGTATTAGCGGAGTAATACGCTCTTTATTCTCGTCTGGTAAAAGCTTCAAAGCCCCTTGTTCTGCGCGTTTCCATTTTAATATTGGCACATAATGTCTTGAGTTAAACATATTATCTTACCCACCTTTCATTCGGAAAATACTTTTGCACTTTGGCTTCATTGACAATTTTATTCAAGTAAACGTATTTATTCCCTTTGTGGCGTATTTGACCTGCAATAATAGCAATATGAACCCCTAATTCATTTGCTAGACTGCTAGCCGCCATAGATGAAGGAATTAATCTTGCAGGACTTACTTCCCACTTGGCTTTTGGTAAGAGTGCTTCCTCAGCTAAAGCATCTGCTTCAAGTTCTTTATCGCTCACATCTATTGCTTTAACATCTTCAATCTCATCAAAGAAAAGACTTATATCGCTATCATAATGTAAGGCAATATGAGCTAATTCATGCATCAATGTAAACCAAAAATTATCCAAGCGGTCATGTCTTAGAGTTAATCCGATAACTGGATTGTCTTTGTTAGTCAAAATAGTTGCTCCGTCTAGGTATGTTTTTTGAAAGTGTGGCTCAATGATTAATATAATCCCTTGCTCTTTGAGAAATTCTTGAACTTTTAATGGGCTGTTTTCCTGAACACTAAGCTTTGCAAGCTCTTGCATAAAATTGAGGTCGATAGAACCGTGTTTATATTTTTTTGTTACGCTAATCTTCTTTACTTTTTGAAGCACTCTTGTTGCCCATGCGACAAGAGCTTTTCTGTCTGTTAAGGGAGATGAACGATAGCTTGATTTACGTGTTAAACCAATAACGTTGGCAGGAGAACCAATTATCGAGAAGAAACTCTTAAGCTGTTCTATTTTGTCTTGTGTTTTAATAGAAATGTCTTCAAAATAACCTCTATTCTCCATTTCTGTTACAAGGCGGTTATCCCACGCTTCATACTCTGAACTTTTCACTGGTTCGTATTTTTGAATAAGAACTTCAGCTGGTATTCCAAGACCTTCTGATAAGGCTCTAACCATTTCCAAAGTTAATTGACGTTTACCTGATAAAATTTCTGAAACTCTGCTTCTGCTTCCGATATAAGGAATAAGGTCAGTAGGTTTAAGATTGGCTTGTTCCATTCGAAACCTTATTGCTTCAATTGGGTCAGGAAATGTTTCCGGGAACAGTCTATTTTCATAGTCTTGGATAAGAGTACCAAGAAGACTAAGCCGCTCACCCTCTTCAGAGTCAGGGTCAGGGTCTAAATTCATTAGCTTCTCCATTATTCGGAGTGCTTCTTTATAATCTAGTTCTGTTTTTATGACTTTAATTTTTCCCATTTTTATCACTCCTAACTAATCTTCCAACTATCATATTCTTTGTGTGTGCCGATTTTCTTAATAAACACTATCTGATTTTTGTAACTTACTCGGACGAGCAACCTATATTTGTTCCCGCAAATGTCAAAAACCGTATGCTGGTTTTTTAATAGGCTTGCTTTCGGATACCGCCTCTTAAGCTCATAAGGCGTTTTCCACTGTGCAATTTTAGCTTCAGCCTCCCACGAGTCAATTTGAGATTTGGCTTCATTATGCTTCTGCTTGAACTCGTGCAATAATTGTCTTCCAATTACCATCATGTCTTTGTGTGGGAGAAATTACACATACTTTTGTTCCCATATTGGGAATATATCATAGGACAATTACTTTGTCAACAGGTGAGGTTAAAACTTGAACTGGGGTGGTTGGGAGTGGACTATCCTGCCTAGCACATCTCTCTCGATAATAATTCTTTCTTTTCTTGGATTGGGTGGGTGGAAGCTGAAGTGGAATTGTAAATATTGGTTTTTCCGTTGATTGTGCCAATCTTTAGATTCATGAAGGAATTGTAGCATAATGCTATACTGTGGGGCATGAAACAGCGGATATTTGTGGCGATCGGTATATCCGAAGATCTTAAAGCTTCAATTGCCAAGTGGCAAAAACAGAATGCAAAATTGGCAATACGATTTATCCAGCCAAAAAATCTTCACCTGACACTCATTCCTCCATGGTACGAAGATCCGAAAAAAATAATAAAACAAATGCAGAAATTTTCTTCTTCGGTCAAACCGTTCAGTCTGAAATTTCATCTCATCGAATCCCGGCCGCGGCTCGTTTGGATGAAAGGAAAATTTTCTCGGGAACTGGTTAGCCTCCAAAAAGAACTCACCCGATTTCTCCATGTCAAACTAGAGTCTCGGCTACTTCTCCCCCACATCACCCTCGCTCGATTTAAGAAAAACATTATCTTTGAAGAAAAAACTATCGACTGGAGCATGCACGTCAATTCATTTGTACTTATGAAATCCAGTCTTTCTCCAAATGGAGCAAATTACGAGGTGCTGGCTGAGTTTCCATCTCAAAATAATCACCATCCACTGTTATCCAATGCTTTTACGTAAAATCGCTGCTTTTTCAATGAGATCGTGGGGATTGTTGCCCTTTCGAAACTCAGAAATTATGCGACTAACTAAGAGTTCGTGTTCTTTTTCACTGCGGGTTTGTGGTCCGAGTGATTGGCTAATAAATTTCTCGATCGTATTTCTCTCTTTATTTGAAAGAGTACTCGTTTTCGCTACATATCTTCCCGCTTTTCTTATTGCAGTCTTTATCCCAGGATAAAATTCGTGAACAATTTCTAATAATCCTTGTCTTTTTGCCTCGTCAAGTGCTGCTGCAAGACCAAAAAACTCCGGCGGTATACCTAAGGAATACCCGGCCGCTGTAAAACCAATCGCCCGGGGTAACGCGTGTTTCCCTACTTGCCGGGAATAGCCAAAAAGTCCAATGTGCTGCACTCGCTCTCTCCGACTAGGAATATACACTGCGAGTGCACTGATATTTGGCGCAACTGCATCAATTGATTTTTTATAATGGGATTCAAAAAGCTGAATCGCTCTATGAATCTCTTTAGTTTGGGATTTACTTACTCTCTTGACTTTCGTTTTATGGAGTTTTTGTTGAATGTAAGAAAGTGCTTTTTGTACAGCAGCTTTGGGGTAGTCATAGCGAAATGCTCCCTGGATAACAAGCGTGCGAATCCCGCAAAATTCATCTAAAAAATCAGCAACGGAGTCAGGCGTGAGCCCTCCCCGAAAAGGGAGAGCACCGGGAGCTGTAATAGGATAAAGCCTAACGCCCAGTGATTTTTCAAGTTCGACATAGTCTGATAATGCCTGCTTGATAGCAAGCGTGGTTGCAACGATGCCGGAGTTTAGTGCCGGGTCAGAGCGGGCTAAGAACGGACGAATATACGAAACGGGTTCATTAAATGTTTTTTTCGAAATGGCAAGATATTCTTTTAGTATTAACGGTGATTGAAGAATTGACTCAACACTTTCAAAAATCGGAACAACTTCAAGCGTGCTTCCGCCGTTTTTACTTGGGGAAAACGACGAATGCGTGGCTTCTGCGATGCGCTTGAAGCTTTCGCGAAGCGAGATCATCTCTGTTGCGGTTTCCGTCATGGGAAGAATGACTTCAAAAAGCGGTCTGGCTCCAACTCCTGCTTCTTTGGCTATTTCTTCTGCTGCCAGAATCACCATAAACGCCCTCCCCAACCGATAGCCAGACTCGATCCTTGGATTTGGTACACGAAACGTCAAAAATACGTCGCGACCTATATGATTCTTGGCAAAAAATTCCGGATATCTCGACAGCAGCCGCTCAATGACTGAATCATCAACCAACTTTCCCTCCCAATCCCACATCACCTCTTGCCCAGCTAATTGGGAAAGAAGTACAAAACATTCTTTGAGCTCGTCATGCGTTTTAATAAGAGCCCGTTTGTGCCAAAAAGGAACACTCGCGTGATCAGGATGTTGGGAAAACATGATCGAGGGAATCTTCCGTTTCATGCTGACTTTCGGCGGCCCGGGTAAGCCTTGAGGGCATGGGCAAGAATTTCTAAAGCCCGTTTGAGTTTATCAGTGTTTAAAACATAGGCAATTCGCACTTCATTAACGCCTTTCCCCTCGCTGTTATAGAATCCAGCCCCGGGTGCGAACATCACCGTCTCATTGTTTTCCCGAAACGATTCAAGTAACCATACACAAAAATCTTCAGCATTTTTTACCGGTAAACCAACCATGCAGTAAAATGCTCCCTCAGGCATTGAAAGAGTAACTCCGTCAATTTTTGATAATCCCTTGTACAATACGTCTCTCCTCTTTTTATATTCTTCTTGAACCTCGTTAAGATACTTTTCGGGGATGTCGGTAAGTGCTGCACCCACTGCTTGATCGATTATTCCGCCCGATAGCCTACTCATTGCAATTTTAGTTACACCAGTAAGCAGAGATTCGTTGAGAGTTGAAAAAACGCCAAGACGGGCACCACACAGACTGTAGCGTTTGGATAAACTATCGACGACAATCATGTTCTCCGGATATTTTTTCATATACGGAAAAAGTGAGGCGTGAGGGCGATCGACAAAAATAAACTCACGATACACTTCATCGGAAATAAGAAAGAGATTGCGTTTGACTGCAAGGAGTACGAGCTCGTTTATTTCCCTTTGTGTATACACCACTCCGGTTGGATTACAGGGGTTAGAAATAAGTATTGCCTTCGTTTTTTTGGTTAAATACTTCTCAATGAATTTGGCATCAGGTAGATGAAATCCGTTTGAAATATAAGTCGGTACGCCGACAAGATGAACTCCGTTTAGGAGAGCCAGTGCCTGATAATTTGAATAAAAAGGTTCAAATACTAAAACTTCATCCCCGATTTCGCATGTAGCAAAAAATGCCATCGATATCGCTTCTGATCCGCCGACAGTTGCAATAATGTTTTCGGATTTCAAGAACGTGTATCCGAGACGGTGGTAGTAGACTAATAGCGCCTCAATAAACGCAGGTACGCCTGTCGAGGCTGCATAGCCAATCGGATTCTCGGCAAAGGTCTTTAATCGGGCAAGCATAACAGGCGGTGTTTTAATATCTGTATCACCGATATTAAGGTGTAAAATCCGTACCCCCCGGGCTTTTGCTTTTTGGGCATAGGGAACAAGTTTACGGACTGCTGATATAGGAAGAGTTGATGCTCGCCTTGATACGGCATTCATAATGCCGCATTCTACCACAAACTACTTACTCTTGGGGAACTTCGGGGATATTTTGTAGGTACTGTGAGTAGTCAATAGATGGCATTGCTGCCGGAACATCTGCGCCTGTAGGAAGTTGCGGCACTTGCGGCATCATTTTGGAAAAATCCTGGAAATTTACGTTTGAAGGCGGGGTAAATAGGCTGTCAGAAACAACTGCCGGCTTGCAGCTTTCTTTGTATTTTTCAAGCGATTCCATCATATTTCCTGCTTGATTTGGCGCTCCTGGTTCAGTGGTTGTCTGCACATCACTCTCATCCGGTAGCTCCATCATAAATCCGCCCTGCGCATTCCATGAATACATTTTTTTATCTTTTACAATCACACTCCCCGATTCCTCGGGCTTTGAACTCGTAAAGTCTGCTCTCACTGCGCCGCCCTTCATATACGACTTCGTTTGCCTGCCGGTTTCATCGGTAAATGAACATTCTAAGGAAAGAGACCTGGTTAACGCGTCTTGAATCGAGGTAAAAGAGGATCCTCCACTCTTACTCATGACCATGTAACCCACACCCGCAAGAAGAACGACTACGACAACTCCGATTATTACTTTTGTATTCACTTCTAGTGATAGTAATAGCAGGCAAAAACTTTGTCAAGTGTTAGATAAATAACCAAATCGTGAAAGCGGTGGTAATGAAGAAAGAAAATTTCGTGATGGCTCTGGCCGACTTGCCGAAAAACTCAGAGAGGCGAACCAAGAGAACGAAGCCGACAAAAACAGTTCCTAAAAGTGCCAGAGGCGGTAATTTTGGCGTATGGGTCGTAAACCAATTTCCCCAACCGGAATATTTTAAAACAATCATGTGGAAGCCGACGAATAAAAATGCGATTCTCACTCCCCAATTCTGTATTTTCCACCAGAGTTTGGCTGGGAGTGGCTGGACCTTGCTGTAGGAAAGCAAAAACAGAATGAACATAAGAATAAGCGCAATCAGTCCCGGATAAGCAGAGAGTGGCCGGGAAAGATAAAATCCGAACGGGCCGCGTCTGGCCAGCGGAAACATAGAAAGATACACATGAAATAGACCTGTATAAAATGTTAAAACGCCGAGTTCTTTACGGTACTTAAAGAAGGGATTAAAAAGCTTAAATTGACGAGAAAGCGGGCCGAGAAGTAGAACTATACCTAAAAGAAATAGCGTACTCATTGCCATGCCTTTATTAAGCGACGGAAGCCCAGTTTCTGCGTAGCGCACCGCAGCATACTGGTAAAATCCCCACACAACCCCAGCCGTCACAATTCCTGCAATACTATACTGGCGCATATCTTTTATTCTACATCAAAGAAAAATTCTTTTCTGTCATACTTCTCACAATGGAAATATCTTAACTGTCTCTGCGGTATATTTCAGCAACACGGGCAGCAATTTTTTTAGGGACGCTTTTATCTAAAGCAGAAGGCAAAATATTCTCACGCGTCGGCTTTTCTACACAGGAAGCAAGAGCAAATGCTGCACCTATTTTCATACTATTCGTAATTCTTTTTGCGTGAGCATCAATTGCGCCCCGAAATATTCCAGGAAAAGCTAATACGTTATTAACCTGATTAGGGAAATCAGATCTCCCCGTACCGACAATAAAAGCTCCTGCCTTAATCGCCTCGTCCGGCATGATTTCTGGTACCGGGTTTGCCATGGCAAAAATGATTGGCTTCTGGTTCATGGTTTGAATCATATCACCGGTCAATAGGTTTCCTTTACTTACGCCTATAAATACATCGGATCCGGCAATTGCATCACGGAGTGTTCCGTTCCTTCGCTTGTGATTACTTATCGAAGCGAGAAATATTTTGTGTGGGTGATCAACAATATCGTCACGATCTAAAGAAAGTAATCCTTTTGAATCACAAACGAAAATATCTTTCACTGGTTGGCAGATACGTTTATCCTGACCAACACAGCGAAGAAGATTAACTATTGCAGTTCCCGCAGCTCCCGCACCATTTACTGTTACGATAAGATCCTGCAACTTTTTTCCTGCAAGACGAGCTGCGTTGATAAGAGCTGCTAAGAGAACAATCGCCGTTCCATGTTGGTCATCGTGCATCACAGGTATACCGATGTCTTGAAGTGCATCTTCTATTTCAAAACAGCGGGGCGCAGATATATCTTCAAGGTTTATTCCTGCAAAAACTGGCGCAATATTTTTAACTACATTAATTATTTCGTACGCATTCTGTGTCGCGACGCAAATAGGAAATGCATCAATGTCAGCTTGCTCTTTAAAGAGTACTGCCTTCCCCTCCATCACTGGAATAGCGCCGTATGGACCAATGTTCCCAAGCCCCAATACTGCAGACCCATCTGAAACGATTGCAACAGTATTACGCTTTATGGTTAAATCAAAAGCTCTGCGATGATCTGCTGCAATAAGTTTTGAAACTTCTGCAACACCAGGAGTGTATACAAGTGACAGGTCATGACTGTTTTTAATCTTCACCTTAGAATAAATCTCGAGTTTTCCCTTCAGCTTTTTGTGAAGAGCTACTGATTCTGTATAAATAGAATTTTGTTTCATAAATAGTAAGTATAGAAATAAAGCTGCTCAACAATCAATACCTAAAATTGAGTATAATGGGCCTCGAACGATGTATTCCCGATGACATGCGCTGCGTGCAGTCGTGTTTCCGCATGGTACTCAAGTATTTTTTGCCGGATCGAGAATTTACATGGGAAGAATTAGACGAGCTCTTACATGCCCAAATCGGTAAAGGCACGTGGTGGCATGGTGCACTATTGGGAATAGAAAAACTCGGCATTCAAACAAAACTTATCGAACCATAATTTCTCAAAACGTGCGATTTTGAGAATCGACCGGCAACTCAAAAAGACTTTGATACACTTCTTGAGGGCGGTTGGCTTGTGGGAACAGAAATTAACGCACGCGTGTTACGCCATAAAGATGGAGTAAGTCCTCATATGGTTCTTATTTTCGCCAAAGAAAACGGCAACTACCTTCTTCATGATCCTGGTTTGCAGCCGATGCCGAATTTTTCCGCGTCCTGGCAACTTCTGACTCGTGCTCGTCGTTATGCCGGAAAAAACAGCATGAGTCTTGTGGGCTTCAAAAAATAACCCCCTGCTATGTTTTATGCAGTTTGAACGATAAATTGTGGTTTTTGCGGGTCAAAAGCTGCGATATTTTTGGTAGCATCTAAAATTTCGATTCCTAATACTTTTCCTCTCGCGTCTTCATCCACGAAAATCGCATCCGAGATTTTCCTTGTTCGGCGATAGACTCCTTTTGCCATTTCTATATACATGGCATCAACTTTGTCGTCGTATTTCATTTTCATGGTTACTCCTCTATAAATAATATCCAGTAATAATCATTATTCGCGACCCTTCAGTCTTGGTTATTACCTCTAGTAGTTTACTCCCAATTCTCCTTCTGCGCAACTTCCGTCCTCTAAAACTATCGATAATTTCTTGAGGTTCACTCACTGTCTTCGAAGCTAATTTTTGAGAAATTTTTCTCCTTTTTAACTGTCTTTTTGCGTGATCAGAAAATGCAATTGGCAAGGTTTAGTGTTTGTGGCTGGAGAGGTGTTTGTTGGAGATCTTGATTTCTCCGTGGACATGGGTGACGGCTAAAACGATCGCCAGAGAGAGATATACGGTCCAAATCGGAATGTCGTAAAAATCAGTACACGGAGAATTGGTCAGAGGTGCGAGGAATCCACATATGGTTTTGTACACAAAGCTATCGAAGTTGACGATATCAAGTGCGGCGGTCAGAATAAAAAGCGCAAAGAGAAAAACGTAGAGTGAATTGTGCGCAAACCAGCTTCTTTTCATTACACTTCTATCATAGGCACATTGTCATAGACAATACAAGTCCCCTAGTTTTCAAGTTGTTTTGTTTGAGTTTTTGCGAGCTTTTGCCCCAATAGCCCAAAAACTGATGTCACGGTACTCATAGAGTTATAAGCATTATTTACGTGTCTGCCTAAAACTCCCAAACTTTCTTCCACTTTTCCGTAATCTTTTTGTATTGCACGAAGAAGTTGAAAAACTTCCCTGGATTTCTGCTCCAATTCTTTTCCTTGGAAACTTAAAAGAAGTACCTGCAGATGTGCATAGAGTGTGTTGGGAGAAACCGGATAGACGCGTAAATTTCTTGCAAAATCCATAAGGCTCGTCATGTTTGCCATCTCGTAGTACACAGATTCCGACGGTATATACATGAGCGCAAAATCCATGGTTCCCTCTTCGGGTAAAATATATTTTTTACTTATATCGCTGAGGTGTTTTTTAACATCAGCAACAAAATCTTTCTTTGCCTGGTTTCTGATACTTTCCGTTTCACCTTTGTGCATGAGGGTAAAATTCTCCATCGGAAACTTTGAATCGATACAAAGGAGGCCGGCGTCGGTTTTGAGAACCGCGTCTACTTTGACTCCGGAGCGGAATTGATACTGGAGGTGAAATGAGTTTTTAGGGAAATTCTGACCTATCATATCCTTCAAAACCGCCTCACCAATGTTCCCGCGCAGTTTTGGTGATTGGAGAAATTCCTGCAAGCTCCGGATTCCCTTCCCTACCTCGCTCATTTCACCAAGATTTTTTTTAAGGTCACCGATAACTTTTGCCGCTGTATCAAGCCGTTCATTGAGTTGTTTTGTATTTGTCTGAAGGAGTTTCGCCACATCCGATGTGGAACCCCGCATGGCGTCATTGAGTGTTTTATTCGTATGCTCAATCGAGCTTTGCATCGACTTGAGCCACTCGGTCAGAGTTGCATCATCCTTCTTTCGTGTAAGGATCCACGCCAGCACTCCGAATCCGAGGGTTATTACAACGATAAGAATCACAAAATCACCTTGCATAGAAATTTATTCTAACATACAATTACTATGTGAAGCCAAAGCAGTTTAATAGTTACCCGTATATTGCCGGAAGTCTCGCGCTTATCATCGTTGCCGTTGTTTTCAGCGGCTTTCTCAACCGTCAACAGGCATCTCAGTCGTCAGCGGATATTCGGGCGCGGGCAAGTGCTCCCGGCATGGTAAAAGTAACAGGGGTTGTCAGCGAAGTGAATGAGGTTGAGGGGATAATTATTGTCGACGATGTGCGGTTTGAAGATTCAACAAAAAGCCTCGGTACTTGGTCAGTCACTCCACCATCCGGTTTTTCATTGACATCTGCATTTTCAGGAGCAAAACTTATAATCACAGTAAATCCCCCAACCATGCTCGCGGAGTCAAAAACCCTTTCAGCATTGGAGATTAAAGTTTCGAGGTAAGAGGTCCTTCTTCAGTATCTTCTACCCTATATCCTTTTCCCTCAATAATCTTTCGCATATCATCCGCTTCATTAAATTTATTTTCTTTTCTTAAATCTTCACGTTTTTGCACAAGTTTCATAATCTCATCAGGAATTTTTTTGACTTGAGTCTTTCTTGAAAGATCTAATCCTAATACTTCATCAAAATCTAAAAGTAAATCATGTTTATCCTGTGAGGGAATGTTACTTTTAGCAACCTCCCATACAACTGCAAGTGCTTGCGGCATGTTGAGATCATTTGCAAGCGCTTCGTCAAATTTTTTTTGATATGCATCAACTTTTTCAAGTTTTTCCTGACTTAACGCTGCCCTTCCGTCAACGTGTCCGCGCAATTCTCCCAGCGCTTTTTGTGCAGCACCGAGTGCTTCCCAGGTAAAGTTTTGAGAGCTACGGTAATGAGCGGTGAAATAAAAATAACGCAAAGCCAACGGATCAAAACCTTTTTTCTCGACATCTTCAATCGTATGAAAATTTCCCAAACTCTTGCTCATCTTTTTCCCGTCGACAGTGAGAAACGCATGGTGTACCCAGTACTTTACAAACGGTTTTCCTGTTGCTCCCTCGCTTTGAGCAATTTCATTGGGATGATGAACTGGGATGTGATCGATGCCGCCTGTGTGAATGTCAAACGTATCGCCAAGATACTTCATACTCATGGCTGAACACTCAATGTGCCAGCCCGGAAATCCGTCACCCCAGGGGCTTTCCCAATGCATTGTGTGGTCGGCAAATCGACCGGTGCGTTTGAACCACAAGGCAAAATCAGCCGGATTCTTTTTAAATTCTCCGGTTTTAACTTCTTCCCGCGCCGCGGTTTTCTTTTCTTCAAGTTTTTGTCCGAAAAGTTTTCCGTAGTTTGGGAATTTTGAAATATCAAAATATACTGCTTCAGGTGTGTCGTAGGCAAATCCTTTTTTAACTAATTTTGAAACGAGTGCAACCTGCTCTTTTATATTGTCTGTCGCTTTGCAGATGATATCCGGGCGAAGAACATCAAGTTTGTCCATCGAATCATAGAAGTGTTTTGTGAAAAATTCCGCTACTTCCCAGACTGTTTTACCTGTTTTGGCTGCACCTTTCTCGAGTTTATCTTCTCCCTCATCAGCATCAGAAACAAGATGGCCTACATCCGTTACATTTTGTACGTGCTTTACTTTGTATCCGAATCGCGTCAATACTCTCCGTAAAATATCATCACCGACGTACTTTCTCCCGTGCCCGATATGCGCATAGTCATAGACCGTCATGCCACAGGTGTAGAGACCGACGTTCGGTGGATTAATCGGCACAAATTCTTCAACTTTTTTCGAAAGACTGTTATACAGCTTCAACATAGTTTTATTATCGCATACGGGAGACGGTGGGGCTAGCTCCCACCGAACTCCCAACTTACTTTACGGTCCTAGGGTTGGACGAAAGTAAATTTCTAACTCTAGATACGGACTAGACGTATGATGCTCCAAATTCTGCTGTGACTCCCGCCATGCTCCTAACCGCAATCCGACTTCTTGGGACAATTTTCTTCTGTCCTCATCGCTAATTCCTTTTAACAAGGCATCAAATCTCCCATGTAAATTCTCCCCCGGCTTCAAGTTTCTGTTTACGGTAAGCAAAGCAGAAATAAGCACCTCCTGACGATATTTTTCCATAGTTTCACCTCCTTTCCTTTATTCCACTAAAAAACCCCGCTTGGCGGGGTTGTATCGTACACCTAAAAATTACTTACGTTACGTGCACAACACGACCCCCCAAGAAGGGATTGCATGCTGCGCAACAAGAAAAGGAAGTGAATACCATACTGTAAATTCCTATTATAAACCATCACAACAACAAAAACAATATTACTCCTCTTCTTTCGATCCTCTCCTTCGGATTCCAAGAAAAGCCTTAATCTCCTCTGGTATCCTCTGTTTTTGGTCTCTGAGTAGTTTTGCCATTTGAAGAGCAATAAACCTGTCTCGCTCCTCTTCATAATCAAAAGACTTATGCAAATTTGGTGATTCCTCTTCAGCCGTCATATACATGTCTATCCATAGAGCCTTCTCCGGATTTTGTCTGTTCCACTGCTCTTGCCACAAAGACGATAATCCAAAAGCAAGATTGCTCTCATGTGGTAAAAATTGTTCTCCTTTTGGAATGCCAAATGTAATCCTTCCAGGATCTCGCCTCATTGCATCAAGGATGCGATTTGCTTCGTTAACAAGATCAGCAGGTAAGTTATCTTGCGGAATTCGACTAAGTCCCTCTGAAAATGAATGTGATGCTTTTATAAAAGATGATTGACTCATATTTTTATTATGTATGTCTTGAAGTGTCACTCATTTTACGAATAAAATTCCGTTGCTCTTGCAACTCTTCTTCTGCTCGAATCAACTCTAATATTCTTTTTTCAACCGGTCCCATTCTTTCATTCTCTACAGTTTCTGACTGTCTTTCTTCTACAACGCTCTTTTTTTCTTCTTGCAAACCAGTATCGCCTAAAAGATCGGAGCTGTTAATTTTTAGCTGAGCACTTACCTCAGCATCAAGACGATCAGGACTCTCCTCATAAAAGTGTAGAAGTCTACCCGCTGCAGCTCTAATCCCACTCGTATCACCAGTATCTAATTTACTTCGAATTCTTGCTAGAAATGCTGCTCGCCCCCGCTCTAAATCCTGTGGGGAAATATCTGGCTGTAATCCTCCTTTTACAAAACTCTCTGTCATAATGGGCTATTCTATCATTTTTGCAAAAATAACTCATTGTGGGAAAGCCACATAGTCAAATTGCTGATCTACCCTCACCAGTTTTTCTTTCGATATTCGTTTATACATCTCCTTGTGCACAAAGAGGCATGTTGGTCTTTCCTGCCAATAAAAACGAAGATAATCGTTGAGTATATTATCAGGTAATATCGATTCAATCTTATCGTCGGAGCATTTACCGTAGTAAAAATCAGGAGGATTTTCGCGAAACATATCCACGCGGGCATTTTTGTACACATTAAATTCATGCATGATTGATGTATACCAACTATATTTGTATGGAGAATATCGTTTTGCTTGCCAATAAATGAGGTCATCTAATCCATCAAGAAATAATGTGTCAGAAGGATCGGACAATTGCCGTACAACTTCTCCGGCAACGTAATACTGCCCGTAGTTTTGGGTAAATTCTGCATTTCGATCAACGCGATCGTAGAGGTATGAGCGCGGATGAAATATAGCAAATACCGTAAGTAATATAAAGCCCAACCACAGGAATTTCTTTACATTAAGTAAAACAATAAAAATAAGAACACCGTAGCCAACAAGGTGTTGGAATGCTTCGTAATAGACGGTACCTGGAGGAACGGGTCTGATATTGGCAAGTCCTAAAATGATGAAAGGGAGAACCCAATGTTTCTTTGATATTCCGAGCCAAAAAAGAATCACAAGTCCAACTTCAATATAGCGGAAGAGATTCCAAGTTCCGCCAAAAAATATAAGAATCGGGTATGTAAACGACTGAATAATATTTGCTGATGAAGCAAGTATTCCATTTACCGTGACAACATTAAAAAAATAGTCACTTGGTAAGTGGAAAAAAATTGTGAAAATAGATAAAGACAAAAAAATGACTAAGGAAACCCGTTTATAGAGAAGTATAAACAATAATAATGCGAGTGGAATGTATGGCTCGCGTGAAAAAACAATAAACCATGTGACAATTGGGATAATAAAATATTCATATGTATAAATTTTTTTGAATTTAAGTCCGATCAAATATACCAGAGGATATACGATGAGTGCCTCTGCCAAGAATCGTTCACCAAAAACATATCCTTTTGTCACCTCGTAGAGAAATGCAAATCCCAATCCTATCCACCCGAATCGAAGCGTGAGAAATATATTCCAAGCAATTGCCCAGACAATAACAAAGAGTCGATGTTGTAAAACTAGCGTATAGATCGTCTGCGGATTTCCAAATCGCTGAATAAAAGCTGATATATACGCCATGATTGGCTGATGATTGTAGAAAATTTCGGAGTAGAGATGTTTTCCTGAATTGAGAAAATATCCTCCCATGTAGTTAAAGCAGTCATCGAAACAACCAAAAGCAGGAATTCGATCACGGTAGATGGGAAAAAGAAAGAACCAGAGACCAAAAAGAAGAACGAGGAAGAAAATCTTTTTCATTGATTGACTATATTCTTACCTGTTTCTGTTCCTGCCTGTTTTTTAGCAATATTTCGAGGATCCCCTTTTCTTGGGGCCGCACCCGTGTTTGGCAATTGTTGCCATGCTGTCGCTTGTGCTTGTTTTTTTGCCTTCTCCTTCTTTTCTACCTCTTCTATATTTTTCTTTTCGAAAATCGATGGCTCCGGTTTTTTGGCATATCGCTCAAGCATTTGTCGGGGAGCAATTGGCTTTTCCTTGTGTTCCGGCTGTTCGGGTGTTGTTTTTTTTTCAGCTGTAGGAGAAATAATATCAAGCGGTACCTTAACGGTTTCCGTAACGATTTTTTTTCCTAGTTCACCAAATTCTTCAGTTATCTGACCAAGAATTGTTCCTGATTTTTTCATACGAATCCTAATTGCAGTTTTGCTTCATCGCTTAACTTTTCTGTTGACCAGGGGGGTTCAAAAGTTAATTCCACATTTACCTCTTTTACTCCCTTCAATTTTCCTACTTCTTTTTTAATCGGGTCGGCAATGAGATGAATAAGCGGGCATCCGATTGTAGTTAATGTCATCAAAATCTCTACAATTCCCTCTTTAATTTCGATATTATAAATAAGTCCTAAATCCCAAAGTGATACGCCTATTTCAGGATCAGGAATATTTTTTAAAACATTTTCAACATCACTCTTTGTAATCATAATTAATACTCACGTCGGCCTTCCAACGCGCGGGTTAGTGTCACTTCATCCGCGTATTCGATATCTGCACCGACCGGCAAACCATGAGCAAGACGTGTAATTTTAAGTTTGTTGTTGGTTGTTAGTTGTTTGTTTATATACATCGCTGTTGCTTCTCCTTCCATAGTTGGATTCGTCGCTAGTATTATTTCACTACAAGTTCGTTTTAATAAATCATCAATATAAAGCTCGTCCGGGCCAATGTTATTTAAAGGATCTATTGCACCATGAAGTACATGATATACGCCGTGATACTTCCTCGTCCTCTCGATGGATAACACGTCTGTTGGCTGTTCGACAACACAAATCATTTTCTTATCGCGCGTAGGATTCTTACAAATATCACACGGGTCCGCTTCAGAAACGTTTTTACATACAGAGCAAAGTACAGTGTTGGATTTTAAGTTTATAAGACTTTTGGAAAAATCGTCCAGATCTTCCTGAGGGACATGCAAAAGATAAAAGGCGAGACGCTGTGCAGTTTTGGGTCCTATACCGGGTAATTTTTCAAATGATTCAATTAATTTCGAAAGCGCTTTCGGGAGAAGACTCATGGGGTAATTATATCATCAGCGATGGTTTGGGCGACAGAGATAACGCTAAGTTTCGAAAACATTTTTTCTTTTGGCAAGTGAATGCTATCCGTAACAACAATTTCATCAATAGTACTGTCTGCAAGTTTTTTTGCGGCATCCCCTGCAAGAACCGCGTGAGTTGCCATGAAGTAAATATTGCCAGCCCCATGTGCTTTGAGAAACTCGCTCGTTTTAATTACCGTGGCTCCCGTATTAATAATATCGTCAAAAATGACGATATTCTTTCCGGATACATCCTGCGAAACACTTGTCACAACAACCTCTCCTGTAGTTCTATCTCTCTTTTTTTCAAGATATACGATGGGGAGGTTTACTTCATGTGCAAATTTTTCACTCCGAGATTTACCACCCATATCAGGAGACACAACAACGATGTTTGTTTTGTTACGTTTTTTCAGTTCTTTTGCAAAAAGTGAATGCGTAGAAAGTTCTTTAATTGGAATATGAAAGTACGGCGTAATCATCTCTGAATGAAGTTCAACTGTAATAACTGAATTAAATCCTGCTGCTTCAAGAAAAGTCGCGATAAGTTGAGCTGATACTGCCTCACCCGGGCGGAATTCTTTATCCTGTTTGCTGTAGCCCATCCAGGGAATGATCGCTGTTATTTTTTCAGCTTTTAGTTGTCTGAGTGCCTGACCGATGAGGCACAGTTCAACGAGATTTTGGTCGGCAATCATCGACAATGACTGGAGAACAAAAACATTCCTTCCAGAAACCTCTTCCATAACTCTCACGCGGCATTCAGTGTCGGTAAATCTGCCTATCTCAATTTTTCCTAAAGAAATGTTGAGAGTCTTTCCTACCGCGAGAGCCAGAGGTTCATTTGAGGTTCCGGATAGAAGAATTGGGGCCTGCATGGATAGATTGTAAAGCCAATGGCTTAAATTTTCAACAGTTCTTCGAGCTGGAGACGTGTAGCAGGCTGGTGAGAGTTGAGGAGAGTTTGTTCTATAAATGAACCGAACGATATTGATTCCGCCTTTTCATCTTTTGGTATGAAAACCATAGATCCATCACTTTTTCGCAGTTCCCGTATCATCCAGGCCTGCGTTTCTAAAGAAAGTTCTATTGCGCTAATTATTGATAAGTCGTTAAGTATTTGTCTACCTTTCTGTGAGGCAAGCACCGTAAGTTGATCAATCCAACCCGTACTCTGTTGACCTTTAATTTGTTCAATAATAGGAAGTATCTTACGATTAACAAAGAGGTGGGAAATGAACTCGGCAGTTCTGGAAGCCATATATAACTAGCGTATCACATGAAGGAAGAAAATCTGTGAGGTATCAAACACTCGATTTATCAATTTTGGATTCAGCTATGTCTAATGCTTCATCACGTGTTTCTATACCATCCTCTTTTGTTTTAGTTATTTTTAACTTCTCAAGATTTTTTTGAACGGCATACTGTATAAATATTCCATTCCCCCGCGCCTTTTTAACCTGGTCCGCAAGTAGTGTTAATAATCTAACTCTACGAGGTGGTATTTTTGTTAAACCTTCCTGAACTAATCCCATATTGTTCCTTTCTTTATGTCCCCTCTTGCCAACTTGTGAGGTATTTCTTTTGTTCGCGCGTTAGTCGGTCGATGGTAATACCCATTGCGGCAAGTTTTAATCGTGCAATTTCACTGTCCATCTTTTTTGAAATACTATAGACTTTCACTTTTACGTTATCTTTATTCTTTACAAAAAATTCAGCAGCGAGTGCTTGATTTGCAAAACTCATATCCATAACATCAGCAGGGTGCCCTTCTGCTGCCGCAAGATTAATGAGTCTCCCCTCGCCCAATATATAAATTCTTTTTCCTTCAAGGATATATTCATCAACATACGGACGAACCTTACGTTTTGCTTTTGCCTTTTTGCTGAGATCTGATATTGCGATTTCTACGTCAAAATGCCCGGAATTAGCTAAAATCGCTCCATCTTTCATGTTGAGCATATGAGAAAGTGCGATGACGTTTTTATCACCGGTTACCGTTACAAAAATATCCCCGATTTTAATTGCGTCCCGCATTCGCATGACAGAAAATCCGTCCATGACTGCCTCAAGTGCTTTAATTGGATCAACTTCAATGACAATTACATGTGCTCCCATACCTCTAGCTCGGGACGCAAGTCCCCGTCCGCACCACCCGTAGCCGCATACCACGAATTTTTTTCCGGCGAGGAGCATATTGGTTGCCCGCATAATCCCGTCAAGCGTCGACTGCCCGGTGCCGTAGCGATTGTCGAACATGTGCTTCGTGTCACTGTCGTTAACGGCAAACACGGGGATTTTAAGCGCCTTATCTTTTTCCATCGCCCGAAGACGAATGATTCCTGTTGTCGTTTCTTCATTAGATCCAATGAGCTCCGGAATTTGTTTTTTTCTTTCCGTGTGAAGTAGAGAAACAAGATCAGCTCCATCATCCATCGTTATCTGCGGATGAGTATCGAGAACTGCATTGAGATGTTTGTAATACGTCTTTGTGTCTTCGCCTTTTATTGCAAAAGTGGAAATATCATAATCTTTGACTAAAGAAGCTGCTACGTCCTCCTGGGTGGATAAGGGATTGCCTGCACATAGTGCTAAATTTGCGCCTCCAGCTTTGAGGACGAGCATAAGGTTGGCAGTTTCTGCGGTGACATGGAGACATGCGCCGATTGTAATACCACGGAGTGGTTTTTCTTTTGCAAATCGTTTGCCCAAAAGTTTAAGCACTCCCATCGATCTTCCCGCCCACTCAATCTTAAGTTTTCCCTGGGCTGCTAATGAAAGATCTTTTACGTCATGTTTCATAGAGCAATCATTGTACCAAAATTATCTTTGTAACGCTTAATGAAATCTTTTTTTGTAAATTTGTGAGTAACGGTACCGTACTTTTCTACTGTATAGGCTGCTGTTGTTGCACCCATTTGTCCAGAAATCTGCACGTCATAGTTTCGGAGATGTCCCGCAATAAATCCTGCCTGATATGCATCGCCTGCACCTGTTGGATCAACAACAGAGTGAGTTTTAACGGCTTTAACGTGAATGCTATCCGTTCGTGTCTCAATAACCGAACCGCGGCTTCCTAATGTGGTAATGAGAATGGGGACCATCGCAACAAGTTCTTCATGCGATATTTCCAATTTATGTTTCATGAGAGCTATTTCATAATCATTACCGAAGAGAATATGCGCCCCTTCAACTCCCTCACGAAGTTGGGTTGGTGTAAACGTTGCTAGTTGAAATGTTGGAGCGTAAAAATACGGTAAATTATACTGACGACATTCTTTCACATATTTTATCATCGCTTTCGGATCGGTAGGCGCAATCATGACTAAATCAACGTTATTGATAAATGGTTTAAGAGAGAGTTTACTCGCATATTTTTGTGCCCCGACATAAAACGAACCAATTTGATTGTCATCTTTATCCGTGATAACAAAGTACGTACTTGTCGATACATCTTTATATGTTTTTACGTATTGGCTGGAAATATTATTTTTCCGCATAAATGACCGGAGGGATGCAAAATCATCACCTGCTGTTGCAAGAATAATTGGTTCAACGCCGAGAAGATTTAAATTATAGGAAATATTTGTTGCTGTACCGCCGAATTGCTTCGATAGTTTTGTAACGAGGAAACTCAAAGAAATTCTGTGAATTCTATCTGGCATGATCCGGTCGGCGAAAAGCCCCGGAAAATTCATGATTGAGTCGTAACTGATTGACCCCGCAACGAGAACTCTCACTGCATGTTTTTTGATATTTCAGCCAGTTTACCTGCTGCCGCTTTTTGACTCGCTTTAATTGCGTCATTAAACGCTTGTTTGAGTGCTTCGTTTGCTACACCGTCAACCTCAACTGTCTTGACGTTTTGATTTCCTGTTATAACTAATCGGACATTGCCTTGGATTACCTCAAATTCTTCCTGTTCCAGTGCAGCCTGAATTTGTGCCGCTTGCTTACGCATCTGATTCACATCCCCTAACATCTTAAATGGATTCATCATAATTAATTCCTTCCTAAGACAACCTCTACTTTTGTTTTTTCACCAAACAATTTTTTAAACGTCGCTACCAACACTTCCTTTGTCTTTGGTTCAGATAACTTATCGAGGTGAAACTTGTAGAATGCCTCAATCGTTACTATACCATTCTTTACCTCTTTTGGTCTAGAAGATCGTAAGACGCCTGCAACAGAATGATTGTAGGACTTGAGTGAAGCAATCACATCTGTCCAATGCTCCGTGAGTTTTTCAGTTGTGAGTAATCCTGTCTGTGAGGGTGTTGCATATGTTTGCTCTCCACAAAATTCAATGACTGCAAGTTCAAGAGGTAATTGAGGAATAGGTGAAATTCGTAGCTCCGCGTACGCTTGAGTGAAACGCTTTATTGCCTCACGGATCTCTTCGCTTTCTAAATCGTTCAGTAACTGTGTTTCAAGCTTTTGGAGAATGTCAATGAGAAACTGTTTCATATCGTGTCCGTTCACCACGAGTTGACCGATGATGGAAAGTCCTCTCTTTACATCTTTTTGCATGAGAGCGTCAATAAATTGATTAAGAATTTTTTCTTCGCTAAGAACAAGTGTCTTTCGCACGGTGTCTTCTGAAATTTTTCCCCTATGGAAACTTAACTGTTCAAGAAGTTTCGTCGCGTCACGAAATGATCCGTCGGCAGCCTGCACAAGGAGTCCAAGTGCCTCTTTATCAATAACAATTTTTTCCTTCTTCACAATACGGACAAGCGCACTGGTCAGTTCATCTTTCCCTGCGGCAGAAAATGTTAGTCTCATACAGCGGGATTTAATTGTCACGGGAACTTTACCTGCATCAGTTGTTGCTAATACAAATACCGCATGGGGGGGAGGCTCCTCGAGAGTTTTGAGAAGAGCGTTAAATGCTTCCATCGTAAGCATGTGTACCTCATCAATAATGTAGATTTTGTAATCCCCGGAAACAGGGGTGAGTCCGATTTGCTCCCGAAGTGTTCGTATATCATCAATACCGCGGTTACTTGCAGCGTCGATTTCGAGCATGTCCATGTTGGTTCCTTTGGCAATACTTACACACTGTTCACATTTGCCGCACGGGCCTTCCCGTTTTGATAATTTTGTGCAATTAAATATTTTTGCAACAATTCTTGCTGCCGTGGTTTTTCCTGTTCCTTTTGGTCCGCTAAAAAGATACGCATGTGGAAGATCAGATTTGTCTTTGTGAAGAAGGGTTAAAAGCTGTTCCCTCACGGAAACATTATCAATTTCACTAATTATTTGTGGTCTATAGATACGATAGAAAGACATAATTTACTCCGGATGGTGCAGCCCGAACAAGTGATCAAGACCATGAAGAGTTAATTCAATTATCTTATCATCTACCATTTTATTTTCATCAACAGCTTGGGAAACTGCCTGCGGGTAAGAAACAACGATATCGCCAAATCGCATCACTCCGTCAGGATTATCCACAAAAGGCATGCCTTTAATTGTTGGATCATTGAGACCGAAAGAAAGAACATCTGTTGTGTCATCCAATTGTCGATAGCGACGGTTGAGTTCACGCATCCTGCGATCTCCGACAATGGTTACACTTACCTCCGCATCACTTTTAACTTTTTGGCTGAGTGCTTGCGAAAGAGCAGTTTTTATTTTTTTTCGGTCCACGGGAAAGTGTGATTCCGTTTGAAAAAGAATGGTAATCATTTCGTCATCATTTGTTTAATGAGTCCTGATACACGCCCACCGTCCGCTTTTCCGGATACTTGTGCCATTGCTTGTTTCATGAGAATTCCGAAGTTCGTTTCACCAGAAGATACTATTGGTTCAAGGAGTTTTTTAAGTTCTTCATCACTTATCTGTTTCGGTAAGTACCCTTCGAGTATACCGAGTTCTACTTTTTCTTTATCCGCCAACTCCGTTCGTCCTGCCTTTTCAAACGCTTCAATAGATTCTTTGTGCGTCTTTACCTGTTTTTTAATGACATCCAGTACATCCGCTTCCGTCAGTTTCTTATCGGACTGATTACCGTACTTGGCAATTGCTGCGTTATTTATCGCAGAGAGAAGAAACCGGAGCGTATCACGGCCGGTTGTATTTCCGCTTTTAATTGCGGTGGTTAGTTCGGTTTTGAGCTGATCGAAAAGCATATAGGTTAGTAATTGCGTCTTCCTGGATGCTTCAGTCTTCGTTTGAGTTCTCTCTTTTTTTCTTTTCGGATTTCAGCAGGTTTTTGATAAAATTCTCTTTTTTTTAAATCCTGCAATACTCCTTCAGCTAAAACTTTGCGGGTAAATTTTCTGATAAGCGAATCGGAAGTATCTCCCGGTTGCGCTTTTACAAACACCATATGATTAAAATACACACCTCCTTACAACTTCCTCATCTTGTCAACGTTTCCGAGTATATGTATATGCATGTGATCGATAACTGCTGCGCCTTTACCGTTGTTGACTAAACGATACCCCATAATGTTCTGCTCTGCAATAACCTTTTTAATTGTTTTGACGAGATGCATCAAAATGTCCTCGTCAGCATCGGTCAATTGATCAATATGTTTTTTGGGTAAAACCAAAAAATGTACCGGTGCTTGAGGATGAATATCTGGAATTACCAAACAATTTTCATCCTCATAGATAGGTTTTGACGGAAGTTCTTTTGCAATAACTTTACAAAAAATGCAGTCGTTCATATTTTTTCTATCGCCTCAATAATTTCCAGTAATGGTCTTTTACTTGGTCGCATGTCAGGATTTTTACTGCTTCCGTTTAATACCATATGGCGACTAGCGTGAAGAAACCAAGTCGCCTCGGGTTCATCTTTTTTTAATGTATCATAAAGGTTGGTGAGATCAATCTCCTCTTTGGGCAATGATTTAATACGTAAATATCCTTTCTTCGGATCTTTACGAACGACAATGACGTACCCCATTTTTTGTGCAAGGTGCACTGCTTCATCATTGATCGTTTCCAATCCAAGGCCTTTCCCCCATTTTGTCGTAAATTCCTGACCTTTTTCTTTAATATCTTTCTCAGCCCACACTTTGTTTTGAAATAATTTATAGATTCCGTCAAGCGCTTTCATTCCAAGTTCTACGATTTGAATAGGATTATCCGCATAGAGAAGTCGCCAACCGTCGATCTGTGATACTAACCCCATGTTCCAAAAGTCAGCGGTCGGATTTGGGAAAAAAACTTCACGAAAATGGTCTATTTCATTAACCACTGCGCAAAGCCTTTCAAGTGCAGGGTCTGCACCGTGTTCCCGTTTGACCTCTTGATATATAAGAAGTGCTGCACAGGTATCCGCATCAGTCTGGTGATGGTCAAATTTTCCAAATGCCGTGTCAACGTGCAAAATATTTGGGTCACTGTCAGGATCTTTATTTTCTAATGATTTCCCTGCAGGAACAAATGCAAGACTCGCTTCCTCCCATCCTGGCAAGAAGGTCTTAACAAGCCAAATCGATGTTATAGCATCCAAATCCGGCCCAATATGCGCTACGATCGTCTTCATCGACTAAGTATACTGTTTTGGAGATTTGAGAACAAGTGGTTTCTATAACAGATCTATAGCCTTTTTAAGACCATTCCTTAAATCTACAAGCATAAGGGTCACCTCATAATTATGGACCCAGTTATTAGACAAATTCCGTACCTGGTTTTGGTACACTCTCTCAGACTCTGGAGATTCATCCACACGGAGTATTCGTTCTAGGGCATTGACAAAATCTTCCTTTTTCATTTTATGTTTTGGATGAAGTTTAATTCCAAAAGTCTCTATGTCTTCCCGATTTATTTCTTTTTGAGGGCTCACCGGCGGTTTGGTAAAAAATTCAGCCTCACATTCATTGCCACTTAGTAAATTCGACATTGCCTGTGCAAAGATCTTTACTGACTCAATACGGCGTAATTTTCCATTACCCATTTCGGGAAAGTATTTAAGTACTGTAACAGGATTTGGTTTTCCCGAAATTGCCTCCCGTGCTATTTGCCATAAACTACTCAAACCACCTTCGTTTCCTGGTAAGCGTGCCATATGAGGCGGATTCTAGTACTCCACGTTCTCTCTGTCAAATTTAGTACGCTTGAGCAAAAAGGAAATCGGTGAAAAACGCTTCTACCGTAACGAGCTTCGATCTATCGATAAATCGAAGTATTTTATTTTCGTAATTTGCTAATTTTATCAAGTGCTCTATTAACCTTATCCCAAAACACTTCCATCTTTTCCTCATGTATCAACTTTTCTAGAATCCGCTTTACGCCCTCCCCTCCTTTATCCAACCAATTTCCTACTCTGTTAATCGTTGAAGTGCTCACATGAAGTATAAAGTGTATATCTTCATAGCTGTATTCTTTTTGTATCATAAGAGCAATCGCTAATCTTTTTGCCAACATGACTCGTTCTGTTTTCGTAAAAAAATCGTAGAAAAAATCCTTCGCTTCTGATTGAGATCGAATTGCACCTAACACCCACAAAAAATCATCTCGAATTGAGTAATAGACATCTTTATGAATCGGATTACGAGAAATTTGTGTCATTGCGTTCTACTTTCATCTATCGATAGATGAAAGTATTTTATAAGGAAAGTCAACGACTATCAATACGCTTGGGCGAAAAGCCAGCGGTGGGTAGCGGGTTTGCCGCAGTGAACACACGTTCCCTTTTCTTCTTTCGGCACCTGCCTGCCGGCAGGCAGGTCTAAGGGTAAACAACGGTTTGAAGCTTTGGTTTCTGCTTTAATTTTTGTTTCGCACGAGGCATCCTCACACCAAAATGCGGAAATAAATCCCCGCTCCCCCGCCATAATCTTTTTAAAATGATCATACGATTCTACCGTATGTGTATGATCCAGAGTAAATTTCTTGTGAGTTTCCAATAAATTTTGTTGTATCGTCTCTAACATGCCAGAAATTTCATCGATACTAACTTTCTTTTTTTGCATTGTATCGCGAGCAACAGCAGTAACTATTCCTTCTTCCGCTTCCTTATCACCAATCTCAAGTCGGATCGGCACACCCCGGACCTCCCATTTATTAAATTTAAAGCCTGCACTTTCCCCATCTTTATCATCGCATTTGACGCGAATCCCTATTTTTTTCAGCGCCTCTCTTTGTGCTATTGCATATTTTATGGTTTTAGGGCTCGATCCAGGAATAGGAATAAGGATCACCTGAATAGGTGCGATATTTGGAGGCATAATGAGCCCTTGATCGTCTCCGTGCGCCATGATGAGCCCGCCGATACTTCTTGTGGAGAATCCCCAACTGTTTTGCCACGGATAGAGCGGCTGTCCTTTTTCATCCTGCACAGTCCAATGAAATGCTTTTGCAAAATTTTGACCTAAATCGTGTGACGTACAACCTTGAAGCGCCTTACCATCCGGCATCAACATTTCAAAGGTATACGTTTTCTTAGCACCGGCAAATTTTTCCGATTCGCTCTTAACACCTGCAACACCGTAGAGAGCGAGAAGATTCTGGTACGTCTCTTTGTACATATCGAGTGCCCAACGAACCTCGGAAACCGACTCTTTGTGAGTATTATGAGCGCAGTGTCCTTCCTGCCACAGAAATTCACTCGTTCGTAAAAAGAGATACGTTCGCTTCTCCCATCGAACAATGTTATTCCATTGATTGATGCGGATTGGCAAATCTCTGTAGCTTTGAGTCCAACGTTTGTACATTTCATACATAATCGTTTCACTGGTCGGCCGCACCACTAAGCGTTCTTTGAGTTCTTCTCCGCCAGCAAAAGTCACCACAGCCATATGAGGAGCAAATCCCTCTACGTGTTCTTTTTCAAGATTAAGGAATTTTTCCGGTATAAAGAGAGGAAAATACGCATTCTCCACTTTATGAGCTTTAATAAGTGGATCCATGTAGTGTTGAATTCCTTCCCATAGCGCGAATCCATACGGACGAATAACCATACACCCCTTTATCGGCGCGTAATCGGCAAGTTGGGCTTTCAAAATAACGTCTGTATACCAATCCGATAGATTGTCGCTTTTTTTCTTGAGCTCTTTCTTTTCAAATTGCTTTTGCATATTAGTAAAGTTTTCCTCCAATCATTGCATCATCTTTATCGGGAACAATCAAGATGCACTCGCCATCTTCGTCCGGTACACCCAGTGTCAGGCACTCCGAAAGAAACGGTCCGATTTGGCGTGGTGGGAAATTTACGACGCCCAATACTTTTTTCCCAACTAATTCATCTTTTTTATAATGTTTGACTATTTGGACGCTCGATCGTTTCTGCCCAATCTCCGGGCCAAAATCAATCGTGAGCTTATACGCAGGCTTACGCGCCTCTGGAAAATCTTCGACTGCAATAATTTTTCCTACCCGAATATCTAATTTTGCAAAATCATCATATGTTGCCATAATTGTCAGCTCCTTTCCACAAAAAAACCGTTCTCCTTCATAAGGGTGAACGGTTCGTCCACGGTACCACCTTATTTGATTCTTAATTCAAGCTATCACGGGCATTCCCGTTTCTGTTCTTAGCAGAACCGCTTGTCCCGTTCGGAGCGGGACTCAAACGCGTTTCAATACTCCATGTAGTCTACCTTGATCTGTTGTCCTTGTCAATTATCATTACCCTGTCCCTGGCCTTGTCCCTGGCCTTGCCCTTGTCCCTGGCCTTGTGATCCCATGCCTTGAGGATTATTATCATTGCTATCATTTTCTTCTTCCAAATCCTCATCGTCGGTCTCCGTAATTTTTTCGAGTTCTTCAATTGTTTCTTCAATCGTTTCCTGGGTATCGGAAATTTCTTCCTGAATCGTGTCTTCTGTTTCGGGCTCTTGAATTATCGATTGCGTGGATGTTGGCGTAGGTGTCGACACAACGATTTGTGGGGTAAAAAAGGGTGTGGGCGTGGGGATGGGTGTTGGCATTTGTTGGGGTCTACTGGTTATTTCAGTTCTTTGTTGCTCGAGTTCTTGGGCAACTGTCTTGAGTGTTACCAGATAGGTTTGCGCAAGCTGTTTTTTCGCAGTTCTATTTGGCGCTCTGTCAATAACAGCTTTGGTTACCGCAACTTGCTTCTCTAAGTACGGCAATCCTTCAATGGATTGTTTATCCGATAGCAATCGTTTAACCTCCCCAAATCGCCGCTCTGTATACTTCACGTTAAGCGCACCGCTTGCCGCATAGGAAGGTTTTGCTAAAAATAACAGTGTCGATTCAAGGGCAAGTTTCGTTGGATACAAGACATTCCCTGGAAGAGCATTCCAGGAAGCAACGATAAGAACACTTGGGACGGCAAAGAGGAGTAAAAATCCCCACGTAAAATAATCCAAGATTTTCCGCATATCAGCCTCGCACTAATCTAAGAATATCATTAATGGAAATCAGGAGAATGAGCGCAAACAGAATGACCATGCCGATTTGGTGCGTGGATTTTTCAAACGCGGGTTTAATGCGCCTTCCCAGTATTTTTTCCAAAAACACAAAAGCAAGTCTTCCTCCGTCAAGGGCAGGAATAGGCAAAACATTGAGAACGGCAAGATTAAGAGAAAGAATGCTCATAAACTCAAGGACAGCTAACAAACCAAATTGGACTGCTTGACCTGTTACCTGCGCGATACCAATTGGTCCGGCAACATCTGCTTGCAGTGGCTGCAATGTAATCAGTCTCCAAAATAGAATACCCAGGGAACCAAGCATGTCCCGACCCCGTAGAAGATTAATTTCTAATGATTTAATAGGTGCAATGGAAATTGGATAAGTCTTTTTTTCGAGGTCTGATATAGCAACCCCCATCGGTCCCTGACCTTGCGGATATTCTTTTCGAGGGGTCACCGATACTTGAAATTCTCTATTTTCGCGGATAACTGTTAGGGTAACTGCCTGCCCTGCAAGTGACTTTGTTGCATCAATGAGATCGCTTGGTTTTGTAATTTCTTTATCATCGAGTTTTGCTATCACGTCATTTTCCATAAGTCCCGCAGCCGCTGCCGGTGTTTCCTCCAACACCCGCTCTATGTGCACTCTTCCCGAAGGCTCCATCACTCCCTGCGTTAAAAGATATGACGTAATTCCAACTGCAAGGAAAAAGTTCATTGCAACACCTGCAAGAAGTATCGCTGCCCGCTGTTTTTTGGTCTTTTGCCAAAAAAGAACTTTACCTTTTTGCTGGCCTTTCTCTTCGTCATCTTCTCCCGCAAGTTTGACAAATCCACCGATCGGAAGCCAGTTAACCGAATACATTGTTCCTCTTACTTTCTTTCCAAAAATCCGCGGCGGGAGTCCCAATCCGAATTCTTCAACATCCACTCCAAAAAAACGTGCAACGAGAAAATGCCCCAGTTCGTGGACAAGGACAAGAATGCTTAAGATGACAAAAAATGTTACGGCAGTGAGGATCATACTTTTGTATTGTCATCCCGGGCTCGACCCGGGATCCCTCTTTTTCAAATACTGGATTCCGGCTCAGGGGCCGGAATGACAAGAATACTAAACCTGTAGTAATTCCGCTTCCTTACGTTCCCCAATCGTATCGATTTCTGCAATCATTTCATTAGTGAGTTCCTGAACTACTTTTTCGCCGTGTTTTCGTTCGTCTTCCGAAATAGTCGCGTCTGATTCTAGTTTTTTAAGGTGTTTCATCGCTTCTGCCCGTACTTGACGCACCATTATGCGTCCTGCTTCAAGTTTTGTACGTGCGAGCTTAATGTACTCTTGCCGGCGTTCCTCAGATAACGGGGGAAGTGTAATACGAATAATCTCTCCGTCGACGACCGGTGTAAACCCTGCATTTGCTTCCTGTAATCCCCGTTCTATTTCAGCAATAATTGAGGGATCAAATGGCGCAATCACAATTGTTTTGGCCTCCATGGTTGTAATTGTCGCTAGTTCCTTAACTTTAAGTTTTTGCGATCCGCCATAGACGGAAATGATTATATTTTCAACAAGTGCTGATGTAGCACGACCGGAGCGAATTGAGGAAAGATCCGTATGCGTGACCTCGATGGCTTTTTTCATCTGGTCACGGGCTTGGTTCGTAACAGGATCGATCATTTATCTAATCCTAAAGCAATTCGACTGAATTTAGCAACTGCGATGTTTTCTCCGACTTTGGCGACGGTTTGTTTGACAAAATCTCCTATTGTCACCTTTGGATCACGGATATATTCTTCTTTGAGAAGTTCCGTGATGTTTTTGGGGTTCATGGAGGCAACTTGTAAACAAATCTCGTGAGCAAGATGCTTAAATTCATCAGTTCGTGCAACAAAATCCGTCTCACAACGGAGTTCGACAAGAACACCAATTTTACCATTTGCATGAACGTATGACTCAATAATCCCCTGTGATGTTTCTTTCCCTTCTTTCTTAGCAGCTTTCTCAAGCCCTCGTTCTGTGATGAGTTTCACAGCTTTTTCGAAGTCACCCTTTGCATCCTCAAGTGCCTGCCGGCAGTCAGAAACACCGGCTTGTGTTTTTTCTCTAAGTTTTTTTATATCATCAAGTTTTACTTGCATCTTTTTTCTCCTTTTCCTTCGTCTCTTTCTTTTCTTCTTTCTTACTTTCTTTCTCTGTTTTTTCCCTTCCTTCTTTATATGCATCAGCGATATATTTTGCAATGATTCGAATCGATCCTACCGCATCATCGTTTGCCGGGATGACAAAATTAATATCGGCCGGATCGGAATTAGTGTCAACCACACCGACAATCGGGATCTCTCTGCGTTTCCCTTCACGGACTGCCGCGTCCTCTTTTCGTATATCGACGATAAAAAGTGCATCCGGAGGAGCATTGAGAGTACGAACCCCGCCATAAAATACGTTGAGTCTGCTTAGGTAGTGTCCAAGTTTCGTCTGTTCGTGCTTGGGAAACTTTTTCCATGCACCTGTTTTTTGCTCTTCTGCAAGTCTAATTATTTTTTTAATATTTTTGTGTACCTCATCCCAGTTGGTGAGGAATCCACCGATCCATCGTTGAGTCAGATATGGTGCACCGCAACTCTCTGCTAACTCTTTGACGATGCCACTTGCCTGGCGTTTGGTTGCGACAAAAAGCACAGTCCCGCCTCGTTGGGCAACTTCTTTGACAAATTGTGCTGCTGCCTCAAGACCTGTTTTTGTTTTGGCAAGGTCAATTATGTGGATGCCGTCTTTTTCGGCGTAAATAAATTCCGTTGCCTTTGGATTCCAGCGTTCGGCTTTATGCCCAAAATGGCACCCTGCTTCTAATAATTGTTGTAGTGTTATTTCTTCCATAAAAAAAGGCGCAACACGCGCCAAAGTAATTGACTACGTGTTCCTTATCTCCGCCACTCATGACCCTTTTGGGAGGAACACTTATGAGTGTGAGTTATGGGACAGGAAACTTCTTAGTTAATATTATAACATTTTTTCTTATTGTCGCAAGTTTTTTGTTTTTCATTAGCTCTACACGGGTTTTTTTGAGAAATAAACCGCGGTCTACTTTCTTTTCAGGCAGTCGGTAGTGCGAAACTTCAGCGATAACTTGGGCAATCCATTTCCCAATTTGGTTCATTTGTTTTTCCTTCATACCGCGAGTGGTAATTGCCGGTGTTCCGAGACGGATGCCTGAGGGATAAAAGGGCGGATTCGGGTCATGCGGGACACTATTTTTGTTTACGACAATATTGGCTACCTCAAGCGCTTCTGCAACAATATTACCTACGACTTTTTGGGGACGAAGATCAACAACCATAAGATGATTATCCGTGCCATCGGTCGTTAATGTTAACCCCTGATCCATCAACGTTTTTGCTAACACTTTTGCATTCATTACAATTTGCTTAGCATATGCGCGAAATGCCGGTGTTGATGCTTCTTTGAGCGCGATGGCAATTGCGGCAGTTACATTATCATGCGGCCCGCCCTGGAGAGCCGGGAATACTGCTTTGTCAATTTTGTCTCCCATCATTGGATCTTTTTTTATACCCTGATCAGTTACCATGAGCATGGCACCTCTTGGACCCCGTAAGGTTTTATGTGTCGTGGTCATAATAATGTCTGCATACGGAACAGGTGTGGGATGAACACCGCCGATTATCAGCCCCGTAATGTGGGAAATATCTGCAAGGAAATATGCACCAACACTGTCGCAAATTTCCTTCCACCGTTTCCAGTCATAAATCCTTGGATACGCTGTTGTTCCGACAACAATTATCTTAGGCTTTGTCATAATCGCAAGATCTGCTACTTTGTCCATATTAATTCTGCCGTCTTCTTCAACATCGTACTGTGCTGGTCGGAAATATTTTCCTGAGAACGTTACTTGCGGATGGCCGTGTGTCAGATGTCCGCCGGCAGAAAGCTTGAGCCCCATTATTACGTCTCCTGGGTTAAGGAGCGCAAAATATACCGCAGCATTTGCAGGTGAACCGGAATAGGGTTGAACATTAACGTGAGGAACTTTAAATAATTTTTTGGCCCGTTCTATTGCGATATCTTCAATTTCGTCGATATACGTATTCCCCTGGTAGTAACGTTTATGAGGGTACCCTTCAGAATATTTATTCGTAAGAACCGAACCTGTTGCTTCCCGTACAGCCTTCGAGGTGTAGTTTTCGCTGGGAATCATTTCCAAAACTTCCGATTGACGCTTTTCTTCAAGTGCTATTAATGATGATATTTCTGCGTCTGCCATGTCTCACATCATACGTAATTTCTTGGTACAATACAAATATGAAATATATGGTCATTCTCATATGCGGTGGGTCCTGTTCCGGAAAATCTGTGTTTGCATCACTATTTCAAAACGCAGTGATTTTGCCTCAAGATCACTTTTATTATTCTAAATCGCAAATGAAATCTGACAACTACGACGTACCTGAGTCAATTGACATTGCTGAGTGCGCGGAAGCTGCGAAAATACTTAGTGAAGGAAAATCCGTAACAATTCCTGTGTATGATATGAAAATTTCAGATCGGGTGGGAACGCAGACAATCACACCAAAACCCGATACGAAATTTGTTGTCGTTGAAGGAATTTTTACCTTCCATGAGCCGCTCCGTGAACTTGGCGACCTTAAGATTTTCATTGACACACCGACGGAAATTCGAGTGGCTCGGCGAATGCTTCGGGATGAGGAAAAAGGAAGAAGTGAAATCGATACGCTTTCGTGGTCAATAACAGTAGAAAAATATCATCGCCAACATGTAGAACCCATGAAGAAATTCGCAGATCTTATTATCCCCTTTTCATATAATCCGGTGCGGTTTGGAGATTGATTAATACTGAACTTCTCGTTTTCCTCCTTTTCCTAATCGTTCCATAAATTGACGGTTATAATCCTCCGCGATTTTTGGATCGATATATAGAATATCATATCCCGAACCGTCGTCTTTTTGAATAAGATAGGCAACGCCGTTTCCATATCCTAAATCTTGAGGCCTAGGAAAAATTGTCTGTCCTCCATCCCCTTGTTGCCCTCCAACTTGTCGAGTCATACTTCTTCCTCCTTTCTATCGATAAATTTTGTGATCGGATTCACAGACAGCGATATATTTATCAGCCGCTCCTACAACCACTTGCCCTTTTCCGCCTTTGAGTCTTTCCGTATGTCTTGCAAGCGATCCGCAGCGCTGGCAAATTGCAAATAGTTCAAGTCGCTCGTCGGCAAGTCCTAATAGATCCGGTGTTGCACCGAAAGGTTTTCTTTGGTAATCATATAAAAGCCCCGCCGCAATCACATGAATACCGGCAGCTTTGAGTTTGAGGGCAACATCAATTATTTTTCTTTTATCAAAAAACTGCACTTCGTCTAATATTACTTTGTTCGCTCCGGAAGAAAGTATGCTTTCTACAATGGTTGCGGGTTTTTGCCCATCGACGATGATTGCTTTGCTTCTTTTGTTATCATGGCTGTGAATTTCTGACTTTGCTCCATATCGATTATCAATGGAGGGTTTGACTGTGAGGACTTTATATCCCATCCGTGTAAATACCTCGACCATCGCAACAAGTTTTCCTGTTTTACCCGAGAACATCGGTCCGGCAATAACAGTGAGCTTGCCCTTTTTTTTACTTCGCTTCATGTCATTCACAATATCCCGTTTTGGGCAAAAACGTCAAGTACCTCTTTATGAATTTCTTCACGCGGCCTGATTTGACTATCTTTGGTACATTGAATCATTTTCCAGTGTGGATATCTTGCTACCAATGAAAGGTACAGTGTCTCAACTGTTTTGAGAAGTTCCGTATCTTTTTCATACGTATCTTTCGTATTTCCCCGTTTATCTATAAGCGACTGAGCTGACTCTACCGGCATGTGAAAATACAAAACAAGATTTTCTTTGGGAAGTCCGATAATTTCCTGCTCGAGTTTATACACCCACTCAATAAAGCTTTGTTGTTCACTTTGAGGGAGTTTTGCCGCGTGATAGACAGCACTGCTTGCAGTGTAACGGTTACTTAATACAATCTTCCCTCCTTCAAGCCACGAAATCACGTCATTTTTAATTTGCCACCTATCGCAGGCAAAAGGTAAAACAGCAAGTTTTGGAGGTATGTTTTCTCCTAATTTTCCAAGGAGAAGGTCTTCGGCAATGCTTCCGAAAAATGATTCTTTATACCTTGGGAAGTCAATTGTCGCATGGGAAATATTGTGGTTGGTTAAGTAGCGAACCAAAAATTCCGCTTGAGTTTTCTTCCCCGATCCATCCGTTCCCTCAAAAACAATTAATTTCCCTTGCGTCATAAGGTTATCTTATCATAGATCAATTTAGTGTATAATGGGGCGCCATGACAAACCGTGAGACAATGACGTCGCAAGATGCCGTCGAAAGAGATGCAAGACTCGACAGCTGGCTTACAGAATTTCATAAAATCGTAGACCCAGAACTAGGAGTTTTGCGCTTCAACTTGAGAAAGTCCTGGGAACGATATGTTGAAGACCATATTCACAGTCTTCTGCGCGACTTGCGTGATCCTGAAAATCGAATCAAACCAAAAACAGAAGATAATATAAAAATGATTCGCATACTCACGAGGGCTGACAGAAAATGGAAGATACTCTCGCAGCTCATTCGTCAGGGAGGGTTTATTGCTATATGGGATAATTCTCCTTTTGATGAAGAAGCTGAACACCGTTGGTTGAGAACCCGGGACGATTTTCCCAATCATTATTCTTTGAGAGTTGCTCATTCCAAACAATTGTTTGATTTATTGCAAACCCCGGTCTTCACATTGGACACGGTCACCTTAGTCGATGGTCTACCGATAGAAAAACCAAAAACCATTGAAGACGCACAGGACAGAATCACACAGATGAGTGACAAGCAAATTTCCACTGAAACGGGTTGGGTTTTTGGGACCCAAGTAAAGTCCGGCGCATCCGTAACCCTCCTCAACAAAACTGGGATCACCTACCATGTTAAACCTGTTCTTCTATCAAACATCAATCGTTATCTTCAAACCGCATCATCGATTTTTGATGTGTCTGGAGGAATAGATTTAAGCTCTGTGCAGGCACGGACAGAATTTATTGATATGAATGAGCCGGTAATGGTTTATAGTCACAATAATTACGCCGACACGGGGCAATTAACTCTGCGCGGTGAAGATATGAAAAGTCCTCTATTTGACCCTTTTTTTGCAGGTGTTCCAGTCCATGCTGTCAAAGCACTTCTTCCGCTGATTCCTGCAATTTATTTATTTGGAGACCCGTTTTACATGGAATCATCTTACATGGAAGCTAAAACCTCAAAAACGTCGTAAACAGTGGGGATCGAAACATCGGCCGCTGGATGTTTTTCAGTCGACCACACGAGACATGTTTTCATACCGAGTTTTTTAGCAGGAATCAGATCGACGTCAATCCGGTCGCCTATCATCAGATGTGTTTCAACCGGCTGTTGGGTCTTATCCAAAATATATTGGAATCCTTTCAGGCTTGGCTTTGTATCTCCAACTAGTTCCGCCGTAACAATCTCTGCAAAAAGTTCTTCCGGGACTCCAAGTGCATGCAAAGCCGGGATAATTTTCTTCTTTATTCCGTTGACGAATAGGAAATGAGTGTATGACGAAAGATTCATGAGCATTTGAATAAGCCGTTCATCACGTTTGAGATATTTCGTCCGATCATAATATGCTTCCATTTCAATTGCCGACTGCACTACAGAAAGATGAGATAATTTTGCGACAACCTGGGTAGCGCTCTTAAATTGTTTTTTATAGATCTCGTTGAACTTTTCGACTACTTTCTCCTTTGACCATCCAGCGTGATCAACAATGACACGGTACTCTGCTTCCCGAACATCGTTTTTGAGAGCTGGTATAAGTTTGTAAAATGTCCCATCAAAATCCCAAATGATTACTTTTATAGAAAAAAGTTTGGTCATACTTTTATGCTTCTAATTGTCCAAGGTGGAGTATTTGGCGAGAACTTCCCATAATAGGCTTTCCGGCAAGTGCTTTTTTTACAGTTGACACAAGTTTTTCTCTCGCCTTTTTGTAATGCACGATATCTAAATGATTTGTTTTCACAATTAATACCCGGATGGATTTATTTTCCCGTAACCATTTGTGATTGAGCATATCGAGGAGCTCTAAATAACTTGTAGAAATCTGCTGTTCGTAGGTCCTCCCGCGTTTTTTAATGCGAGTTTGTAAAACTTCTGTAGACGTTTCCAAAAAAACAATAAGGTCTGGCGCCCGCATAAATGGCTCGAATGCTTTATACACTTTAAGGTAAAGCCACCACTCTGCTTCATCCATATTTCCCAACACGTATTGGGCTTTTCCGTACGAGAGTGCATCCTGTTGGATCGGCGTATCCTGGACTATTGAATATTTCTCTAGAATTTTTATCGTCTCGAGCATTTGTTTTATTTTTTCCATGAGAAAAAACATTTGCGAATGAAACGCCCATCGCTTCATGTCTTTATAAAAACGGGGCAAAAAAGCATTTTCACCAAAATGTTCTTCTAACAATTTGAATTTCAACTCGTGCGCCAGCAATTTAGCTACTGTGGTTTTCCCGGCGCCAATAGTACCCATGATTGAAATGTATATTCTCTTTTTCATGTAAAACTTGACAATATTCTAGCATATCTTTAGTATGAAGAGGTTAGGTTCTTTAAAAGAGGGCGGAAATTGGAAAATTTAAAGCGTGTGGACCAGCCCCTCGCGAGGAGCTGGTATACGAGGAAGGGGAAAATCGAATAGCCCGCCAGTCGGCGGATAAATCTGCGGATACCCCTTGGTAGCGCTCTCTACCACAACAATAGACAGAAATGACTATTGAGGAGCCCGTCTCTCTTTCTAAACTTCATGTGTGGAATATTTGGCTACGTTGGTCCTAGCCCTCATGGTGCAAAGATAGTTCTTGAAGGTCTCAAACGACTTGAATATCGCGGTTACGATAGTTGGGGAGTTGCTGTTGTACCTGCTTCAAAGGGTAAAATTGTCGTAAAGAAAAAAGCCGGAAGAATAGGCAAAGCTAGTGTTTCTGATATGCCAAAAGGGTCTGTTGCGTTCGGGCATACCCGCTGGGCAACCCATGGAGGAGTTACCGATGTTAATGCACACCCTCACCTTGACTGCACAGGAAATCTTGCTGTCATTCACAATGGTATTTTTGAAAACTATGAGAGTATAAAGCAGGATCTTATTAAAAAAGGGCACCGTTTTATCTCCCAAACAGATACCGAAGTTATCGCCCACCTCATTGAAGAATATGCAAAGACCATGATGTTAAGTAAGGCAGTGCAACGGGCGTATAACGAAATGGAAGGTCTTAACGCATTCATAGTTATCCAGACAAAAGAACACCTCCTCCTTGGGGTAAGAAATGGGTCACCCTTAGTCGTCGGATTCGGAGATCCGGAAAATTATTTGGCAAGTGATGCTGCAGCGCTCATTCCCCATACCCGGCAGGTTCATTTTCTTGAAGATGATCAAATGGTAATTGTTGGAACTGATCAGGTAAACATATTTAACGCAAGAACCGGTGAACGCATTCGTCCGCTTAAACAGAAACTTACCTGGTCAGCAGAGCAGGCAGAAAAAGGAAAATTCCCTTATTTCATGCTGAAAGAAATTTATGAACAGCCCGGGCTTATTTCAGAAATTGCCGGAGAATCAACGATCCAAGCCAAAAAAATTGCGGAGGTTCTTAAAAACGCACATGGCGCCTATATCGTTGGCTGCGGAACTGCCGGATATGCTGCTCTTGCTGCTCAATATCTCTTTTCAGCCATATCAAACAGACACGTTAACTCTGTTATTGGCAGCGAATTTGGCTACCTCCAAAATTTTCTCGTGAAAAGAAGTGCCGTACTTGCCCTTTCACAATCCGGCGAAACCATGGATATTCTTGAGGGAGTCAAGAAAGCCAAAGACAAAGGTGCAAAAATTGTTTCTTTGGTTAATGTCGTCGGATCCTCGCTTTGGCGGTTATCAGATGTAAGACTCCCAATTGGTGTAGGGCCGGAGAAAGGGGTCGCATCTACCAAAGCATTCATCGGGAAACTTACCCATCTCATACTTCTCTCTTACGCAATGATAGGCAAAATTACCAAGGGTCAGCGGATACTCACGCGGGCTGCAAAAGCAGCAACCGAGGTTCTCAAAGAGCAGCGGGTGAGTAAAATAATGAAACTTGCAAAAAAACTCAAAAATACGGAACATATTTTTGTTATCGGGAGAGGGCTTTCATATCCTGCGGCGCTTGAAACAGCGCTAAAAATTAAGGAAATTTCCTATATCCATGCCGAGGGCTTGGCCGCAGGGGAACTCAAACACGGCCCACTTGCGCTTGTGACGAAAGGCATTCCCTGCATCGTATTTGCACCCAACGATGAAACACAGGGAGCAAATCTTGCGGGAGCCATGGAAATGAAAGCACGAGGTGCGTATATTATCGGGATCTCACCCAAAAAGCATGAGGTTTTTGATTATTATCTGCCGGTTAAAGACGTGGGAGAGGCAACAATTATTCCCAATGTCATCGTTGCCCAGCTTCTGGCGTACTATTTAGCAATAGAGCGCGGCTTCGACCCCGATATGCCGAGGAATCTAGCAAAAAGTGTAACAGTAAAATGATACCTAACGGATTTCAGGAGAACCGACAAGTGTGACGTTTCCATACTCCGGAACTGAAGCATTCAATCGCCCTCCTTCAGTCATTTGTCCGACGCGTCCACCAAAATAGTTAACATTTCCATTATCTGATACCTGTACTTCTTCTCCCCAATGGAACGTCGCGGTTTCTCCGTCCACGACAACACGCAATCCATCAGCAATTCTTACGTCTCCAAGTAAAAATTCATGAATTCCCTGTAAAAGCTCTTGGTCAATAGGGGCAAATCCTTCTCCAGTTTGATAAATAGTTCCGCTTATGGTTGTTTTCATAACTCCTTATTTGCCGCAGGATCCTGATTATATTTTTCCGCCTTGCCGAGTTTAATATAATATTCTGCACGTTGCAACTCTGTGCCGATGTAGATGAGGTGGCTGGGTAAAACCAAGTAATCGCCAATGTTGATCATTTGAATGTAGAGTTCCATCGCAGTTTTCCCCCGCCATTCTTTGAGAAGCAATCCTCCCTCTGGCGCGTAGAGCTTCACTACAATTTCATATATTTTTGATTTTTCGGCATACTTTGTCGGTCTGCCTACTTGATTTGACTGCTCAATTTCTATTGTTATATTTCCACGCCTGTCATCCTCAAACATTTGACGACTCGTATATCCTAGTTCTTTATCGTAGTTATCTTTGAGTATTTTTTCGACAAGTTCGTAATCGTCGCTATAGATATGGGCTGAATGGGTAATCATGACAAACGGGCCCATTGTGTAGTCCGTCTCGTCGCTGACGAGTTTTTGGAGCTTCAAGAGACTAAACACGTTTCGCGGCCACCCGTGCACCATATCCTGACTTCGAAAGTGCGTTGTACAAAAGAGTTTGCTGTCTTGAATGGAAAATAACACTTGGGTGAGGCAAGGTGTATCACCTTTATTTACCTGATTCCAGTCTTCGCTCACTTTTGCAGTAAAAGCAACCATTTTTTTGCTAAACGGCCGATTTTTGATAAGTTCAATAATCTTTGCGATCTGATCGACATTGTCATGATTCCGTAATCTCTGACCGTATGTATAAGCTATACCGGAAATTTGTTTAGCGGAAAGCACTTGCGGGTAATATTGTAAAAGCTCTGTTTTAGAAAACGGAAAATAGTGCGGTAAATACGGATCTTCTGGATTCTCTTTATACACAACTGCCATCACGTTGAGAAGCTCTTTGAGTTCATTTTCCTGGGTATATCGTGTTTGCTTATTTCTCCCGTAACGCATAATATTTTGAAGAATTTTAAGCCAGGTTTGGGCCGCTGTATCGCCGTCAATACGAAACCCAATCTGTTCACTGGGGTATGTGAAAGGCTTTGGTCTACTCGTTGGGAAAACCTTGGGTTTTGTGAAGGGTTGAACACGCTCCTTACTCAATATATCAACCGTCTTTTGGAGCTCACTGACGGGCTTTCCGCGAAGATTGATCACTTCTACACTTTTTCGAAACTGGTCAATAGCATCTTTTCCAATCTCTTTTTCTATCTGCCCCTTCTTTTCGTCACCGACGATGAAAAACTCATTGTCTACCCCATTTTGCATGAGATTTACTAGCGCCTGCCCGCTTCTCGATAAATCAGCACCCCATAGCACTATTTTCCTCACATGCGGGTTTGCATAGATATTCCGAATCATGGCTGAAATTCCGGCCGACGAGTAGAGATTCCCGATTGCACAGTAATTTGTGGCCTCAAGCATCTTGGCCACTACCTGTCGTTCCGTCCACATAACGGCAACCCCCACGGGATTGTTCGGATCTTTCACTTGGAGCACGTGACGATATAGTATTGGCCAATCCATTATCTTTCCATTCCTATCTTACTTGGCAGGGGCTTACGCTGACCGATATATTTTGCGGTCTTACGCTTGTAGTACGGCATTTGTGCTGGGCTTGTAAGTTCTTCAAATACTATTGAGCAAATACGCATCCCGGGGTATAACATGACTGGGATTCTGCCCATATTGGCAAGTTCCAGTGTGATATGCCCCCGAAATCCAGCGTCTATATTTGCTGCTGTTGAGTGCACGACTACCCCCATCCGTCCGATTGAAGACCTACCCTCAAGCTCACCGGTCAAATCTGCCGGCATTTCTATGTATTCGCGAGTTACCGCAAGAATAAATTCGCCGGAGTGGATGGTAAACGCTTCCCCGTTTTTCACTCTCACTTCGTGAGTGAGATCTATAAGTGTTGACGGGTCTTTGGGATCGATATATGGGGTTTTGCTGTGATTAAATACCCTATACACATTGCCTAACCGTAAATCCAGTTTACAGCTTCCGAGCTGCTCTTCGAAATTTGGCTTCGGCACTATCTTTACTTTTCCGCTTCTTATTGCCTTTTTAATATCACGGTCGGAGAGAATCATGGAGAAAGTATAGGGAAATTTATTCACCAATACAAGCTACAATCCAAAAACTAATAGAAAACGTCTCACCTCAACGATCTCTTGACCCACACATACGCTATGATGTATTATCCCAAACATGAAAATAGAAACACTAGAACAATTAGCTGAAGACGGTGCTGCATCTCGAATTGTTCCAGTTGAGCCACTTGAGCTTAAACATTGGAGGGGAATCCTACGACAGCTCGCTTCCAAATTTAAACCGTCGAAGTTTATAGGAATTCCAAGGTATCACAATGGCAAATTCACAAGGGAAGTGAGACCTTCTATTACCGTCAGGCGGGATCACCATTCACGAGCTGATGGTCACAGAGACGATTGGGATAAAGAAAAACAAGCAAGAACAGCTCGTTTCAAAAATACACGAAAAGCTGAACCGGTTGAACCTGAAGATCTTGTATCTGATGGGGATTAATTCTTCTTGAGGTATTTCCTTCTCTTTTCCTCACTCATTTTCTCAATTGCATAGCGGAGCATTGTGCGGGGCATGGATTTGTAATGTTTCTTCAAAAATCTTTCCTCTGCTTTTTGATCAATCTTCCCCACTTCCCGAAGCGCCCATCCCACGGCTTTATGCATAAGATCATGGGAGTCGTGCAAAAGTATTTCGGTAAGTTTGAGGGAATCGGAAATATCTTTCTCACGTAAAAATGCGAATGTAGAAATGACTGCGATTCTTCGTTCCCAGATATTTTTAGATTTTGCCAGTTTGTATAACAACGTTCGCGGCTTATCCAAAAGAAAGGTGCCAAGTATTTTATGTGACGATAAATCTACAAGATCCCAGTTGTTTATATATTTTGTGTTACGAAGATAGAGATCAACAATTTCTTTCGTATTGCCTTTTCCGGTAAGAATAATAAGCGCGGTCAGGCGATACTCATGAATCGGGCTATGGAGTAATTTTTCAATGTCTGATAGTGGAAGGTTCGCATACTTCCATGCGATTTTCCTCAATTGCGGTACGGTGAGCCCGATAAACACATCCCCCTCTCCGTACTCCCCCTTCCCCGTCTTAAAATATTTTGCCAGCAGTTTCGCTTTTTCCGGGTTCTTTTGACTTTGTAAATCTGATTGTATATTCATAAAAATTCGATTTATTGTATCATTAAATTCTGTGATTGCCGAAATTATCTTTGATCTTGAGACGCAAAAATTGTTTAGTGAAATCGGAAGTTTTAATCCGAGTAAGTTGGGCGTGTCTATTATGTCCATGTATGTGCGGGAAGTTTCTGAAAATCAGGAGGAGCTTAACGGCAAATTGTTAAGCTTTTGGGAAAATGAGCTTGAAAAATCGTGGGAAATATTTAAGAAGGCAAGGAGAATCATCGGTTTTAATTCAATTAAATTTGACAGTGAAGTCCTCAAACCGTATGCGCCGGTTACGTTTTCTCGTCTCCCCCACTTTGACATACTCGCGTATTTGCGGGAGAAACTTGGTCATGGTGTAAGTTTAGATGCACTTGCCACGGCAACATTAGGCCGGGAAAAAACTGAGGTAGGAACAAAAGCTGTTGCGTATTGGCAGAGTGGCAAGCCCGAAGACCTCAAGAAACTCCAAGCGTACTGCGAAGCTGATGTGCTGTTAACTCGTGATGTTTATGACTACGCAATTAAAAACAAAATGCTCAAATACAGAGACAAATGGAATACACTCCGATCTGTTACGGTAGATTTTTCGTATCCGCAAGAGGTACTGGATGCATCGCGGCAGATCGGGCTGTTTTAGTCGATCTATGGAGGAGTACTCCGATAAGTATTGGTATAATGGGAAGCACTCGAAGCCATAACCGCGTCACAGCAATTTCGTCTCCAAACTGCAGGAAAATGTAAAGCAAAATAAATCCTGCAACTCGAAATACGCTTATCACAACCGACTGTTCAAGTAATAAATGATATTTATTCTTCCATCCTCCGGGAGATGCATCAAGCACACGATAAACCTCAAGTGTCAGAGCATTCACATAAAAGGCCGCTGTCATTCCTAAAACAAGTATATACACCCATCCGCCAAAAATAGTATCGAATGATCCCAATGAATACACTGCGATAACGGTGCCTATTACTCCTATCCAAAACCCATACCGATACCGTTTGAGAAATGCAATCGAGACAATGCTGCCGATTGCTCCCAAAGCGGAGGCGACTGTTAATGCAAGTCCAAGTGCCGCTTCCCCTCTCAAAAGTATGTACAGCAAGATTCCGGATACTGTTGACAATGCAACGTCGAAAAATCCCATAAGCCCTTGCTGCCACAGCACAAGACCCCATCGTGTACTTCGACGGTGGTGTATTACGTGTCTATACGAAAATTGCGGTGGATCATGAGAAGGAAGTTTCTCTATAAGAATGACCGCTGCAGTCAAAATGGTAAACACGATGAGAAACAAAATCGCGTAACCTGTTGAAATCGATCCTGATAACTGTCCGATGCCGGCAATTATCCAGCCGCCCAAAACCGGCCCCAATGCGCTGGCAAAATTTATGAGCGCAAGATTCCAACCGATATACTCCGCACGTCTTCCGGAATGGGTAAGTATATACTGATTGAGGTTAAACGCGGACCAGTAGTTACCGCCGGAAAATCCGCCTAAGATACCTAATGGCACTAAATACGCAATGCTCCTTTCCTTGAAGAAAAACAGTAGGAAATAATACAGGGCGCTTGCCAGAAAACTTATTTTCATCATAAGCCCTGATGAAATTTTCCGTAGCGTTATTCCTGAAAGTCCGTAGAAAAATGCGAATGATGTAAATGAAACGATGTTATAAAAAATTGTGGTTTTAAGGTCGCTATGGGCAAAGAAAAACACGCTGACAAACACCCCTGCAAGGGCGTAGGAGAGAAAGTTTAAAAATTGGATGATTATGAGCTTACGCTCTTCGTTAGATAAATTCCGCATATTTAGCCCATTGTAACGCAAAAAACATTTTTCTCAAAGGTACCGAGCCGCCGCCTGCCTGCCGGCAGGCAGGTTTAGTGGAAAATACTACAACAACCACGATCCCGGAATGTATGTTTGTGTTTCGTGTGGGAATAAATTATTCAGTAGCGACACCAAATACGATAGCGGCACCGGCTGGCCGAGTTTTTGGAAAACTTCGGGAAAAGTAAAAACGAGTGAGGATCATTCTATGGGAATGATTCGCACCGAGGTTATGTGCGGAAACTGTAGCGCACACCTCGGACATGTCTTTAATGACGGCCCTCGAGACAAAACCGGTCTACGCTACTGCATTAATTCCCTCGCCCTCGATTTTCGACCGAAGGAGTGATATGCACTCTAAAGGTAACCACCGTCTCTCAGGTGTGTTTCTATATCTTTCTCAGAAAACCCTATTTTTTGGGCTATTTTATCCGCATGACTGGAAGTCGAAATACCAGGAACCAATTTAAAGGTTGGGTGATCACCATCAAACTCCACTTGTAGGAACTGTCCTTTCTCTTCTTCTTTGAAATCATAAACCAATTCATGGTTATGGGTAACCAAAACAGTAGTGCCACCTTTTTTCTCGAAACCATTCAAAACTGCCTGTGAGACCTGCATTTTCTCCTCTCTTGTTGTTCCTTCTGCCAACTCGTCCAGAACAACTAAACTTTTTGACCCGATAGAAAAAAAGATGTCGCGGGTTCTTGAAAGTTCGGTCCCAAACCGTCCTTCAGAATCTTCCAGAGCATCAAATTTCGGAGCTTGGTAAGCAATCTTTGTAGCCACATTAATGACAGCGTTTTTTGCCAAAATGTCGCATCCTATTTGAGCCATAAGCTGACTCTGCACCACAGTTTTGCAGATTGTGGTTTTACCGCCACTATTTGGGCCTGTCACAAAGATAAGACCACGTAAGTCTACGGCATTTGGAACAAAATTTTCATCCTCCTTACCTAAAACAGGATTTCTTAGATCTTCAGCCTTAAAAGAATGACTGTTGTTATCTGTAATTTTGGGCGTAACCGTTGAGCTGGCCGCGGTTTTTGAGAACTCGAGGAAAGAGTTTAATTCATCTACTTTGCCGACTACATCAACAGCCTGCAAAAATATTTGATTTTTTTGAGCAAGTTCATTTAAAGGCTGAATAAACGTTCGAAGATCAATTGTTGGTTTGACCCGATTTGCCATCATTCCAAACATTGGCAGATATAAATTAATGATAAGGTAAAGGTCCATTTTATCGTCAAAAATGCTTAGTACTTCCTTTTGTTTAAATCCGGTAAACGCTGAGATTGCAAAAAATCCAAATGGGATCATCGGAATGATTGTTGAAGGACCGAAGCTCGTTGGCCAAAATCTTCTTTTTAGAGTCCAAAATCGAACCTCCTCTTTTGATTTTAATCCCTGTCTTGTTTTATAGATTGGACCTCTCATGAGCTGATAGACCGAAGACTTTTCGTAACTCTTAATAACGTCGGCTAAATTTTTAAGATACGCAGATTCAGGTTTTGGGATAACTCTGGATATTTCTTTTAAGTCTGAGGCTGCTTTTGTCGCCAGTTTAAAATCTTTATACGGGAACATCGTATCCAAATCGTCATTGATAAATTTAAGAAAAGAATCTTCGAGAGCCTTAAAATTTTCAAGATAATCAATAATTGGTTTTCTGATCCGGTCGTTATTTCTAAGCTCTGCAACTGCTTCCTGCTTTGCCTGCACCACATTAATATCCTGGGGTGGGTGGGTTAAAGACCGATACAGAGTCAATGAACCCAAAGAAGTTATCGTGTGGTTCAGAGACTCATGCAAGTCATCTACCTGAATGAGTCGAAGTGATTCGCGGTCAGTGACCCCATCTTCGAGTTCATCAAGTAAGTCGTTGTGAATTATTTGTAAAAGAGGTTTCTCACCTCTTGCGGTAAATCTGAGATGCTCAACCATAGCGACTGGGGCATTATAGCAGGTCTTTTGCCTTTTGCAAAAAATCGGTCGGGGCGCCGAATTGGTAGCGGATTGCGATCCACGCCACCCCCGCAATAAGAGCAATGAGCAGGATTACCAAAAGTGTGAGAGGAAATTTCATCTACTCGTACAATAGCGGGAAGTAATGACACGTGCAGTTCGATGGAGCACAAAGTGTGTGGGTGATCCAGGGATCGAACCTGGGACCTCGTTCTTATATCACCCGAGTGATATTTCACGCAAAATGATAATGTGGGTGCGCATGGAATCGAACCATGTGCCTCTTTCTTATCAGGAAAGCGTTCTACCAGTGAACTACGCACCCTTCTTCATTTTGCGTGAACGCAGGAACGCGCTCTACCACTGAGCCAATCACCCTTTAAAACAAATTTGAGGTGCGGAGGGGAATCGAACCCCTGTGTTGCGGTTTTGCAGACCGCCGCGTTACCTCTTCGCCACCGCACCAATATGACCAATTGTACCAGATACAAAAAATCCCCTCAACGAGGGGTATTGCTAGGATTGATTGAAGACTTCTTGAGGAATTTTCTCTATTTCAAAAACAATTGCACCTTTAGGTAGAATGCATTTTGGTGTAACTCCTGCTTCTTTCGTCAGTTCATTATTTTCTGCCACTAATCCAGCGGGACCACCGACTGTAACCGCCGAAAGAATTCCCTCTTTATATTTCAACGCTCTCAAAGCACGCATCGTATCAGCGGTTTGATCGACAATATAAGAAAGGCTGACGTCGGTACCTCGATGAGATACCCAAACATGACCTTCAATTTCAATATTCCCTCCGCTTGTTAAATGCGCGCGTGGCATAGAGGTGTTAGTGTAGCAGGATTTCTTTTCTTTGACAATCGAATGGTGACAGGAAGAAATTGAGAGTTGTCACTCAACCATCTTTTATACACTAAAAGACGATTTGCTCGAGAGTGACTTTGTCCCGCTCTCAGCGGGACGGATAATCAATCTCATCTTGAATTCCTCGCTCCGATTAGATCGGAGTGTAAATTCTCAATGACACTGATTTTATAAATAGAAAGGAGGTGATCCATCCCCAGCTTCGGCTAGGGATACCTTGTTCATGTTTATTCCCGGTTTTCACCGGGGCATGGACTATATCTTCATCCGCAAAAATTGACGTTTTTCTGGATGAACCGAACCAATTATTTTTGCAAAATCGTTGTAAGACCTTGCCGAAATATAAAATCTCCAATAATTCGGATCAACCGTTTTACTAGGATTATGAATTACTCCACAATGAATACTTAATTCTTCTAAATAGTGTTTTACTTGTAAAAGATCTTGCTTGTCCTTTTGACAAAAATACAAGTAATACCTCACCGAAGAATTTTTAGCAATACCACCTTCTGCATCGAAATAACCTCGGATATATTCGATTTTGTCGTTCTTAGAACGTATTTCAATATCTCGTAAAATCTTTTTCGGAAATTCTACTATCCAAAGATTACGAGACTTTCCTTCTTTATATATCCAAGCTCCAACATGTAATTTACGAATTCCTATTTTTAGAAACTGCGCAAATTCTCTACTGTTAGTTGCTATTCGATAGGTAGATTGCCGACTGGTACCATCGTGAGCCATTCCCAATAAATATGGTTTCGTCATATGCGGCGCCAACGTGTAGTCTCTACGGAGTCCCCGATATAATCAGGGTTCCCTCGGTATTCCCATATGTTGATTATAAACCAAGCATGAAGGGTTCACCGATACAGTTGGATTTTCCCATACCCTTACGGATATGGGTCGCAACAAACTTACGACTTAGTCCCCATCGCTGAGTTCGGCTTCGACCGTAAAAACGGCCTTCAGCCGCCCCCAACTTTGTTGGCTTGACGGGCGGTGTGTACAAGACCCGAGAACGTATTCACCGCAGCCTTCTGATCTGCGATTACTACCGATTCC